>CEWR01141109.1_pt1 | contig 10375 bp, 9 predicted proteins | sample 356321 | NCBI WGS metagenome assembly CEWR01 (sample SAMEA2621551, study PRJEB7988) | marine metagenome | biome: marine biome (ENVO:00000447); feature: mesopelagic zone (ENVO:00000213); material: "saline water (ENVO:00002010), including plankton (ENVO:xxxxxxxx)" | depth 790 m
GAAAATTCAAAATATATTTCACACAAAAGAAACATTTTCTTATGCTATCTCAAAAACATTAGAAAGAATGGCCTACTATGGTTTACGCTCTCTCATTGTGTTGTATATGATCGGAGAAGTATTAAAAATGCCAAATGAAGATGCATTGGAAGTTTATGGTTTATTCACAGCTTCATTAGTTTTTTCTCAAATTATTGGAGCAATACTTGGAGACTTGGTAATTGGCAATAGAAAAGCAATAATTTTTGGCATGCTTATACAAGCATTAGGAGCTTTTAGTCTTTGTATCCCTTCAATTAATGGTCTTTATATTGGATTGTTTTTTATTGTTTTAGGCGGTGGTTTATACTCCCCCAATATTATCTCAAGTTTTGGAAAACTATACTTGAATAAAACGAAACTGTTAGATGCTGGATTTACTTTTTTTTATTTAGCTATTAATTTAGGTGCTTTTTTTGGTACTGTAACCATTGGATATATTGGAACAAAAATTGGTTGGAATGCTGGTTTTATTATTGCAGGAATAATAATGCTGCTTTCAATAATCCCCATCTTATTTACTAAAGAGAAAGAGATTGAAACAGAATCAGAAAACAATCCAATTACAAATCAAAGAATTATTAATGTTTCAATTGTTTTTGTTCTTGTTGGTATTTTTTGGGCAATCTATGAAATATCTTACATCAGAATATTTGACTTAGAAATTAAATTGAGTGAAATTTCAACATTAGACCTACCAAGAAGTTTATGGACTTCCTTAAATTCAATGTTCACTTTACCTCTTAGTATAATAGCTATTGTTTTATGGTCTCATTTTTATAGCTCACAGTTTTTCAAATTAATCGTTGGCTTTGTCTTTGGTGCAATCTCATTTGGAATTTTGTTTCTAATTCCAGAAATCCCTAACGAAAAGCACACAATTATATACATAATATCTTTATTGTTTCTTGGTATTTCAGAAATCCACATCTCACCAGTAATTAATTCAGTTTTAACACAATATACTAACCCCAAATATCTAGCAATCTTAATAAGTTTAGCATTTATTCCGACTAGGTTATTTGCTCTTATTGTAGCTCAATTTAATGCCTACCTTTATGAGTACCCTATTGTTGCAATGTTAATAGGAATGACAGCTATGACTATTCTAAGTATAGGATTAATTATCTATAATCGAATTAAAACAAACCCACTTCAATAAAATAAGAAAACATTGAACTTCTAATGATTGTTTGAAGTAAACAACCTTTAGCAACAATAACTACAACACCTTAACAACTCTTAGTGTTAACGATTGATAACAAGCTATTTTAATTGCTATATTTGAGTAACCTGATATTACAAATAAGAGCATTGGCGCTTATTAACTTGTTAACCAAAATTCATTTATGAGAATTTTAATATTATTACCTTTTTTTTTCATCTACTTGACAGGCCAAGCTCAAAACCCTGTGAATGAATATTATAAGGAGATGAAAGATGGTACTTATAAAGATTATTACAAAAATGGACAATTAAGAATACAGTACATAATTAAAAATGGTAATGCTGATAGCACCCATTTATTTTATTATAAAAATGGACAACTAAAATCCAGTACTAATTTTGATAATGGACATTTTCACGGGACAAATACTGAATACAACGAAAAAGGAGATACAACAATAATCGAAAAATACAGAAATGATACATTATTAGTTTATAAACAAATGACGTATTATCCTTCAGGACAACTAAAATATGAGCAAATAAGAATATTTCCTACCGACAGCAAATCAAATCCTTTCTTGAAATCTGCAACAAACGAAATAAATTTAATTGTAAAATACGACTTGAATAAATCAATAAAGGAACTTCCAAATACGGCTACAGTTAGAAAGTATCATAAAAACAGTAACTTAAAATCATTAAGTTATACTGTAAATAATGTACTTGAAGGTGTTTTTGAATATTACGATAAAAATGGACAGCCAACAAAAACTGAAACCTGGAAAAAGGGAAAAAAATTGGTTAACATCATCTATATTTTATAGGGCAGTTGGCAGTAATCTGAAACAGTAAAAGCAATTTATCAACTCCGCCAAAACTTTGTTTTGACGTTTTATCAGAAAAAAGTTAAGCCTCAAAGCCAAAGCTTTGGCTAAACGAAAATATGTACTTTTAAGTCGTCCTACAAAAACATAGAATAGCGTTACACCCCAATTAATAGGACTTGATAAATGAATGGAATCTTCAAAATAGTTTACTTAATTCTAATTTGGATCTCTAATATTACAGGATTTACATATAATGAAATCAATATTATAGCTTATTTCATTATTACTCCTTTTGTCTACTTTTATTTATTAGATAAGATTATAAAGAAATGGTATTTTAAAATTGGTTTTACACTTTTTGTAATCGTCTCATTACTACTAATTGAAGATTTTAGTGAATTTTCAGATTGGTTGTTTGATAGATCCGTTGACTTTCTTAACTGGTTCGAAATTATAGGATGGAACTATATAGAAGCCTCTGTAGTTATCTGTGTTTTTATTCCATTATTAATTCTAGGTTATCTCATATATTTATTAAAAAGGCAAAATAAATTACAGTCTAATAAAGACTCTATTGATTGATACAAACTACTCACCAAAACTCTAACCATTAATGTTTTCAACGTTTAAAATAAACAAGAAAAGGCTGTTAAGTGTTTTTGGATTAATAGTAGGGTTATACTTCTCAGCTAACTTAATAAGAATCTATAACTTTTCATTTCAATATTCAGAAACAAAAAGCGATGTAGCTATTGTTTTGGGTGCTAGCACTAAAAACAATGAAGTTTCTCCCATTTTTAAAGAAAGAATCAATCATAGTATTTACCTGTATGAAAGTAAAATTGTTACTAAAATAATTTTTACTGGAGGATATGGAAAAGGCCAAAATATATCTGACAGTGAGTTAGCAAAAAAATATGCCCTAAAAAAAGGAATTCCTTCAAAAGACATATTAATAGAAAAAAAGTCGCGATTTACAATTGAAAACTTAATTCAAGCAAAAATAATAATGGACTCTTGCAATTTAGTTTCTGCACTAATTGTTTCAGACCCTCTACACATGAAGAGGTCTATAGCACTTGCTAAAAACCAACATATAGAATGTAAATCTTCTCCAACAAAAACAACCATGTATAAGTCATTTGGACCAAAAACAAAATCGTTGTTCTATGAAGCTTTATTCTTTAGTTTAGGACAGTTAACAGGGAAAAATTAGCGTATTATTTTACTACATTTTAAAACCGGATGCTCCAATAACCCGGTGTAACTTTAACCGTATTTAAATTTAATTAACACCTTTTAACATAAAGAGTTCTTGTCTCTGAACTATATTTGGCAAACTATTTTAAAAACACAAAAGCCATGACAAAAAGTGCTTACTTAAATACAGGGTTTATCTCTCTACTATCAGTCGTACTATTAGTAATAATGTATTATTCTTGGCCACTTACCCAATTTTCTTTAAACGATGTAATTTTAGGCAATGTAGAATTATCAAATATTGAGAAGGGAAATGTTATAAGAGCAATAGGAATTAATTATGCTTTAGATACCGTATTTATTTTTACTTGGATTGGCTCTTGGGCTGGTTTGCACTTGCATTTTAAATCATTAAACGTAAAATTAATTGGAATTTGTTTTGGGTTAAGCCTCTTAGGTGCTTTGTTAGATCTTACCGAAAACGCAATTAGCTATAACTTGCTTATTGGTAATAATAATATTATGACTATTAAAAGTTCTTTATTTATCCATTCAATAATTAGAGATTTAAGTTATTGGCTACCAATGATAGCTTCTTTTGTTTTAGTTTTAACAATACCGAAAAGCAAAAGAATTTCTAATATATTTTTAAAACTTATGGGCTCTTTAGGAGTTTTGTTTGCTATACTGGGTATGTATATCCCAATTTTTTCTGCAATACCTTACTATTGGTTTGTATTGTGGTTTTTTGCTACAACTCTATTTTTGTTTGATAATTATAAGAATGGAAAAGCTATTGACTAATGCTTAACTACTAAAACTAAAGCCCTATCCTTTTAGGCTTTTAACAACTCTTAAAGTAATTTTCTGTTGTTAGATTATAACAAATCCCTTTACTTCTGGACAAAGGTAGAGAATCCTTTCGCCCATTTTTGCACCTATTTTGAATGATTGTTGGCCGCTTACAAGCTGATGTCTGAAAGACATTTTCAGACCTAGGATTGTTACCTTAATTTACAACATTAAAATTCAATCATGACAATGATTCTACAACAAATAAAGTATAATACTTAACAGTTCTAAACAATAAATCTTTAGTATCTTTTTTATTATTAAACAAAAGTTCAAAATAATTTCACTTGGTTTGTATATTGAACATCTCAAATGATAAATTTGTATTTTAAGACAACTTGAATTGATTATATAATCTAATTAGGTAACTTTATATAAAATGGCAGCAGCAGAACAAATAAAAAGCTTAATCAAATCTTTTGGGGATGGAAATGAATCTCGATTCTTTGCTACTGCTATGCAAATTGCAGCTTCTGAAGCAAGAAAAGGACATACTACTTTTGCGCAAGAAATCAAAAGCCTTATTGAACGTGCAAAAAAAGGACGTTCAAATTCCTTTTTAGATAGCACTAAAACTATTTCAATATCCAAACCTAAAAGAGAATTAAATGAACTTATTGAAGTGTTTCAACCAAAAATCAATCTTAATGATATGGTTTTGGACAAACAAGTTAAGGAGTCATTAGACCGAGTTATTCAAGAACAAAGAAAGGTTGAGCTTTTGCGAAAACACAACCTTACACCAAAGAGAAAGTTGTTACTGACTGGCATACCCGGATGTGGAAAAACAATGACTGCACAGGCATTGGCTGGAGAATTGGGACTGACCGTTTTCATAATCAGATTGGACGGACTTATGTCAAAATTTATGGGAGAGTCAATCGCCAAATTGAGAATGATATTTGACGCAATGGAAGATCACAGAGGAGTCTATTTATTTGATGAATTTGATTCTATTGGTGCTCAACGAGATCAGGGACAAGATGTTGGCGAAATTAAAAGAGTTCTAAATAGTTTTCTAATAAACATTGAAAAAGATCAATCTAACAGTATTATTATTGCTGCGACTAATCTACCAGAGTCATTAGATAAAGCTTTATTTCGAAGGTTTGATGATATAATTCGCTATCCATTACCAGAGGTTATTGAGATTAAAAAAGTTTTGAAAAAAAATCTATCTGGTTTTTCTTTATCAAAAAAAATTCCCCTTGAGAAAATTGCAAAAGAAGCAATTGGTCTTAGTTATTCAGATATTGTTAGAGCTTGTGAAGATGCAATAAAAGAAATGATAATTATGGGTGAAAATAAAGTTTCCGTATCATCTCTTCTCACTTCACTCGAAAAGCGAAAACAATAAATTTTAAATGGCTAACCAAAACCCATTAAGGCATATTAAAATTGAAGGTTATTCCGAAACAGCTGAATATAAAAGCCCTAAAGGTAACCCCATATTAAATCCTAAACCCAGAAACAGAGACCTACACGGGAATAAAATCTATGACCATTTAAATAGAATTAAAGAACAATTTGATTCTTTGAAAGAAGTTGAATTACCTGAAGGTGTAATTCGTGATGATGCTATTTATGTAGAATTTATCTCTGATTTTGATTTTGCTTTAGCTTTTGACAGTTTTCACAGTGATGCAGAAAATTATAAATATCAATTATTAAATATTCGTAAAGAATTCATTGAAAAGAAATCAAGATATAGAGTAAATGTTCTTTTAACAGAAGGTGGCATAGGTCATTTTATATTAAAAGCTCAAGAATATATTAATGAAAATCTAATCAGGAAAGGTGAAGATACAGGCAAGCCAAAAAACAATACTCTAATCAGTAACATTGAAACAATTCAACTTGCTACATTAGAGGCCTTCTGGACAGAGCCAAGTGAAAATCGATTCCCTGAAGAAAATAAAGTAGTTTGGTGGGAAGTATGGTTCCGAAAAAAAAGAGGAGTTGACCCAGCTTCAGAATATGATAAAATAATACACCAACTAGGGAAAGTTAATGCTCAAATTTCAAATCAAGAACTAGTCTTTCCTGAGCATTTCATTAAATTAGTAAAAGCTTCGCCTCGTCAACTTTCAGAATCACTTTTTTTATTAGATAACCTTTCTGAACTAAGGAAACCTAAAGAAACTGCTGATTTCTTTACAAATCTTAACTTATCAGATAAAGAAGATGCTGTTACTGAACTTCAAGGCAGAATTGAAAACCATACAAATGTTGATAGCATTGCAATTTGCATATTAGATTCAGGAGTACAAAACCAACACCCTCTTTTATCTGATTTCATACCAGAACAAAACTTATTTAGCTACAAACCAGAAGATTGGGGCACTCATGACAGTTGGCCCAGAGGCGGTCATGGGACCGGTATGGCCGGGCTTGCAATTTATGGCAACATAACTAATGCTATGTCTGAAGCAAATAACATTCAAATTTTCCATCAATTAGAATCGGTAAAGTTAATTAACAACCGATCACCGCATGACCCAGAACTATATGGAGCTGTCACTTTGGAAGCTGTCAATACACCTATTATTACTTCTCCATTTCGACCTCGTATATACTGTATGGCAGTAACTGATAAAGATCAAGCATTTTATGGTCGACCCTCATCTTGGTCTGCTTCTTTAGATAAAATCATTTTTGGTAATGATGATGAAAATTTAGAGAAACACTTATTTTTTGTTTCTGGAGGTAATGTTTTCATTGAAACACCTGATGAATATCCAGACAAAAACGTCTTTGAATCAGTACATGATCCAGCGCAAGCATTTAATGCAATTACTATTGGGGCATATACAGAAATGGACACTTTTGATTCTGAAGAATTTCCAGATTCAAAACTACTTGCAGAACGCGGAGGAATGTCCCCTGCTAATTCCACTTCTATAATTTGGGAAAATGATTGGGCCATTAAACCCGATTTAGTAATGGAAGGAGGTAATTTAATTAACCAAAGAGGTGATATTGCTGCTCCAGATTCTTTACAACTCTTAACCACTCATAAAGATTATCAAACAACATTATTACAAACATTTGGTGATACGAGTGCAGCAACAGCACTAGCTTCTCATTTTGCTGCTCAATTAAAAATTGAGTACCCTAATTTATGGCCAGAAACAATTAGAGGGTTAATGATACATTCTGCTGATTGGACTCAATCTATGCTAGGAGGTAAAAATCTTCAAGAGGTAGAATCGTTTAACAAAGAAGATAAACGAAACTTATTACGATCATTTGGATATGGTGTCCCAAATTTGGAAAAAGCCCTGTATAGTGCTAAAAATTCATTAACTCTAATCGCGGAAAAAGAAATAACACCTTACGAAAAAAATGGAAGGATCAAGTTTAATGATATTCATTACTTTGAACTTCCATGGCCTATACAAGTCCTTCAGGATGAATTAAGTGAAATAGATGTGAAATTAAATATCACACTTTCATATTTTATAGAACCTAACCCAGGCAGCAGAAAGTATAGCAACAAGTTTAGCTATCAATCCCATGGCTTAAGGTTCAATGTAATTAAACCTGATGAAGATACCGAAACATTTCATAAACGAGTAAACAAGAACACTCGTGAGAAAGGTGAAAGTGGTTTTTCTGGTGAAAGGTGGATAATTAAAGAGCAATATCGTAATAAAGGTTCAGTTCATCGTGATTTTTGGATTGGCTCTGGTGCAGATTTAGCTACAAGAAATCAAATAGCGGTCTATCCAGTTTCAGGGTGGTACAGAATGAGGGACAAACTTGAAAAGTATAATTCTACTGTTAGATACAGTTTAACAGTTACAATTGAAGCTCCCGAAATAGATATAGATATTTACACTCCTATTAGGACATTAATTCCAATCGAAGTCTAGTCATTGGGTAAACAAATAAACGATGAACTTAAAGCCCAACTAACTCTCTACTCTTAATGTACAACAATCTTGCGCTTATGTTTTTGTACCCCATTTGGGATAACAAACCTTTATAGTTGTTAATCTGTTTTTCGTTCACAGAGCTTTGATCTCCAGTTTGTAATCAATTTAATAGCATTATTTTATTACATTTGAGAAAACCAATGAAGACTCTTTTAATTTTTCTTAACCTCCTATCTGTTTCATTTGTATTTGGACAAACTGAAATGAAAATGGAGCTATCAAAACTTGCTGTATTTAACGATTCTATTGTGACCAAAATTGACAAATCAAAATTTGTTCACGCTCAGGACTACATTATAAATTGTAAAAAGTTAGATGATAAAGCCAATGCAATTTTTAAAGATTATTTTACTTCAATAAATGGTCGAATTTATTTGCACCTATTATCTTATAAGGAAATTGAAAATGGGACAATAGTACTAACATGTTTGACTGAAGGAAACTACACACCCAAATTAATGATGTATACATTTGATTCAAACCTTAATTTTAAAAGCCATTTAATTCTTGAAAGTATTATCGTTGATGTCGGCCTTTATGAACATTATTTTTCTTCAGAATATAAAAACAATGCTTTCTATGGTAGCTATGTCAATAAGTGGGAGAAATTTGACGGAAAAGAGCATCACCAAATGACCGATTCAACAGTAACTATTTACTCTATAAATAACGGGTTGATTAATTCAATGAGTCCTCATACATTTCTCAAGGAAGATAATTAATTCTCCACTATTGATCTACAACAAGTAAAAACACCTTTATGCTGTTGCAAAACCAGAGATCAACAGTCTCCTACTCCTTACCCGCGAAGGCGGGTATCCAGTCACAGCAACATTATTATCTAATCTTAAATTCCACGATTCGTTTTGTTCCCACTAAAAAGTGGACAAAACATCGCTATGAATGACAGTAGAGGATTAAACCCCTACCAATTCTCCACTCTTTATGTACAACAAGTAAGATTCAATGTTTAGGTAACCCATTTGGGTTAATAAATTTCTATACTCCGTAACTTGTTTTTCGTGAGAGGGGTTTGGCTCTCCTGTTTTACAATCTATCGATAGTATCATATGATATTATCACTATATTTGTGAAATGAAACCTCCTTACGATATAAATAGTGATATACTTCAGCTGGTAGCTTCAATATCTGAAAAAATTGGAGCAATAAATGCTTCTCACCTTTACAAACCACCGACTGAATTAAGAAAAAAGAATCGTATTAAAACAATACAATCCTCGCTAGAGATTGAAGGAAATACGTTAACTGAAGAACAAATTACGTCTCTTTTAGATAACAAAAGAATTCTTGCCCCTCAAAAAGATATCTTAGAAGTTAAAAATGCTATTGAAGTATATCAGCAATTAGAAAACTTTAATGTTTTTGAAATCAAATCATTATTAAAAGCACATTCCATTTTAATGAATGGACTGATTGAAACTCCCGGAAAACTAAGAGCAACAACTGTTGGTATTGTAAAAGGAAATAAAGTTGCTCATATTGCTCCGCCAGGAGGTATGGTTAACGGGTTAATTAAAGACTTGCTATCCTACTTAAAAACAGATAATGACATTGCTTTAATTAAAAGCTGTGTTTTTCATTACGAATTTGAATTTATTCACCCTTTTATTGATGGAAACGGAAGAATGGGCAGATTATGGCAAACATTAATTCTGAAAGATTATTCTCCTATCTTCGAGTTTCTACCAATTGAATCTATTATTAAAGAGCGGCAAATAGAATACTACGGTGCTTTATCAAAATCGGATAAAGCAGGAAATTCGACTTGTTTTATTCAATTTATGCTAGAAGTCATCTTGTTGGCATTAGAACAAACCTTAGCAAGTCAAAATATCAATTTAACACCAACCAATAGAATAGAGCTCTTTAAAAGCAATGCTAAATCAGACCCATTTACTCGACAAGATTATTTGAGAAGCTACAAAGAGATATCTCCTGCTACCGCTAGTAGAGACTTAAAAGAAGCTGAAGATAAAGGCATCTTAATAAAAACTGGCGATAAGAGAACTACCAAGTATGAATATAAAAGCTAATGGTTGTTTTCTCCTTATTCATATCAATGCGGTTATAGTTGCAATAGTTGACTAAATGAAAGAAGATTGTTATCTAATCAATAGATTCCACGCTTCGTTTTGATCCCACTAAAAAGTGGACAAAAAATCGCTCTGAATATCAGTGGTTTTATCAGTTTACAACACTAAACGCCAATAACTACTTCACTTCAATAATCCTTAGTTAGACGGGCGTAAAACAAGCTACTTCAAAAATTGAGTAATACTTGTTTTGTAAGTTTTTCCAATAGGAATAATATTTTCAGAAATGAAAAT
>CEWR01005950.1_pt1 | contig 10373 bp, 9 predicted proteins | sample 356321 | NCBI WGS metagenome assembly CEWR01 (sample SAMEA2621551, study PRJEB7988) | marine metagenome | biome: marine biome (ENVO:00000447); feature: mesopelagic zone (ENVO:00000213); material: "saline water (ENVO:00002010), including plankton (ENVO:xxxxxxxx)" | depth 790 m
TCCCGTAGGAGTCTGGTCCGTGTCTCAGTACCAGTGTGGGGGGTCCCCCTCTCAGGGCCCCTATCTATCGTAGTCTAGGTGAGCCGTTACCTCACCTACGAACTAATAGAACGCATACTCATCTCATACCGTAACCTTTAATCATAAAAAGATGTCTTTAAATGATACTATAGAGTGTTAATCCAAATTTCTTCGGGCTATCCTCTAGTATGAGGTAGATTATATACGCGTTACTCACCCGTCCGCCGGTCGTCAGCAAAGTGCAAGCACTTTCTGTTACCCCTCGACTTGCATGTATTAGGCCTGCCGCTAGCGTTCATCCTGAGCCAGGATCAAACTCTTCATCGTTAAATTTTAAATATATTTAACAACTAAAGAAATTCTATCTATCATCTCAAAATGGTTTATTCTCTGAAAATAAATTTTCAATTTATTTTACGCTGTCAATCATTCAATATTTTAATGAACATAGATTTCTATCTGCTTCTTCTATAAAATATAGCAGAACGCAAATATAAAACCGTTTTTTTTGCCTCCAAAACTTCAATTAGTAAATAAATTAATATTTATTAACAAATTTTAACCATACAAACGGCTGTTTTGGCTAATGGCGAGTGCAAATATAGTATCTTTTTACTATGTACAAAATATTTTACAGGTATTTTTCAGAGAAAAATTTGATACGTCTAGTTGTCAATTAGTTAACTAAAGAAAAAAGTTCCAAACTAATCCAAACCTAAATGAAAAATCTCTGTAGGGATAATTTGGAGCAGAATAAAAATTATAACCAGTAAATGAAGAGTTAAAATGCTCTAATTTAAAGTACAATCTAGTTTGTTGAATTTTAGCATTTACAAAGAAGTCTATTAATGGAAATCCGCCAATTTTTTTAGTGTTTTGCGTATAAAATTCAGACAAAAGTGGATCATATGAATTCATGTAAAATTTTGAAAAATAGCTAACACTAAATCCTGTTTGTAAAAAAAGTGCCTTATCAAATAGATGACTGCTGAAATAAATTGAATTTCTTGCAATTAATTCAGGAACATTAAGTACTCCAGAAGCATTAGAAATTTTCTGATACTGTATTTGGTTGTCAATGAAAAACTTATTTATTGAAAATTCTCTTGATATTCTAAATTTAATTAGATTTATGTTTTCTGGGTATTGAAATGGTTTTACGGCATTAAGATCGTCTTTTTTAAAGTAGGTGTAATTATCAATACCTATGTAATCAAAACTTATATTTAAGTATTTATCAGACTTGATTTCTAAGCTAAATTCCTTGTTTTCAACATTTTCAAAGCTGTTTTCCCAATTATAAGAAATATAATTGCTCTTAAATAATGAAAAATTATAATTCGGCTGATGGGAAGAAATAGATATATTACCCATTATGTTTATATCATCATTTAACTTGTAGGACAAAGTGCCGTCTAGCGTATTGCCAGAGATATCCTCTGAAATTGAGGATGAGAAGTTTGCATTAACATTAAATTTATCTATTCTTTTGGAATAAGATCCATAGAATATCATACCACTATGTTTAATTTCATCAAGAATCCCCGAAGTGTTTAAAGAATCAATATTTCCAAAGCTATATTTATGGTTATTATATTCCAGGCCTAAATTAAAATCTCCAAGTTTTTTTGTTTTATAATCAGCATCAATTTTAAATAAAAAACTTCTTAATCTCGATTTATCATCAATTCCTGAAAAATTATAGGATTCACCAAAATATTCATTTGCAGAAGACTGATTAAATTTATAAAATCTTTTTTCATACGAAATTGTATTTCCAATAATTAGACTATTTGACTTAATAGAATCTGATTTCTTGTTTAAATTAAAGCTATGATCAATATAATACCTTCTTCCAACAAGCTCATTATCTGCATTCTCAAAATAAGGATCAAAAACTGATCTATCTAAAAATTGATCAGTACCATTTTCAAAATCTATAATATCTTCATCTCTTATACCCCCATTTTGTTCTGCAAATAATTTTTGACTAACATAATGCGTCCTAAGTTTATATCTTTTGTCTTCAGAATTATAATTAGTTGAAAATCTAAAAATTGATGAGCTAGATAAAAAGTGCTGATAGTTTCCTAGAGATCTAAGTCCTTTTCTAGAAATAGTGAAATTGAATTGTCTTGAAGTATTTAAAGAATAAAGAGCATCCAATAATTGTCCCTGCTCAAAAACTGATCTATACATCAATTCTGTAAATGGGGTTGGTACATCATAATAATTTACATCTTCTATCTCCATATAACTATAATGTTTTGTTCTAGAACCAAAAGATGGAAAAAGTTTCACTTTATCAACACTATAACTTAAATCATTATAGGTGTGTCCAGTATTAGAAAAAGGAATTAATTCAAAATTATCTTTCCTTAAATAATTTATCTTATGAAATTTATTTATCGTTAATGATGTGTCTACAATTATTGTATCACCATCGTGATTGATGATTAGGTAATCCTCTATTTTTGCATTTAGATTTTTTAATAATCTTGTGCTTCTTTGATCTCCATAATTACTTCTAATAGAATCCACTAAACCTGACAATGAAATATCTTCATTAAGATCAATCATTGGAGGTTTTTGTTGAGAATATGATTTAACAATGAAAATTGATAGTATAAATAATAGAAAATAATTTTTCATATTTAGCTAATATCGTTACAAAATTAATTACATTCCAATATATCTAGATTAATTAACAAAATTTTCTGATGTTAAAAGTGCAATATTCAGATCATGATTTTGAATGTGGGACTGATGAGGCTGGAAGAGGATGTTTGTCAGGTCCAGTAACTGCAGCCGCTGTTATTTTAAATAAAAAATTTAAAAGCAAGCTAATAACAGACTCAAAAAAGCTATCTATAAATCAAAGAGAAGAAGCAAAAAAAATAATACTAAAAAATTGTATTGCATATGCAATATTTAGTGTGAGCAACCAAAAGATAGATGAAATAAATATTCTTAATGCTTCAATATTAGCCATGCAAAAGTCAATAAATAAATTAAATCATAAAGTTGATTTTATTATAGTAGATGGAAACAAATTTAAACCTGTTAATAATATTGAATTCAAGACAATAATCAAAGGAGATCAAAAATATTTAAATATAGCTGCTGCTTCTATACTAGCAAAAACATATAGAGATCATTATATGAAAAAAATACACAAAGAATATCCTGAATATAATTGGAAAAAAAACAAAGGATACCCAACTAAGGAGCATAAAGCAGCAATTAAAAAATATGGTATAACAAAATATCATAGAAAATCTTTTAAGTTATATGATGAACAATTAAAAATCAATTTTTAATTTTATAACGTGATTATATCAAAGATTAGATTAAATCCGTTATATCTTTTTATAGCTTTTTTTATATACAGCTGTGGTTTTATAGATAAAAAACCTTCCTCTCTTGATAATTTCATCCCTCAAGACGCTTCAATAATCATAAGAATTGACAATCCTAATAAATTTAAAAGTGATATTTTAAATAATTCCCTTGCATTAAATATTTTCAATAATGAGCATAATTACAATTTCAAAAAACAGATAAAAATAATTGAAAATTTATCTGAAAATAGTCCCATTTTAATATGCCTTTCAGGAGATAAAGAGAATAATAGTTTTACTATTCTAACCCGACAAAACAAAACTGATCTAGAAATTAGTAATGATAATATTTATAAAAAGATTATTGATAGTATTTATGTCATTTCAAATTCAGCAAATCAAATCGAAAAATCAGTATTAAATAAAAGCAAACTATATGAAAAATATAAAAATTTAAATTCAGAAGATGCTTCATTTTCAATTTTTGTCCGAAGTCCTTTTTCTAACAATTTTTTTGAATCAATTTTTGGAGAAGCTTTCAGTAATATTAATAATGATTTATTTCTCAAAGCAAATTTATTTAATGATAAAATTCTAATTAATGGAATGTCTGTAATAACTGATTCAACAACTCTATCAAAAAACATCTTAAAAAATACCAAACCAAAAGAGAATAAAATAATTTATGCTATTCCTAATAATTTCAAGAATTTCTATTCAATAAGATTTGATGATTTTCAAATGCTTAGAAAAAGTCTTATAAATATTGACAAAGATTCAATTAATATTGAGAGAAAAATTCTTGATGAAATAGTTGAGATAGGAATAAGTGAAATTGAAGAAAACAAAGTAGTTATATTAAGATCAAATGATATTAACAAAACTACTATTGAAGCCCAGAAATATAAAACTTATAATAACTATAAAGGCAAAGAAATATTAGAAATTCCGGAAACAGAAGAACTAAATAGTTTAATTAATTCATTAGAAACTGGGATTGATCTTGATAAATTGGTAATTATAGATGACTACATATTTGCTTCAAATTCCCTAAAATCCCTTAAAACAGTTATTGAAAACTATTTCTTAAAGAACACATATCAATACAGTAAAAATTATAAGAAGTCTAAATTATTTATGTCCAAAGAATCTTCATTTGATGTAAATTCAAAGAATGGTTCATTAATTAATTTTCCGAAATTAATTGGATTAAAATCTTCAAAAAATGAATTTAATAATGTCAAGTTTCAAATTGTGAATGAAAATGAAATTTTACACATAAATGGTGTAATAGATAATTATAGTAATGAAAGTTTAGATAAAGAGATTAGTAAAATTTTTACCACAAAAATTAAAGGAAAAATTGTTATGAAACCTCATTTTGTTACAAACCATATAACAAAAGCTAAAGAGATTGTAGTTCAGGACAATAACAACTATTTATACCTGATTTCAAATCAAGGAAAAGTGATTTGGAAAAAGAAATTGGCTGATAAGATATTAGGTGAAATAAAACAAGTTGATATATATAAAAATGGAAGGTTACAACTAATATTTGTTACAGATAAAAGATTGTATGTGCTTGACAGAAACGGTAAAGAAGTTAAACCTTTTCCAAAGGTTTTTAGAGATAAAATAACACAGCCTTTGTCAGTTTTTGATTATGATAATAATAAAAACTATAGATTTCTTATAACACAAAATAATGAGTTATTAATGTATAATAGTAAAGGTAAAATCGTTAAAGGATTTAAATATGATAAATCATATGAGATAATTTATTCGCCAAAGCATTATAGAATTAAAAACAAAGACATAATAACTGTGAAAACTGAAAAAGGTTTAAAAATTCTAAATAGAAGAGGAAAGATTAGAATAAAAATTAAGGATAATATTAATTTTTCTAATAGTGATGTTTTCAGATTAAATAATTATTTAATAGGCACATCTGAAAAAGGAAATTTAGTTCAAATAGACATGAATGGTTCAGTTTCAACTAGAAGATTAAACTTATCTAATAGTCATAAGATTAATTCTAAATACAATTTGGTTTCAATTATAGATGGGAATAAATTAACTAACCTAAATAAATCAATAGATCTTCCATTTGGAAATTATTCAGAACCAAAAATTTTCAGTTATAACAAAAGAAAGAAGTTCTCAATATTTGATAATCAGTCAAAAAAAATATATTTATTTGATGATAAGCTAAATTTAGTTGAGAGTTTTCCAATATATTCTATTTCAAATATAGATTTGGATAATATTGATAAAGACCAGAATTTAGAGCTAATACTAACTGAAGATGAAAACTCAATTAAACTTTACGAAATCAATAACTAATGGATAATTGTTGCATCAAACAATTTTCTAAAGTTCTTTAAAATCTTCTTTTTAACTTCATCAATATCAACCTTTTCAATACCAAGCTCAATATTTAAAGAAGTAACAGAATTATTCTCAATACCACATGGAATAATATTGTCAAAATATTTCAAATCTACATTTATATTTAAAGCAAACCCATGCATTGTTACCCATCTACTGGCACGAACACCCATGGCACATATTTTTCTAGGAAATGGTGTGTCACAATCTAACCAGACACCTGTTTTTCCTGGATTTCTTTCAGCTTTTAAACCAAAATCCTTAAGAGTTAAAATAATTACTTCCTCTAAAAATCTCAAATATTTATGAATATCAGTGAAGAAGTTATCTAAATCTAAAATTGGATAACCTACTATTTGTCCAGGGCCATGATAGGTAATATCACCTCCTCTATTTGTTTTATAAAACTTGGCATCCTTCTTTGTTAATTCATTCTGGTCAATTAATAAATTTGAGATATCTCCACTTTTTCCTAAAGTATAAACATGTGGATGCTCTACAAGAATTAAATAATTTTTTGTGGAATCATTAGACCCCTCTCTTCTATTCTTCTTCTTTACTTCTACTATGTTGTTTAAAAGTTCTTCTTGGTAATCCCAAGCTTTTTTATACTCAACTAAACCTAAATCTTTTATTTTAACTTCTTTATTCATTAATAATTTTGATACTTAGGATTATTTAAAATAACTAGAGCAGCAATGACTCCTGGAACCCATCCGCAAAGCCATAATAAAAATACTATTAGAATTGAACCACAACCTTTATCAAAAACAGCTAAAGGAGGACATAAAATAGATAAAACTACTCTTATTAAACTCATATAAATCTTGAAATATAAAGATAATTAATCTATTTCATAATTTATTTTAAAGCATGATTATTTATAAAAATTAATATTGATATCCTAATCATTTAAAACTATATTTGCTTATAGATAATTTAATTTCTTCATGAGCAATTTATCTGAGCAAGAAATAGTTAGAAGAGAAAAACTTAAAAAGTTAATTGAGATGGGTATTAACCCATACCCCGCTGAGTTATTTCCAATAACAAATAACAGCCAAGAGATTAAAGATAATTTTAAAGAAGATACGGAAGTTGTTATTGCAGGCAGAATTATGTCAAGACGTATTCAAGGAAATGCAAGTTTCGCAGAAATTCAAGATAATTTTGGAAGAATTCAATTGTACCTAAACCGTGACGAAATATGTGCTGGAGAAGATAAAACATTATATAATGAGGTTTATAAAAAACTTCTTGATATTGGAGATATTATAGGTATTGAAGGTAAATTATTTAAAACTAAGGTTGGTGAAAAAACGGTTTTAGTAAAAAATATTACCATCTTAAATAAATCCATAAGGCCTCTACCCCTTCCAAAAAAAGATGCTGAAGGGAATATCTATGATGAATTTACTGATCCTGAGCAAAGATACAGACAGCGGTACGTTGATTTAATTGTTAATCCAAGTGTTAAAGAGACCTTCATTAAAAGAACTAAAATTATCAATAGTATTAGGAGTTTTTTAAATGACAAAGACTATCTAGAAGTGGAAACTCCAATCTTGCAACCAATCCCTGGAGGAGCAGCAGCAAGACCATTTTTAACACATCATAACGCTCTTAACGTACCACTATATCTGAGAATTGCTAATGAGCTTTACTTAAAAAGACTAATAGTAGGTGGTTTTGATGGTGTATATGAGTTTGCTAAAGATTTCAGAAATGAGGGGATGGATAGAGCTCATAATCCAGAATTTACAATGTTAGAATTTTATGTAGCATACAAAGACTATTTCTGGATGATGAAAACTACAGAACAACTACTTGAAAAGGTTGCTTTAGGTTCTAATGGGAATACAAAAATTAAGTTTGGTAAAGAGACTATTGAATTTAAGGCCCCTTATCCTAGAATTCCTATTCTAGAGGCAATAAAAACATATACTGGAGTAGATGTTTCTAATATGGAGGAAGATGAATTAAGAGAGAGTGCGAAAAAAATGGGTATAGAAGTAGATAAAACTATGGGTATAGGCAAATTAGTAGACGCTATTTTTGGTGAGAAATGTGAACATGAATTTGTCCAACCAACATTCATAATCGATTATCCAAAAGAAATGAGTCCATTAACAAAAGAACATAGATCAAATCCAAAACTCACAGAAAGATTTGAATTAATTATAGACGGTAAAGAAATTGCAAATGGCTATAGTGAATTAAATGATCCTATTGACCAAAAAAAGAGATTTGAAGATCAACTAAAGCTTTCAAAAAAAGGAGATCTTGAAGCAACTGAATTTATTGACTATGATTTTTTACGTGCTCTTGAATATGGAATGCCTCCTACATCTGGTATTGGTATTGGTATTGATAGATTAGTAATGTTAATAACGAATAAGAGTTCTATCCAAGAAGTATTATTCTTTCCACAAATGAAGCCTGAAAGAAAAAAAGTTGAATTAAATGAAAATGAAAAAGTTGTATATAATCTATTATCAGATGTGAAAGTTATCCTTTCAGAAATAAAAGAGAAATCTGAACTGAGTAATAAAGCTTGGGATAAATCAACAAAAAGCTTAAGAAAATTAGGATTAATTTCAGTTGAAAAAAAAGATGATAATTTGTATATTTTTAGATTAAAATAAAGCAAGTGAAAAAGATATACTTACTGTTAACACTAATTTTACTTTCCCTCTCATGCCATGATGAAAATCCAATTGTTAAATTTCAAAAAGAATTGATAACTAATGAAATTACAGGCAGTAATATAGCTGCAGTATTTCAAGATGATTCATTAGTTTACAAACATGTTATGAATTCAGGTAAAATGGGTGATATGGATATAACAGATGAGACCATATTCCCAATTTGGTCTATGTCTAAGCCAATAACAACTGTTGCAATGATGATTTTAAAAGAGCAAGGATTGATTGATTTTCAAGATCCTGTTCATAAGTATATACCATCATTTGAAAACTTAAAGTGTAAAGGGCCTCAAGGAGTTTATCCTTGTAACAATACGATGAAAGTTATTGATCTACTAACCCATAGATCTGGTTATACTTACTACAATGAGGATGGAGAATTAAAATTTATAAATCCACAACTTGCTGGTCAATCAAAATATTCAAGTAGTTACAGATTTAATAATTTGGATGATTTTGCAGTGGCTGTTTCAAATCAACCATTAGAATTTGAACCAGGATCTATGTATATCTATGGTATTAATCAGGCAATTCTAGGTAAAGTAATTGAATCTGCTACTGGAGTTTCATTTTATGAATATTTGAAGAAAAATATTTTTGATAAGTTAGGTATGAATAACACTAAGTTTTATCTAACTAAAGAGGAGAGATTGAAAGTACAACCACTATTTGTAAATTTTGTTGCAAATACACCTCCATGGAACCCCACTGACCTTAACCTAAAGGGATTTACAAGACTTTTAGATGAAATGTCATACGACAAGGATAATAGAGCTCATTTTGGTGGAGAAGGTTTAGTTTCTACTTTTCCAGACTATATGAAGTTTTGTAATATGTTGGTAAATGATGGAATCTATAATGGTGAGAGAGTTCTTTCCGAGGAAAGTATTGACATTATGACTTCAAAATATACTGAAGGATATCCTAATAAAAATGAACCATTTTTATTTCCTGATCAAATAGGTTCTTATTTTGGATTTACTTTTTATGTAATAGAAGATTCTGAAATTGAAGGAACAAATTCGTCCATAGGAACATATGGATGGGCAGGATATCATAATACTCACTTTTGGATAAATCCAGAAAAGAAACGCTATGGGCTTTTTATGTCAAGATCGCGTGAATTTAGTTTTGATATAGGGAAGGACTTTAGAATAGCTGTTAATTCAGTTTATTAAAAGGTTTTGAAATATTAAAATTGACAAAATAAATACTATATTTAAAAAAAATACTCTACAATGAAAAAATTATATGGATTTTTAAAAGTAAAACTTTGTTATAGAACATATTGGAGACAATGGATATTAGTCCTAGTTGTTTTTTTAGTATCACTATCAAATTTTGCTCAATCTCAACAATATTCTTCAATTGAGGAAGTAAAAAAATTAAATTTTGAGCTTTTTGAAGAAATTGGATTTGATGAAAATAAAATGAATCATGTATGTAGAGCAATATATTCTACGCAAAAAAGAGCTAGTTACTTAGCTGAAAATGGAGTCTCTCCAAATAAAGAAAAACTAGATCAGCAGTTTAAATCCTTAATACTAAGAGTTCTATCTGAAGAAGAATTCAAGAAATTTGAATCCATTAGACATAAACTTAAATAGATTTTTCTTTATTCATTTCACTGATAATTGGTTAAAATTGATTTACACGGGTTAAAGTATTCTCAAGTTGAGGAAGTACTTGCTAATTGGTTAATCACTCAATATAATCTAGGTAATAAGGATATTGAGGTAATTACTGGTAGCAGTGAAAGAATGAAAATTCTTGTAAAAAAAATCTGTGAAGAATATGGTTTTAGAGTAGATCAATCATGGAATGGGAATACAGGATCTCTAATAATTAGTAGTAAGGATATTTAATTTTCTGATAATCCGCTACTTAACATCCTTACCCTATAAATGTTTTATTAACA
>CEWR01007724.1_pt1 | contig 10356 bp, 6 predicted proteins | sample 356321 | NCBI WGS metagenome assembly CEWR01 (sample SAMEA2621551, study PRJEB7988) | marine metagenome | biome: marine biome (ENVO:00000447); feature: mesopelagic zone (ENVO:00000213); material: "saline water (ENVO:00002010), including plankton (ENVO:xxxxxxxx)" | depth 790 m
GCCAACTACAAAACCGTGTGTTCCTCCAGAAAAACGACCATCTGTGATTAAAGCAACAGATTTACCTAAACCTGCTCCCATAATTAATGAAGTTGGTTTTAACATTTCTGGCATCCCTGGTCCACCTTTTGGACCTACATACCTAATGACGACTACATCTCCTTTCTCTACTTCTCCTGCAACAATACCTGTGTTTGCAGCCTGTTCACCGTCATAAACGACAGCTTTTCCTTCGAAAAGCAATCCTTCATTTCCTGAAATTTTTGCAACCGCTCCCTCTGTTGCCAGGTTTCCATAAATTATTTGAATATTTCCTGATGATTTTAATGCTTTATCTTTTGGGTAGATTACATCTTGTTCATCAAACTCCATTGGGGCAACACTTGCTAAATTATCTGCTAATGTTTTTCCAGTAACCGTCATACAATCTCCGTGCAAGTATCCATTATCTAATAAATATTTCATGATTACTGGCGTTCCACCAACTCCGTGAACATCTTCCATTAAATATTTTCCAGAAGGTTTTAAATCTGCAATTAGTGGCGTTCTATCACTTACCCTTTGAAAATCTTCTAGGGTAAATTCTATGTCTGCGGCATGTGCGATAGCTAAAAAGTGCAATACTGCATTCGTAGATCCACCCAAAGCGTTTACAATAGCAATGGCGTTTTCTAAAGACTTTTTAGAGATAATATCTAAAGGCTTTAAATCTAATTCTAATAGGTTTTTTATGGCCAAAGCGGTTCTTTCTGATTCAGATAACTTATTCGGATTCTCTGCCGGAATTGAAGAATTATAAGGCAATGCAAAACCCATACATTCTATAGCAGAGGCCATAGTATTTGCAGTATACATTCCACCACAAGCTCCCGCTCCCGGAATAGCCCTTTTTATAATTTCTCTATATTCGTCTTCTTCAATTTCACCTGCCATTTTTTGCCCTAAAGCTTCAAAAGCAGAAACAATATTTAATTTTTTTCCTTTATAATTTCCAGATGCAATTGTACCACCATACATCATTATTGATGGACGATTTAAACGCAGCATTGCAATAACAGCTCCTGGCATATTTTTATCACAACCAACAACAGAAATCAACGCATCATAACTTTGCGCATTCATAACTGTTTCAATAGAATCTGCAATAATATCTCTAGAAGCTAAAGAGTAATTCATACCAGAAGTTCCCATTGAAATTCCGTCTGAAACTCCAATTGTATTAAACCCTAAACCAACTAAACCAGCAATTTTACTTTCTACTTTTACCTCTGCTGCCAAATTGTTTAAATGCATGTTACAGGGGTTTCCATCATACCCTGTGCTTGCAATACCAACTTGAGCTCTGCTCATATCTTCATCTGTTAAACCTACGGCATACAACATTGCTTGCGATGCAGGCTGAGATTCATCTTGTGTTAGTCTTTTGCTATGTTTATTTAATTCCATTTCTAGTATTCTTCAATTTGTTGACTAAATTACTCTGTTTCTGTGTTTTATTGAATAATATTCAATACTAATGTTTAAATTCAGGTGTTAAAAAAACAAGTTAAATGTCTATAAATAAATATGTTAACTATTTTTAATTATGATATTCAACACCTTAAAAAAGCCCATAAAAAAACCTACCATTTTAGTGGAAGGTTCGTTTATAAAAATATAAATACTACTTCCTTATCGCATCTTAATAATGACGTTAATGGTAGAAATAATATTTAATACTTGTTTATTCATTTATATCTATAAAAAATCTTTAAAACAACTAATTTATTTTTTAAATAATAGTACTCTGACCGGCGTGAATATTCATAAAATTTAAATTGGAGTCTTCTTGATTTAGTATATAATCCACAATAAAATCTCCTACTTTAGAAGTAGATGCAGGGTACTTATTTTTACCTTTTATATCTTCTGTTGTAATATTTAAGACTAAAGATTTCTCTACCGCTCTTTCTATAGCACCTGCTTCTTCATCTAAACCTAAGTGCTCTAACAACATGGCTGCCGACAAGATAGAGGCTAAAGGGTTAGCTATATCTTTGCCTTTTGCTTGCGGAAAAGAACCGTGAATTGGTTCGAATAATGCATTTTCTTTACCAATTGAAGAAGAGGCTAATAAACCGATTGAACCTCCGATAACACTTGCTTCATCTGAAATAATATCTCCAAATAAATTTTCTGTAAGAATTACATCAAACTGTTTTGGATTTAAAATGATCTGCATGGCTGCGTTGTCTACAAATAAATACTCTAACGTAACATCCTTATATTTTTTTGAAATTTCTGTAACTGTTTTTCTCCATAAACGAGACGTTTCTAAAACATTAGCTTTATCTATTAAAGTTACTTTTTTTCTTCTGGTTTGTGCGGCTTTAAAAGCTAAATGCGTAATTCTGGAAATTTCGTTAACAGAGTAAGAACAAATATCTGTAGCTGTCTGGCCATCTGCACTCAATTTTTTGTTTCCAAAATAGATACCACCCGTTAATTCTCTGTAAATAATAATATCTGTTCCTTTAATAATTTCTCTTTTTAATGGAGAATTTTTTATCAAACTATCATAAGCCTTTACAGGTCTCACGTTACAGAACAAACCTAAATCTTCTCTTAATTGCAAAAGACCTTGTTCTGGTCTTATTTTTGCAGTAGGGTCATTGTCATATTTAGGATCTCCAATAGCCCCAAACAAAATAGCATCTGCATCTTTACAAATTTTAATCGTTTCTTCTGGTAAAGGAACTCCCACAGCATCAATTGCACATGCACCCATTTGAGCTTCCTTATATAAAAATATATGATTATACAATTCTGCAATAGCATCTAATGCTCTTTTTGCTTGATTAATCACCTCTGGTCCAATACCATCTCCCGGAATTACTGCGATTGTATATTTCATAATATGCTGCTAAAAAAATTTAAGTTGTAAGAATTTCAGAGACCTTATTAACTTCTTTCATAATGTTATGAATGTCTTCATCTTTTACTTCTTTCTGATTGTCTGCTATCACTAAAAATGCATCGTAAGTAGCATCTAGTTGTATTTTTGTCAATTCATAACCAATCTTTTTTGCTCTGTAAGCCAAAGCTGCTCTTCCACTTCTTGCAGTTAAAACAATGGCACTTTCTGTAACACCAACATCTTCAGGATCCATAATTTCATATGTTTCTCTGTTTTTTATAACACCATCTTGATGAATTCCAGAGCTATGTGCAAATGCATTTGCACCAACAATTGCCTTATTGGGTTGCACTGGCATTCCCATGCTCTCACGAACTAAAATACTTGTGTCATACAATAATTTTGTATTCACACTTGTTTCTAAGTTTAAATAAGGGTGTTGTTTTAATACCATAACCACCTCTTCTAACGCCGTGTTTCCGGCGCGCTCTCCAATTCCGTTGATTGTGCATTCAATCTGACGCGCTCCATTGATAACACCAGCAATTGAATTGGCAGTTGCCAAACCTAAATCGTTATGACAATGACACGAAAGAATTACGTTTTCTATACCTCTTACGTTTTCACGTAAATATTTTATTTTTGCACCGTATTCATCTGGTAAACAATACCCTGTTGTATCTGGAATGTTTAGCACAGTTGCACCTGCTTTTATAACTGCTTCGCAAACCTTAGCAAGAAACTCATTATCTGTTCTTCCTGCGTCTTCTGCGTAAAACTCTACATCTTCTACAAAACCTTTTGAATACGCAACAGCATTTACAGCACGTTCAATTACTTTTTCTCTAGTAGAATTAAATTTAAATTTTATATGAGAATCACTCGTTCCAATACCTGTGTGTATTCTGGGAAATTTAGCGTATTTTAATGCGGCTGCCGCTACTTTTATATCATTTTCAACAGCTCTAGTTAAACCACAAACAGTTGCATTTTTTACAATTTTTGAAATTTCAGTAACTGATCTAAAATCTCCCGGGCTAGAAACCGGGAAACCAGCCTCTATTACGTTCACCCCCAACAAGTCCAACCTCTCAGCAATTACTAATTTTTGATTTGTATCTAACTTACACCCAGGAACCTGTTCTCCATCTCTTAGTGTTGTGTCGAAAATTTGTACTTGATTGTTTAGCATAATTTCTATAAAGATTGTACTTATTATAAATCAAATATATATCTTGCATAATCAATATAAGAATCAACTTCTAATAACAAACGATTTCTAAATCAAATCATCAATAATTAAAAAATTGATTATCAATAGATTATGAGCAAAATCATTACATCCGCCAATCAACAAAATGATGCTCTTTTTGTTCTTATTAAATCTTTAACCAAATCTGAAAAGAGACAGTTTAATCTCTATGTAGGAAGGCTTGGAGGTAATATTGATGCAAAATTTTTTTCTTTATTTAAATTCTTAGAAAAGTTAAAAATATACGATGAAAAAGTAATTATTGGTAGCGGAATTGTTTCTAAACAGCAACTTTCTAATCTAAAAGCGCATTTATACAAACAAATATTAATTAGTCTACGTTTAAATCCTGCACACAAAAACGTGCGAATTCAAATTAGAGAACAATTAGATTTTGCAACTGTTTTGTATCAAAAAGGGCTGTATAAACAAAGTCTAAAACTCTTAGAAAAAGCTAAAAATATGGCTTTAGACAACGAAGAAAAGAACATTGCATATGAAATTGTAGAATTAGAGAAAGTAATAGAAACACAATATATTACAAGAAGTTTAAGTAATAGAGCAAATCAATTATCTGTACAGGCAAAAGAATTAAGTCAGCAAAATGTAATTGCCAGTAAACTCTCTAATCTATCTTTACAATTATACAGCCATCTACTACAAAATGGCTATGTAAAAAACAAAAAAGAAGTTGAATTTATTCAAAAATATTTTAACGATAAAATGCCAAAATATGATTTTAAAACTTTAGGTTTTAGAGAAAAATTGTGGTTAAATAAAGCACATTTGTGGTATAGCTTTTTAATTCAAGATTTTTTACTTAGCTACAAATATGCTAGCAAATGCGTTAATTTATTTAATAGTCCTAAATTAATAAACATACATCCTGTTTTTTATTTAAAGTCTAAAAACTACTTACTAGAAGCTTCTTTTTTAGTACAGAAAACTTCGACATTTAAAGCAGAATTAATTGCCTTTGAAACAGAGATTGAAAATCAAGAAATTCCTTTAAATACAAATACAGAATTACTTATTTTCATGTATTTATATTCAAATAAACTGCATTTACATTTCTTAGAAGGCACTTTTGATGAGGGAGAATATTTAGTAGCTATTATTAATGATAAAATTGAAAAGTATAAAAACAGATTAGACAATCATTATATCGTTTTGTTACATTACAAAATTGCTTGTTTATATTTTGGAATGGGTAAAAACAAGTTATGTATTCTCTATCTACAAAAAATTATACGTTCTAAAAACATAAATGCCGCAGAAGATTTGCAGTGTTTTGCACGTATATTAAATTTAATTGCACATTATGAATGTGGTTTAGATTATGATCTAGAAAGACAGTTTGTAGATACTTATAAGTTCTTACTCAAAATGGAGAATTTACAAGAAGTGCAAAAAGTTTTTCTTACATCTATTAGAGACTTAAGTGACGTTTTTCCTCATGAAATTAAGAACGAATTTAAAAAAATTCATAAAAAATTAAAAAAGTTTGAAAACCATCCGTACGAAAAAAGAGCATTTTTATATTTAGATATTTTATCCTGGTTAGAAAGTAAAATTCAGAACAAACCCATCTCAACAATAATTAAAGAAAAAGCAAATCTATTTCCTAAGTAATTTGAAATTTATAATTTTTTCTACTTATTTTTATCATTATCACATTAATTGGTTTATTTCCTAAAATATTTTATAATATTTAAGCACAAATTAAATATTAATAATACTTTTGCCTTGTGAGTATTTTAAATTTCTTAGTAAAAACATTTCAAACCAACTCTGTGGTTTGTATTTCTATGGATACAATTACCCGCACTTCTTCGGCTACCATTACCCTTTAAGGGTTCTATATATTCATATCAATTTAGGTTATCAGTAATTTCGAAAATTATCGGAATACACTCAATAAAAAATAAGTTACACAAACTATTCATTACTAATGAAAGTATTAAAATTTGGCGGTTCATCTGTCTCAAATTCAGAAAACATAAAAAAAGTATTAGCCATTGTTGCTATAGAATCTAAAGAACAAAAAGTTGCAGTGGTAGTTTCTGCATTTGGTAAAACCACAGATAATTTATTAGTCGCAGCTAATAGTGCTTTAGTAGATATTGCAATTGCTAAAAATATTTTAGAAACTATTAAAGAAGTGCATTATCAGGTTATTAATGACTTAATTTCTTCTCAAAAAAAAGAAGTCTTAGAAGTGGTTACTTCATTGTTGGATAGATTGTGTTCTATTTATGAAGGTATTTTTTTATTACAAGAATTGTCAGATAAAACAATAGCAAAGGTATCTAGCTTTGGTGAAAGACTTTCTTCTTTTATTATTGCAAATGCAGCAAATGAATTATTTGATGCAGCTCATAAAGAAAGTAAAGTATTAATTTCTACAAATAATGAATATCTAAACGCACAAGTAAATTTTAAAATTACCAACCAAAACATTACCTCTTTTTTCGACAAAAACAAACATCAAGTTACTGTTTTAGGCGGTTTTATTTCTTCTAATATAAAAGGAGAAACCACTACACTCGGCAGAGGCGGTTCAGATTTTTCTGCATCCATTTATGCTGCGGCTTTAAATGCAGTTGAGTTACAAATATGGACAGACGTTCCTGGAATGTTTACTGCAAATCCTAGGGTTGTAAAACAAGCATATCCAATTTCAGAAATTTCATATGAAGAAGCAATGGAGTTGTCTCATTTCGGTGCAAAGGTTTTATATCCACCAACAATTCAACCTTCTTTAAGAAAAGAAATACCTATTCGAATTAAAAATACTTTTGACCCCGAAAATGTAGGAACATTAATTTGTAACAATCCGAATAATAGTGATGACGTAAAAGGTATTTCTCACATAGAAGACATTAGTTTAATTACGTTAGAAGGTGGCGGAATGATTGGAATTCCTGGTTTTTCTAAACGTTTGTTTGAAACACTTTCCTTAGAAAAAATAAATATCGTTTTTATAACACAAGCCTCTTCAGAACATTCTATTTGCGTTGGTGTTTATCAAGATGATGCTTCAAAAGCAAAAGAACTTTTAGACGATACCTTTAGCATAGAAATAGATAGAAAAAAAATAAAACCAATCATTGTAGAAAATGATTTAGCAATTATTGCGGTAGTTGGTGAAAGTATGAAAAACTATCAAGGGCTAAGCGGACAAATGTTTAGCGCCTTAGGGAGAAATAATGTAAATGTTAGAGCAATTGCTCAGGGTTCTTCAGAAAAAAACATTTCTGCTGTTATTAATAAATCAAATGCAAAAAAAGCTTTAAATACATTACATGAGCAATTTTTTGAAGAAAAGACAAAACAGCTAAACTTGTTTGTTACTGGTGTTGGTAATGTTGGTGAGCGCTTTCTAGCACAAATACAACAGCAAAGAGAATTCTTAAAAGAAAATCTAAAATTAAATATTAAAGTTATTGGAATTGCAAATTCTAGAAAAATGTTTTTTGATAATGATGGAATAGATCTAGAAAGCTGGAAAAAAAGCTTAGAAAATGGAGAACCAACAACCTTAAAAAGCTTTCATGAAAAAGTAATAGCATCCAATCATATTAATAGTGTTTTTATAGACAATACAGCAAATCAGGAAGTTTCTGAAGTATATAAAACCTATTTACGTGAAAGTATTTCTGTTGTAACCTGTAATAAAATTGCATGTGCTTCTAGCTTTGACAATTACAAAACATTAAAACAAATTTCTAGAAAATACAATGCATCCTTTTTATTCGAAACAAATGTTGGTGCAGGTCTACCAATTATAGATACACTTAAAAATTTAATAAATTCAGGAGATAGAGTTCATAAAATTCAGGCAGTATTATCTGGAAGTTTAAATTTTGTTTTCAATAATTTTACAGATAAAGCTACATTTCATGATGTAGTTGCCGCAGCTCAAAAAGAAGGATATACAGAACCAGATCCGAAAATTGATTTAAGTGGAGTTGATGTTGCTAGAAAAATATTAATTTTAGCACGAGAAAGTGGTTATAAAATAGAGTTAGAAGATATTTCAAACAATACGTTTTTACCGGAAGAGACCTTAAACACTAAAAATAATGAAGACTTTTATGCTTCTTTAACTAAAAGTGAAGGACATTTTCAAAACATTTATAAAGAAGCAAATGACAAAGATTGTAGATTAAAATACGTAGCAGAATTTATTAATGGAAAAGCAAATGTTGGTTTGCAGCATATTGCTTCGGACCATCCTTTTTATAATTTAGAAGGAAGTGATAATATTGTTTTATTTTTCACAGATAGATACCCTGAAAATCCTTTAATAATAAAAGGTGCTGGTGCTGGTGCAGATGTAACTGCTTCTGGTATTTTTGCAGATGTCATTAGAATTGCAAATAAATAAGTCTTTATTTCTCAGTAACACTTTTACAGCTAGAGAGTAACTGCAGATCAATGCTGAGAAATAAAAAATAAACACTGAATAAAAAAAATGAATTATATAAAAATATTCGCCCCAGCAACAGTTGCAAATGTTTCTTGCGGCTTTGACTCTCTTGGTTTTGCCGTAGATGCTGTTGGAGACGAAATGACCTTTACAAAGACAGCTGAAAAAGGAGTTAAAATAACCAATATTACTGGAGCAGATTTAACTTATAATATTGATGAAAATGCAGCAAGTGCTGTTATTAAAAAAATACTAAATACAGCAAACGCAGATTTTGGGATTGCATTAACTATTCATAAAGGCTTCTCTCCAGGAAGTGGTTTAGGAAGTTCTGCGGCGAGCGCAGCTGGAGCTGCTTTTGGTACAAATCAATTATTAGGAGATATGTACTCTAATTTAGAATTGACAAAATTTGCCATGTTTGGTGAAAAAGTTGCGTGCGGATCAGAAATTGCAGATAATGTTGCAGCGGCTATTTTTGGTGGTTTTATCTTGGTTAGAAGTTATCATCCTTTAGAAATTATAAAATTACCAGTTCCTAGCGAATTGAGGGTTGTTGCTATTCATCCACAGATTTCAATAAAAACTAAAGATGCTAGAGCAGTTTTACCTGCAGAGATTGCATTGAAAGATGCGGTTACGCAATGGGCAAATGTTGGTGGGTTAATTAGTGGTTTATACACAGATAATTACAACCTCATTAGTAACTCATTAGTAGATATTGTTGCAGAACCTGCTCGAAAATCTTTAATTCCGTTTTTTGACGACATTAAAAATAGTGCTACAAAAGCAGGCGCTTTAGGTGCAGGAATTAGTGGATCTGGACCTACAGTTTTTGCTCTTTGTGAGGGGGATGTAGTTGCTAAAGCTGTATACAAGAGTATAGAAGAAAGTTATAAAAATACAGGAATCAATTTTGAAATGTTTATTTCCAAAGTAAATCATAAAGGGATAAAGATTATAAAATAATTAATAGTTTTAAGTGCATCGGTATTAATCATCGGCATAACTCAAAATATAAAATATAAAAAAATGGACTACTACAGTTTACACCATAAATCGCCAAAAACAAGTTTTAAAAATGCAGTTATGCAAGGTCTTGCAAAAGATAGAGGAATCTACTTTCCAGAGAATATAACGCCCCTTTCTAAAGATTTTATTACCAATATTAACGAGTATACAAATCATGAAATTGCGTATGAAGCAATTAAGCAGTTTGTTGGTGATGAAATTCCGACTAAAAAATTAAAAGAGATTATTAAAGAAACAATTTCTTTCGATTTTCCTTTGGTAAAAGTTAATGATAATATTGCTTCTTTAGAGTTGTTTCATGGCCCAACAATGGCTTTTAAAGATGTTGGAGCAAAATTCATGGCGCAGTGTTTAGAGTATTTTAATAAAGGTAATGAAGAAGAGGTTACTGTTTTAGTAGCTACATCTGGAGATACTGGCGGTGCTGTTGCTAACGGGTTTTTAGGAGCAAAGGGTGTAAATGTTGTAATACTATATCCTTCAGGAAAAGTAAGTAATGTTCAAGAAAAACAATTGACTACTTTAGGTCAGAACATTACAGCATTAGAAGTAGATGGTGTTTTTGATGATTGCCAAGAAATGGTAAAAACGGCTTTCTTAGATGAAGATATTAAGAGAACTCTTACCTCTGCAAATTCTATAAATATTGCACGTTGGCTGCCACAGATGTTCTATTTTTTCTTTGCTTATAAAGAATTACAAAAAATGAATAAAGAGTTAGTTTTTTCTGTACCAAGTGGGAAT
>CEWR01136519.1_pt1 | contig 10354 bp, 7 predicted proteins | sample 356321 | NCBI WGS metagenome assembly CEWR01 (sample SAMEA2621551, study PRJEB7988) | marine metagenome | biome: marine biome (ENVO:00000447); feature: mesopelagic zone (ENVO:00000213); material: "saline water (ENVO:00002010), including plankton (ENVO:xxxxxxxx)" | depth 790 m
TTGGTTCGTATAGGAGGAGAAGATGTTTTGAGAAAAATGATTGACTTATTACAGTCAAGTAATAATGATATCCAATATCTTGCTTCACGAACATTAGGGTTGATGGCAAACCATGAAGAAGCATTGTCTCCCTTGTTTGATGCGATTTTTGATGTAAACAATAAGTCTACACAAGGTATGTTAGCTGAGCAATTGGATGAATATGATTGTAGTCAAGAGTTTGTTAAAGTGTTCAAATTATATTTATTTGGATCTATAAAGGCATCAGCGATGGCAAAAGGTGTGTTAGATTATGAAGAATTTGATATCACACCTAGAGTTATAAGGAAAGCGGAGAAGCAGTGGAGTCATTACATTAAAAATGTGAAGCAAGATGACGCATTTGATTTAATGAAAATAGAAACAGAAGAGTTTCTAGGAGAATTGAAAGCATTGTTTATTGAAGAATAGAATGCTGCTGGTATAGCCTATTGTTACCCATTCATTATTAATTATCATTGTGGAAATTATCAAAGGAGAAAAATTACAGACTAGCTATTTTGCTATAGGTATTTATAAACCTAAAACTGCTCATAATATTGGCTCTTTATGGCGTACTGCTTACATAATGGGTGCACAATATATTTTCTTGATTGATAAGCGCTATTCTAAACAAGGAAGCGATGTATTGAATACTTGGTCACGGATCCCCTTGTTTCAGTTTAAAACATTCGAGGAGTTTTATTCAGCTTTACCATATAATAGTCAATTGGTAGGGGTTGAATTGGATGATAAAGCAGAGGCGCTTCAGACCTTTGAGCATCCTCGTCGGGGAATATATATATTAGGCGCAGAAGATGGAGGTTTACCAAAAGAATACAGGGAAAAGTGTCACCACTTGGTAAAATTACCTGGTAATTATTCAATGAACGTCGCTGTGACGGGTAGTATTGTGGTTTATGATCGGTTGGCGAAAACAGGCGAAGAACCAAGATGAAACTGTAGTGAATAATAGTAAAATGATATTTATCCTTGATAATTAATTTATCAAGGATTTTTTTTGCTCAAAAGTTCATCTTCTTATCTTTACAATTAGAATAAGAGGCATCACACAAAAGTCAAAACATCATATACCATGTCAGAAATAATCAACTTGCATAAGATAGCTAATGAGTTAAATATTAATTTATCTCAAGTAGAAAAAACATTGGACCTTTTGGATAGTGGTGCTACAATTCCATTTATTTCTCGGTATAGAAAAGAAATAACTGGCTCTTTGGATGAGGTGCAAGTGGCACAGGTTCGTGATTTGGCTGAAACGGCAAGGGAATTGGAAAAGCGGCGTTCTTTTGTTTTAAAGACAATTAAAGAACAAGGTAATATGACTCCGCAATTAGAAGCGAAAATAGGTCTTGCTGTGACTCTAACAATTTTGGAAGATATTTATTTGCCTTTTAAACCGAAAAGAAGAACAAAAGCGACAATTGCTAGAGAGAAAGGGTTAGAACCTTTAGCTAAACAACTATTCGATCAAAAATTAAAATTTGACGCTGATATTTTTGTAGATCACGCTAAAGATGTGAAATCAGTAGAGGAAGCATTACAAGGGGCACGAGATATTATTGCTGAATGGGTCAATGAGAATCAAGAGTCAAGGGCAAAGGTTCGTAACCTCTTTGTTAAAAAAGCTGTTGTGAAAACAAAAGTGATGACAGGAAAAAGAGAGGAGGGTGAAAAATACAAAGATTATTTTGAATGGGATGAACCTTTAAATAAAGCACCATCACACCGAATTTTGGCAATGCGGAGGGGTGAAAAAGAGAATATCCTTTCTATGGATATTTCACCAGATAAAGTTGACGCTAATTTACTCTTGAATAATCTTTTTGTAGAAGGTAACGATGAGGCATCGTGTCAAGTGAAGATAGCAACGGAAGATGCTTATAAAAGGTTAATGAAGCCTTCATTGGAAACAGAAATGCGTGTTGATTCTAAAAAAAAGGCAGATCAACAAGCAATAAAAGTTTTTGCAGATAACCTCAGAGAATTGTTGTTAGCCTCTCCCTTGGGACAGAAAGCAATTTTAGCTATTGACCCAGGTTTTCGCACAGGTTGTAAGGTGGTGGCTCTTGATCCCCAAGGAAAGTTATTAGATAACACCAACATCTTCCCTAATGAACCACAAAACCAAGTCCGAAAATCAGAACTTACAATTCAAGAATTAGTTAAGAAACATAATATTCAAGCTATAGCAATAGGGAATGGTACAGCAGGACGTGAGACTGAAGCAATTGTGCAGAAGATTGTGTTCGATAAACCAGTTGCTGTGATTATGGTAAACGAAAGTGGAGCGTCTATTTATTCTGCATCTGCAGTTGCTCGTGAAGAGTTCCCTGATTATGATATCACTGTGAGAGGTTCTGTTTCCATTGGTCGTCGTCTGGCTGACCCTTTAGCTGAATTGGTGAAATTGGATGCTAAATCTATAGGGGTAGGGCAGTACCAACACGATGTTGATCAAGGTGCTTTGAAAGCAAGCTTGGATGATGTTGTTGCTAGTTGTGTAAATAAGGTAGGCGTAGAGCTTAATACAGCTAGTAAGGAGTTGTTGACTTATGTTTCTGGTTTAGGTCCTCAATTGGCTGAAAATATTATTGCATACAGAAATGAACATGGTGCTTTTTCTTCTCGAGTACAGTTAAAGAAAGTGAAGCGAATGGGAGCAAAAGCATTCGAGCAAGCAGCAGGTTTCTTAAGAATACATGATGCGAAAAATCCATTAGATAAAAGTGCCGTACATCCAGAAAGTTATCATATAGTGAAAGCAATGGCACATGATCAAAGCTGTTCTGTTGCTGATTTGATGACAAAACCAGATCATAGGAAAGGAATCAATTTAAGGGATTATATGTCTGATACTATTGGTTTGCCGACCTTACAAGATATAGTGAACGAATTAGATAAACCTGGTCGTGACCCAAGGGCAGAATTTAAAGAGTTTTCCTTTACAGAAGGAGTCAATGAAATAGCGAATTTATATGAAGGAATGAAATTACCTGGTATTATAACAAACGTCACTAATTTTGGTGCATTTGTTGATATTGGTGTACATCAGGATGGCTTGGTTCATATTAGTGAACTAGCAAATAAATTTGTTTCTGACCCAAATACAGTTGTAAAGGTTCAGCAGCATGTGGAGGTGACAGTGAAGGAAGTTGACGTCAAACGAAAGCGAATTGCATTATCAATGAAGGATGCTGATTCTCCAGTGCCAACAAGGAATATGAGAAAAGAAAAGGTGCAAGAAGTTATTAAACCTGAGGGTGACTTTCAGTCAAAAATGAATGCTTTGAAAGGTAAGTTTGGTAGGTAGGTTAGCTTATGGTAATATGATACTTGAAGTTTAAAATAAAAAAGCCCCTATCAGAAGAAATTTCAATAGGGGCTTTTTAATAAAAGAGAGTAATAAAGTCTCTTAGAATGCTGAAGGTTTTAATCTTAAACCTGCTGTTTCATCAAAACCAAATAATAAATTGAGGTTCTGAACAGCCTGTCCAGAAGCACCTTTGACTAGATTATCAATGATACTGATGATGTGTATTTTGTTACCGAATTTCTGAACGAAAACTAAACTATTGTTAGTGTTCACCACTTGTTTCATATTTGGGTTCACATCTACAACATGAGTGAATGGAGCGTCTTTATAGAAGTCTTTATACAATTCTTCAATATCCTCTAATGACTTATCAGTAGTTACATAAGTTGAAGCGATAATACCACGAGAAAAATCACCTCTAAATGGAATAAAGTTAATATCCTTATCAAAATCGCTTTGTAGTTGATTTATGCTTTGGTTAATTTCTACTAAATGTTGGTGTTCAAATGCCTTGTATATAGACATATTGTTATTTCTCCAACTAAAATGAGAAGTTGAAGTAGGTTTTTGACCAGCACCAGTAGAGCCAGTAATTGCAGTTACATGTAATTCATCATTTATCAAACCTGCTTTAGCCAAGGGTAAAACACCTAATTGAATACATGTAGCAAAGCAACCAGGGTTAGCAATGTGTTTTGCCTTTTTGATTGCTTCTTTGTTCATTTCTGGAAGGCCATAAACAAAATCATTGCCTTCTCTTTCATGTCGGAAATCGGTGCTTAGATCAACAATTTTCACATCATAAAATGCAGGATTGTTGTCTAAGAATTTTTTGGCATCTCCATGTCCAAGACACATTACTAATGCGTCAATGTCTGTGTCTAATTTATCAGTAAAAATAAGGTCAGTATAACCAATCAAGTCTTGGTGGACGTGGTGGATAGGGTTACCTGCATTACTGTTTGAATGAACAAATTTTATTGTGATTTCGGGGTGATTAACCAAAATACGAAGAAGTTCTCCTCCTGTATATCCCGCTCCACCAACTATTCCTATATTTTTCATTTTTTTAGATTCTTCTTAATATGGTAATTACCTTATTTCATAGGTAAACTTAAACCTGCTGTTAGCTATTGAAATAGGTACGGTATGGTTTAAAATTAGTTATTCATTAACCTTTAAATAAATACTAGTCTGGTTACCAAATATTTTAGAGAAACCCTTTACATCATCCCCAGACCATGTATTGTTCATTTCACCATAACTACCGAATTTATCTGACATTAAATCATGCTTAGACTCTATTCCTATAACATGAAATCGGTAAGGGTTTAGCTCTATATTTACTTTTCCAGTAACCTTTTCTTGAGTAGAATCTAGATATTTTTCTAAATCACGCATTGCGGGTTCCAAAAATTGTCCTTCATGAACCATTGATCCGTATTGGTTTGCTAATGGATCTTTTGTATTGAGTTGAACTTTTGTAAGTGTATGCTTCTCTAAGGCATGGTGCGCTTTTACTAAGATTACGGGCGCAGCAGCTTCGAAGCCCACACGTCCTTTAATCCCAATAATTGTATCGCCAACATGTATGTCTCTACCAATCCCGAATGGTGCAGCAATTTTTTCTATAGCTTGAATCGCTTGAACTGGGTTCATGAATTTTTTTCCATTGACTGCGATAGGTTCTCCTTTCACAAATTCAATTTCCAAAGATTCTGCTTCGGTTTTAGTCACTTTTGTAGGCCATGCTTCTTCTGGTAAGTATTGGTCAGATGTTAATGTTTCTGCGCCACCTACTGACGTTCCCCAAAGCCCTTTGTTTATTGAATATTTACTTTTGGCCCATTCTCTTTCAACACCTTTCTCAATTAAATATTCTATCTCATCTTCTCTAGACAGTTTATTATCACGAATTGGTGTAATAATTTTGATGTCTGGACACATGATGTGAAAGGTCATGTCAAAACGAACTTGATCGTTTCCCGCACCAGTTGAACCATGAGCGATATAACTTGCTCCTACTTTTTTTGCATAAGAAGCAATAGCGATTGCTTGAAAAACTCTTTCAGCACTCACTGATAAAGGGTAGGTGTTATTTTTTAAGACATTCCCTGCTATTAGATATTTAACACATCTGTTATAAAAAATATCTGTTTCGTCAAGCGTAGCGTGTTCAGTAACACCTAATTCTAAAGCTTTTTCCCGAATATCTTCGAGTTCTTCTTCCGAAAAACCACCTGTGTTGACAATAGCAGAATGAACCTCAAGACCAAGGTCTTCTGTTAAATGTTTTACGCAGTAGGTTGTGTCTAACCCACCAGAGAATGCAAGTACTACTTTCTTATTCATATTGTTGAGGTCATGGACCTGTTTATATCTTGTGTTAATTTTTTATTAAGAAATTGACAGTCTACAATGTCTATTCACCTAAAGATGCAATTTACTAATTGTAGAGAGAAAAAGTAGGGTAATTATAAAATTACTGTCAAGTATAGAGGTAAGGATTACCTAGTCACCGACCGTGTCTGTGTCAGTTTGTGGAAACTAAGAAAGGTGTTTTCCTTAATTCGTTTTAAGCGCTCAATGATGTTAAGTTTCTTAAGAAAGTTCCAACGCTTCTTTTTCTTTTCCAGAGGATCGAAGAGCATTCCTGTACATAGACAGTTCTTACGCTCCTTACTTTGAAGTATTTCGTAGTTGATACAACTTTGACATCCTTTCCAAAATTGATTATCGTCGGTCAATTCAGAAAAAGTAACTGGGTAGTAACCTAGGTTTGAATTGATTTTCATGACAGCTAAACTCGTTGTAAGTCCAAATAGCTTAGCTTGAGGGAAAGTTTGACGTGATAATTCAAATGCTTTAAGTTTGATGCTACGTGCCAAACCATGTTTACGAAATTCTGGAAATACAATTAAGCCAGAGTTGGCAACATAAGATTTACCCCCCCAAGATTCTATGTAGCAGAAACCGGAAATTCGTAATGTTTTACGAGATAAAGCAACAATTGCTTTACCCTCGTCCATTTTTGCTTTAATATAATCGGGAGACCGTTGAGCTATACCTGTCCCTCTCGCTTTTGCACTAATTCCCATTTGGATAGTGATTCTTTCGGCATAGATGTGGTCTTTTGAATTGGCAACTCTAATTATGAAGTCAGGCATTTTGTTTTGGAATAGGGACAAATGAATTTGATTAACAAAGGGTTGTGTTACCTTGGTTGCCTATAATGCCTTTGGTATAGTAGAATTGCTCTTTTCATTTCAGTTTGCAAATATATTTCTTATTGTTTCCATTTACAACAGAAGTGAGTAAAAGAGAGTTCTTTTGTCTCAAGATAATTATAATTTACTTTCTATTATTTTTATCTGATTAGCATGTTGATTGTAAATTATGAGTAGATAGGCAATGTGATTTGTTCTCTATTTTCGTAAGTAACGATGGTTTAGGTATGTGGTTGTTCAAATTGATGAATTCTGTTTTCGTCCTGATTAGTTAAAAATTAATTTAAAATATTTTTTCATAATATCATTATAACTAATTGTAATATAGGCTGTAACGTGTTTTGAAGGTTGCTCAGCCAAACGAGGTTTTTTATAGTAGAACCTTATTCAGTGACGTTTGGGGACATGTTAATGTTTTGTAATTGTATTGAGTTGTTGATTAAAGACGTAGTTTTAAGTAGATTGCAATACTTAAAAATGTCTATGTTATGCAAAAAATATTTATTTGGGGAATCTTTTTTCTTTTAAGTGTATCTCTTTTTTCACAAAATGTTTCTGATCTATTTAGTAAAGGAGAGTCTTTTATAAACGGTGGTAAATACGAGGATGCTTTAACTGTTTATGAAGAGATAGTCAGAATAAGTCCTTCGGAAAGAGCTTATTTAGAACGTGGTAAATGTTTTTTTGAATTAGAAAAATATGTTTCTGCAGATAAAGATTTTGCTAATGTTCTGGCATTGAATAGTGAACAAACAGAAGTTTATTATTTAAAAGGAGTATCAAATATGCACCTAGGGAAGGCCGAATTAGCATCAAAAGAATTGAGCTTTTTTTTAAAAGATAATCCTCAGAGTGTTGAAGCCTACTATTATAAAGGAGTATGTGAGTTTCAAATGAGAAATTTTGAAATAGCTTTGGATATGTATGATAACGCTCTATTTATTGATGGGGAATACGCCAGTGCCTACAATGATCGTGCAAGTACTAAAAGAATGTTAAATGACATCGATGGAGCAATTAATGATTATGGGTTGGCTATTAAATATGCACCAAATAACGCTAGTTTCTATAATAATTTAGGTAGTGCTTTACGTATCAAAAAGTCGTTTAAACAAGCGATTAAAGCTTACAATAAGGCATTAAGTTTTGAGTCTTCTTATCTTTATTATAATAATTTGGGGCAGACATATCTTGAAATGGAAAAGTACGATTATGCCGTGCGATATTTTTCGAAAACCATAGAGATTTATCCTTCTTATGCTCCTGCTTATAATAATAGAGGAAATGCTTACCATAAATCAAAGACTTACAGGTTAGCGATGTACGATTTTAATAAAGCAATTACATTAGATAAATCTTATGGTGTAGCTTATCTTAATCGTGCGATTACTTTTGAGAAAATGAATGATTTGGAAGCTGCTTGCGCTGATTACATAAAGGCTCAGGGTCTTGGGATTGGTGTTGCAGAGTCTTATTATAAATTAGGTTGTAATGAATAGTATGTCATATAAAATAGTAATTTTCATTTCTTTGATTTTTGGAGGAGTGGCGTTCGCTCAAAATGTTGAGTTTTCAAAAAAGAATTATCCCGATCATAAAGAAGAGTTAGCTTTTGCGCTCAAAGCAATTCATCATGGGAACGAACTCTATCATGAGGCAATGTATTATTATGAACATGAAGATTTTTCTCATTTTAAAAATGCCTTACCATATTACCAAAAGGCACAAAATTTCAATCCAGATAATGCTGAATTGAATTACAAAATAGGGAAGTGTATACTTTTCACAGTGCACAATGAACGTTCGCTTTCTTATTTTAAAAAGGCATATAAATTGAATCCTGATGCAGAGGAAGATATATTATATTATTTGGGTAGAGCGAATCACTTCAATGAATATTGGGATGAAGCAATTAGTAATTATTCTGCTTATAAAAAAGAAATCCCTTTACATAAGTCTATAAAACCTTACGAGAGAGAGGATGTATTAAAAGATGTTTCAAAAAAGATAAAAGAATGTGAGTCTGGTAAGAAGTTTTCTGCTATCCCTGTAAATGTTGTTATTCAAAATATTGGAGCGCCGGTGAATACCGAATATCCAGAGTATGGTGTTGTGATTTCTGCGGATGAATCAATTATGTATTTCACTTCTCGTAGACCTGGAAGCACTGGTTTTGAGAATGACGATAAAGAAGGCCATGAGGCAAACTATATGGAGGATATTTATATGAGTATTCATCATGAAGATGGTACTTGGTCTGAACCAAAACAGTTGGAGCATCCTATTAATGGGTTTAAACATGATGCGACTGTTGCTTTGTCTCCAGATGCTCAAACTCTGTTGGTATATAAAGCAGACGCTCATCAAGGAGGGATTTATCATTGTGATTTAGATGGTGATGATTGGGGACACCCTAAAAAGTTAAAACATATTGATACAGATGCACATGAAAGCTCTGCATGTTATTCTCCAGATCAACAAGTTTTATTTTTCGTAAGTAACAAGACTAAAGATAGTCAAGGAGGTAAAGATATTTTCTATTCGACTTGGGATAAAGAAAACTTAGAATGGTCTGAACCAAATAATTTAGGAGTCAATATTAATACAGAATACGATGAGGAGGCTGTTTTTATGCATGCTGATGGGAAAACCTTGTATTTCAGTTCACAAGGGCATTCAAGTATGGGAGGGCATGATGTGTTTAGAACAATTATGATTGATAGCGTATGGTCAGATCCTATAAATATGGGATATCCAGTAAATGGTTCTGAGGATGATGTCTTTCTAGTGATGGCAGCAAATGCTCGTCATGCTTATTACGCTACACACCATGCCGATAGTTATGGTGATAAAGACATTTATAAGATAGTGTTTTTAGGAGCCGAGAAAGATTTGGTTAGTACTTTAGAAGATCCTTTGTTAGCAGGAATTGAACGGCCGTTAAGTATGCATATACCTGACCCTTCTTCTCCATTGATTACTAGTGAGACAACAATTTTGAAAGGTGTTGTTAAAGATAAAATAAGTAATGAACCAATTGCAGCTAGTATTGAAATTACAAACAACAAAACACATGAGGTAGTGGCTGTTTATAAATCTAATAGTAAATCTGGTAAGTATTTAATTACTTTACCATCGGGTAATAATTATGGTATTACAGTCATTGCTGAAAATTATTTATTCCATTCAGAAAATTTTGATATCCCTAGTTACGCAACATATAGTGAGATATTTAAGGAGGTTGATTTGTCTAAAATTGATATAGGAGCTTCTATTGTTTTGAAAAATATTTTCTTTGACTCTAGAGAATCAATCATTAAAGATGAATCAATCCCAGAGCTGGAGCGGTTGGTGTCTTTAATGACCGATAACCCATCATTGAAGATTGAAATATCTGGTCATACAGATGATGTTGGTTCAGAAGTGTATAACCAAGATTTATCAGAAGCAAGAGCAAAATCAGTGGTTGATTATCTTGTTAACCAGTCTGTTTCTATTTCAAGATTGAACCCTATTGGTTATGGTTTAACTCAACCAATAGCCTCAAATTCTACAAGCCAAGGAAGGCAAATGAATAGAAGGACAGAATTTAAAATTGTTTCAAAATAGTAGCGATAAAACTGGCTTGTTATCTGGTATTAGATCATCCAAAACTAATAGCCTTGACAGAAATCTTTATGGTTAAATCTAGATCAGATTGGACATGTTACCTTGATCAATTTGTTAAAAACAAATAGTAAAAAATGAGGTATTCACAGTTTGTGTTTTTTTT
>CEWR01018618.1_pt1 | contig 10345 bp, 10 predicted proteins | sample 356321 | NCBI WGS metagenome assembly CEWR01 (sample SAMEA2621551, study PRJEB7988) | marine metagenome | biome: marine biome (ENVO:00000447); feature: mesopelagic zone (ENVO:00000213); material: "saline water (ENVO:00002010), including plankton (ENVO:xxxxxxxx)" | depth 790 m
CTGGAAGGACATGACTGTAGATATCGAGTGTTGTAGCGATTGTTGCGTGGCCTAATCGTTCCTGGACGACTTTCGGTCTGACGTTTTGCTTCAGCAACCTTATTTGAGACGTTTTGAAGCACCGTTGAGATTCCTTGTTCACGAATGACGAGTTCCCTCTTCTGCTCCAAATCTCCCAACATTTGTTTCTCAGTTTTACGCTGGTCGTTCATCCGGCATCCGCCCAAAAAGTTACCGGCATTTGCCATGATTCAGTGAGGTTGCGCGCCGACTCCGATAGGCCCGAATGTTTCGCGTTAACCAAAAAAGACCCGGCCGAGATGGCCGGGTCTTAGATGTTGTAGATTAAGAAACTTTGGCCTGTCTAATCCGCTCGCGACGCCGGTCTCGCATAGCGATAGGGACGATAGACCGGGCAAAGCGGCCTACCAGATCGGCATAAAAATCTTCGACTGAGACCTTCAGTAGGTCTCGACTTATTCCGGGTTTCCGAACGACCTCGTCAGCCGTCTGTGCGGTGGTGCCTGCCATAAGGACCAACAGACTATCGATCTCATCGTCTTCTAGTCCATTAGCTAAAAGGACAAGGATGTCCGCGCTCACCAGCCTCTCGCGGACTTGGTAAAAGACATCGCCTACCATCGTTTCCAAGAAGAACCACTCTTCTAGGTCCTCTGGCGAGGGGAACGGCACACCAGGTTTCGAGGTGGCTGCCTCGAAATAAAATGCTCTGATATCGGCGGTGAGATAACGCAGCAACTGGGGCATCGGATGAGCATAACCATCCGGGACTTCCATGTCGGCGTCCGCTGAGAAGTTCACCAAGACCCCGAGCATCTCGCCGATGGAGTCGGGTCCTTTGCCGCTCGTTCCGACGGTGGTGCGGCCCCGCCTGCGGAGTCCTTCATCGAACCATGGCCGCAGCAGTTGAGTTTCCCTACGCAATTGGGCCTTCAACGAGTCGGACTCGGTATGTGGTTCAGCCGTAGGGAAAATCACAGGGCAAGACCATCCCTCCTCGTCGGGGATATCGTCTTCAATTATGTCGGGATAGTCGACCAGTGCGGGGGCGGCTGGCTGGTTCACCAATCCCAAGGTTTGGCGTAATACGTCGATCTGGACATCAGGGCGATTGGGCGGGCCCAACGGCCGACCCAACGGGAACGGCACCCACAATGCCCGAGGCGGCCGCACTGCTTCTGAGACTGGTCTGATCAGGCTCACCTGGACCGTCGCAATACCGGCGCCGCCTTCGCTTACAGCACGTTCTATGTATTGAGAGAGTACGCCCACGGCGTAGGTGCAATTGGGTCAAACAGGTATGAGCAACACCAGATTAACGTGGTCTCCGAGAAGGAATTTTGAAACCTCAGTTGCGGCCTGTTCCATACGCTCGGGCGCCGTTGATCCCATGAAAGAATAATGCCAGTCCGCGACGGACCTAATCTCCTTGGAGCCAACCAAGGTCCTCAAGTGGTCCAGGGGAAAACAAACGTTCACATCTTGTTGGTATGCGCTGCGGTCAAAGTTCGTGCTGGAGTGCGTCATCGCCAGGTCTTTATAGGCGATATCGCCGGGTATGATGCGGTAATCGCCCTCGTGACCAGAAAATGGCCGGTCATCGGACCGGTGGATCGCAGCCGTTGTTACGATGGCGACCCGGGCGTCGGTCAACTTCGGGGCTTCTACCCAGGCAGTCTGTTCAAAAGGCGGGGAGTATCTCCGGCCTAACCGCTCCTTTAGACTCGCCTGTTCATTTGGATGAATATCTTCCCAACGGACCATAATTAGGGTTTCTCGCTTAAGTTCGAATCAATATGGACTTGAAGGAGATGTGCCAAGAGAAAATTAACCGCCGGGCCAACCGAACCATTCTATAACTAAAGGCAAGACCAACTATGATTTCGGTTAACCGGAGTCCATAGAAGCTGAATGGGGATTGTTTATATATCGTCTGCCGGTGCTCTCTAATTGAACTCTTTATTGCCGTTCATTGTTGTACAACGTAGAGGAGATCGATCCAGGAACTCTTAGGAAATCGGTCTCCACCCAACGGGCCATGGTAAAAGGGTGGACCGGGTAATTGTTTTAAGTTGGTATCACCATCGCGTATTGGCCGGCCGGGTGGTGAAACGTGTTTCACAATCTACCGGGCAATAGTTGTTATGGGAACTTCATAGGGGCATCGGTGCCCCCATCCAATTGTGAATATCTGTTGTCGGGATCTGATGTGTGACATCGATGTCACAGTCTATCGAGGAATAGAAAACGGCCAATTGCGGGCATAGAATAATCGCAGGTTGGTATAGTTAGCCCCACACTTTGCGTACGGTATCTACGACCAGTTCCAACTTCCGGCGTTGGTCTTCATCAGAAAGCAAATTACCCTCGGCAACTGAAGCGAACCCACACTGCGGGCTGAGTGCCAACTGATTAATTGGCAGGTATTTTGTTGCCTCGTCGATGCGGTGCAATATATCGTCTTGTTTTTCCAGCTGACCATGTTTAGTCGTTATCAAGCCCAATACCACCGTTTTTCCGCTGGGTACGAACCTAAGGGGATCGAACGCCCCTGCTCGGTCGCTGTCGTATTCCAACAAGAATCTGTCTACATTGAGCGACGAAAATACCTGCTCAGCTAGCCAGTCGTAACCGCCACTTCGTCCCCAACGGCTTCTCGAATTACCACGACAGATATGGATGGCTAGAGTTACATTTTCCTTAGAAACGGAATCGTAACATGCATTTTCGGCCGCAATGTCCGCCGCCAATCTCATATCAGGATCTTCCCCATTCCTTCGTAGCTGATCTAACCAATCTGCGCTTATGTAATCAGTAAATCCCTCGTCGAGCTGGATGTAGGAAACTCCATCAGAAACGAGGGCGAGCATTTCACTCCGGACAATCTCCACCAGTTCTGCCAAGAACAACTCACGTGTAGCGTAGGCCTCGCTGGTAACTCCGTCTTTGTAGCCGCTTCTGGATATAGAAACAGGACTGGGCATGGTTATTTTGAAAGGGCCAGGGGAATGCCGCTTCAAAAATGATGATTCGTGCCCTGTTAATCGTTGAGTCTGGAGCAATTTGCTCGCCGCTATCTTCGACCGGCTCGGTTCGTCAACAATACTCCCATCTGGATTGTGCCATCGGAGGATATTGTGATCGTCAATGAAGCCCTCTACTGCGTCAGCTAGATCAGACATCCACGCATCTCGACGCATCTCGCCATCACTAAACACTTCGATGCCGACTTGCTTCTGCATTGCCAACACGTCAATTATCGCCTCGTCTTCTAGCGAACGTAATTGTTCTAAACCTATCATGTCGGCTTTGTAGGCCTGCCTTGCTTGTAGGAGTTCTGTGGGGCGTAACAGACTTCCTACTTGGTCGGCTTTAAATTCCGGTTTCGGCACCTCTCCACCTACTCATTGTCACGATTGTGTTCTTTTATACTTTTCGACTATGGAACGAAGATAACAAAAATCGATGAACGAAAGAAAGGGCCACCGCACAACGCGAACGGTGACCCTTCTGTTGGGGTGAGTGACACGTGTGTCACCATCTACCTGGCGATACAAATGCCAGACCTCTATCAGGAGATCGTGAGGGTTGTGATTTGCTTTCTGGTCCCGTGGTAACCTTAGTCACCTTTTCCGTTCCCAAGGAAGGAGGCGGACTTATGTCCGGAGTTATAACCGAAAAGTCACCCGTTATAGAAACTTGATGTTTTTCTATTCGAGTGGTGATTGCGTTTCAGCTTGGAAGCCGTGCTATCCTGTCGCCACCAGTTACAATGAACCCAATACGGTCCGTTGAAACCTACCTTTTATCAAGGAGTAACTATCGTGCCGATCTTTACCAATGGCGATGTCAGCATTCACTACGAAGAAGCAGGGTCCGGTTTCCCGCTTCTGGCCACACCCGGCGGGGGATTGAACTCCCTAGTCAGCAATTGGCCCGGCCAAGTGTTCGACGCCATGGAGGAGTTCAAGAACGATTTCCGCTGCATCACCATGGACCAGCGCAACGCCAACGGCGGCGAGTCTAGCGGGCCGGTCCCAGTCGACGATCCGTGGGGCGCATTCGCCGACGATCAACTGGCGTTATTGGACCACCTAGGCGTAGATAAGTTCTTGTTCATCGGATACTGCATCGGCGGCCCGTTTGCGCTAAAACTCATGGAACGGGCGCCTGAGCGAATCGTGGCCGGCGTGCTCTGCCAGCCGGTGGGCCACAATGCCAAGTTCCCTGATTCCATGTACGACTCCGGTCATGATCTTTGGGGGCCTGTGTTGTCCGACCGCCGGGACGACGTGACCATGGAGACCGTCGATGCCTACCTGAACAACCTCTACCGCGTCGATTCAACCGACTTCGTTTACAGCGTGTCCCGCGACTTCGTGCGTACGTGTCAGACTCCGATGCTAGTCATGCCTGACAACACACCGTCGCACTCGTACGAGGCTGCCATCGAAGTGATTGAATTGGCTCCAAATGCCGAGTCAACGGTTTATCCCTGGAAAGAAGACCCGGACATTTTGGCCAAGACCATCAACCAAGTCCGCGATTACCTCAAGGCACATCAAGTTTAAACAACGGACAGGCTCAGCGGAGAAACCAAAGCCCCCGGTCTTATTGAATAGGACCGGGGGTTTTTGTTTTGGCTGCTCGCCAACGGACCCGGCACGAACCCATCCGACTGTGTATGCATCAAACACTTGCGAGAAACACCCACGTTTGAGTGCACGGGAAAACTCTAATCGAATCAAAGATGCACGATGAGAAAATGGCCGGAGGAGACGCAGTTCAAATCGCACCTCATGTTTACAAGGTTGTTCTGGAGAACGAGCATGTGAGGGTGTTGTACACCCGCACTGGACCCGGTGACAGTTCCGAGATGCACAGCCATCCCAACATGGTTGGTTACGCGATATCCGATTGCACGTGGGACCTTACGGGCCCAGACGGCCCCACGGTCCTAGTACCAGTCAAAGCCGGTGAGACCTTTTACTTGGACGCGGTTGACCATTCCGCGCACGATGTCGGGACCACCGGTTCCCACGCTCTGTTGATCGAACTGAAGAAGTAGGGTCCCGGAGCAATCCGCCGGATTGGAAAAAACGGCAAATGCATAGGCCCCAGCTTTGAATTCAGACGCTGGGGCCTTCTGCTTTTGCCGTCAAAAATCGCGGCATCACCACACGTCTTACGTATGGTAAAGTTGCCCATCAGCTGAAGGTACACATAAAATAGGTTCGCCTGCACGCAGACTCGGGCGGCGAGACGCACTTCGAGGATGTGGAGATTGAGTTCGCGGAAGGGACGGTCACATCCGGTAGCAATCCGGGAGGGCTGTCGGCTCCTCAGCCAACCTCGGATTCTTTCTTCGCCACCTACTACAGCGCCTTTTTTGTTGATTTCCATCCGACTCCACGAACGCAGTGGTTCGTTGTTTTATCGTTAGTATGGGAGTTCGGTGCTAGCGACGGTGAAGTCCGGAGAGTGGAATGCGGCGGCGTGGTTCCCCTAGACGACATGGATAGCAAAGGCCACACATCGCGGGTGATTGAGCCGGGTAACGTCATGTTCGTAGGGCTGGCCGATGACTAACGGAGGAAGAGAACAACATGAAAGCTAAAGCCATCTCTCACATCGCGGTCTGCGTGCGGGACCTGGACAAGTCCCTGGAGTTCTACCGGGACATCTTGGGTATGACGGTGACCATGGACGCCATCCAGGACACCACCGGAGGCTCTCGGTCGCAGACCTACAAACACCGGCGCGCCACCCGCCGTGTGGTCCACCTGGGCTGGGCCGAAAGCGAAGTGCCGTACCTGGTGATGACCTGCCATCCCGGAGACCAACCCGACGGCGAACCCATCAAGTTGGACCAGGTGGGCGTCAGCCACTACTCGTTCACGGTGGACGACCTGCCCGGCCTGGCGGAAGAACTAGCCGCCAAGGGCGTCAATATCCCGGGTGGCATCAACGCCTTTAAAAACTCCCAGGGAGAGCTAAGTTCGTTCTACGTGTTGGACCCAGACGGCATCCTGGTGCAGTTCGATCGTGGAGACGGGGGTTAGGGCTGGCGTTTGGTCATGGACAGCCGGGTTACCTCGGTGGAGGCAACCGCCTGAATTTCAAGGGAGTGGGCGCAAGATCGTTCGCCGGTTCGCGAAAATCCCAAAGGCGAAGCCGGACCCAAGCCCAAGGGCGACCCATCCTGGCAGGTCCATTGGTCTGCTCCGATATCCGGGCAGCCCCTTGCTGTTACGCAGTATCGACGTAGCCTCGGAAAATCAACCCAAAGCCTAAATTGTCCCTGAAGTGAAAGTATAAGCCAGCATGATTTGCTGATCGATCAACATTTTCTAGCAAAATACTACGAAATCGGTTGATTGAATAACCAAATTCCATGTGGTGCACGCAACCGCCTCACTACTGGTCGGGGACTTGACCGCTCATTCTCAAGTAGCAACCACCTCTCCCGGGGTCAGCTCGGGCTTGCCACGGCGCAAGAAAGCGAACCAGACGGTCGTCACCAGACTGAGGGCGCCGGCGATTGTGATCGCCACCTCCCAACCCAACTGACCCGCGGCCAATGCTAGCGGGAACGCGCCCAGGAAGTGAAACCCCGGAGTGAACTGCAGCATCCCCATCACCCGTCCCCGCACCTCTGCGGAGGTCTCCACCTGAATCATGGTGGTGGCCAGCGGCCAGACCATCCCCACTCCCGTCACGCCCACCAGCGTGAAGAACACGAAGGTGGCCCAGAACCAGTCGGACCAGGCGAACAACGTCAGCACCGCGGTGAAGACCAACAGGCTCAGCAGCAAGGCGCGGTAGACGTGAGACCGCGAGATGGCCGGCAGGATCATGCTGCCCGCCAATGAACCGATGCCCGAGCCCAGGAATAGCAACCCAATCTCCCCAGCCCCGGCCCCCAGGACGTCTTTGGCCATGGCCGGCACGACCTGCATGTGGGACATGCCGAAGCCGCCGAAGGCGCAGGTGATGATGATCACCGTGAGGACCATCGGATTGTTCTTGATGTAGACCACGCCGTCGGCGAAGTTCCGGAAAACGGACTGGGTCACGGATGGCAAAGACCTGGGAAGGGGCCCGATCTTGGCGACCATGGCCATGCTCACCAGATAGCAACCGGCGATGACTGACAGGCTCGCGCCGACACTCCAGATCTCAATGATGACTCCGGCCACCGGCGGGCCGACCATGCGTCCCACGTGGACAGCCATGTTCTGCATCGCCACGGCGTCCAATATGGAACGCTGATCGACCAGGTCGCCTATCATGGTCATCCTGGCCGGCATGCTCAGCGCCTGCACCACGCCCATGGCGAATGCGGCGGTGTAGACGTGCCAGACGGCCACGATGTCGGTGATGGTCAGGAATGCCAGCGCCGCAATGATTCCGCCCACCGTCGCTTGGGTCGCTATCAGTATGTGGCGGCGGTCGAACCGGTCGGCCAGCACGCCGGCCACCAGCAGCAGCGATACGTTAGGCGCGCCGAAGAGGAAGATGACCAGGCCCAGCTGGGCGGAGGAGTCGGTGATTTGCAGAACCAGCCACCCAATGACCATGAACTGGGTGCCCTGGCCGAGCCCCTGCAATGAGCTGCTCAGCCAATACCAACGGAAATTGTTCTGCCGCCAGACCGTGCCCAGTCGGCTGCGGTAGGCTCTCAGGCCGGACGCAGGCAGACTTGTCTCTTGGGTTTGCATCAGTCTAGGCTGCCCCGGCTGCGACGAAAACAGGAAATTTTCTGAAGTGTCCGTTCTGCGTTAGTGGCGGTGGTGGTTTGGAGACCGTAAGCCGGCCGGAATCTCATGATTGGATGCATCGTAGAGGGAGAGTATAGCGGATTGGTGAGGAGAGCCCTAGTTCGGGTCCCGTCGGGTATAACGGCCGTCTACGCAACAGTCTATCACTGAGATTATTTAAGGTGCCTCGATGGCGAAACTTGTGCTCTATACCTTTGCGATATTCAAAGAACCTCGGCATAGCGAGTACAAATCGAATCATGCTAGAGATGCGAAGGATGAGCAAGGGTGCGCTCAAGGGCAAGATTACTAATGCACTAAAGGACACCAGCGAACTGTTGCTGGCTTTTGCCCGTGGAACTCGCTTGAATATTAGGGTAGGATTCCCGGCCCCAGACGAAATCACAACCGACGCTGAGTCATTTCAGACCCAGATAGACGAATTCTCAAAAACATTTGCAGACCTGGTTAGCGAATTCTCGGGTTGCAAATCGGACTGGGTCGGAGGGAAACTCATTGTATTCATCGATGATTTGGACCGGTGTCTCCCCGAGAACGTTATTTCAAGCTTGGAGGCGTTGAAATTATTTCTGGACGAAGCTCCTTGTGTGTTTGTCATCGGAGTAGACAGACTTGTTATCGAAAAAGCGGTTCAGGCTCATTACGGCAGCGCGCCGGGACACATGGGAAGAGATTACCTCGACAAAATAATTCAAGTGCCATTCGTAATACCGCCGGTAAGGCGTCAAGAGTTGCAACAACACTTCAGTCCTCTCGTTAAAGAATTCGATGAGCCCTGCTGGAAAATAGTGGATGTTGCATCTCATGGGAACCCAAGATTCTACTCCCAAGTTATTGCGTCTTGGAAAGTAATCAATGGCCTCGCTCCTCAAACTTTCCTCAACCTGGCTGACGATCCGATTCGCCGGATGGTTGTGATTGCAATTGCTGTCTCTCTTAGGTTTCCACGGCTACATGAATTAGGGATGTCATTTCCGATCGAATTAAAGATATTTTATGACCGGTGCCAAGATCATGTTTGGAGCTTCTCTGTTGCGGGTACTCCGGGGCAAGAAGCGGTTGAATATCATGCTCATTGGGAAGGCCCTTCGACTCGCGTGTTTTTCCGGCAACTTGAAGTGGCGCTGAGGGATGCCGACAATCCCACGAAAGGGTCCTCGGGGGTATTCGAAAGGGCGTTCAGACTAGCCGCGCGTACTGGGCGGACTTAACACTCACAGTTATGATCAGTCGAATAACCTCTTGTGCAATCCGTGTACACAAACAACTTTTATCGACCTCCAGGAGCAAACCATGGACGTATACCAAGCAATAAAATCCCGGCGCACCGTGCGGGACTACAAGCCGGACCTGATTCCCGAGGATGTGCTTCGGAAGATTTTGCAGGCGGCGCGGTGGGCGCCTAGCTCTAGCAATACGCAGAAGTGGTCATTTATCGTGATCCAGGACCGGGAGATTCTAGCCAAGCTGGGCGAGGTCGCCAAACAGGGGACCTTCATCGGACAGGCGCCGCTGTGCATTGCTATCGTGATGGACGACGCTCCCAGGCCGCAACTTGACGCCGGCCGGGCGCTGCAGCAGATGGAACTGATGGCCTGGTCCGAGGGCGTGGGCATGTGCTTCGTGGGCGTGCGTGAAGAGGGACAGGTCAAGGCGGTGAAGGAGCTCTTGGGTATCCCCGAGCATATGGAGCTGATCACCCTGCTACCCTTCGGCTACCGGGCCGACGTCCCCAAGCCGCCGGGCACGCCCCGAAAGGCCATGAACGAAATCATCCATTTCGAACAATTCGGGGTCACGGTCCAGGCACAATAGGCCCGAATTAACCCGGCAGGTCGGTGATTAAAACCCACATGGGCAGGCTGCCTACGGCATGGGTCTCCAGGCGGGTCAGCCCGCCCGACTGCTGGTCGACCCGGAAGCCGATGATATTTCCGGTATCCAGGCCGGTCACGTACAGAAAATTCCCCGTTGGATCCAGACTGAAAGCCCGGGGCACTGGGTCGACATCGGTCCAGCCGGTGGCAGTCAGCATCCCGGTCGTTCTATCGATGGCGAACGATGCGATGGTGTTATGGCCCCGGTTGCCCACGTATAGTTGGGTCCCCTCCGGATGGATCTGTATCTGCGAGCACAACTTCCGCTCGGCATAACCCTCCGGCAGCGTCGAGATCGTCTGGACCGGGGTCAGCGTCCCATAGGAGCTGTCCATCGCGTAGACGGTCACGCTGCCGTCCTGCTCGTTGGACATGTACATCAGGTCCATCCTGGGGTGGAAGCGGTAGTGGCGCGGCCCGACCTCTTCGCCTTGGGGGACTACCAGCGGGTCGTTGTCCGTTAGCCTGCCGGTGGCCACGTCGAACCGGTACTGGTAGATGGCGTTCACCGCTTCCTGCCGGTCCACGGGCAGCCGGGCGATCCCCCCAGACCCGTTGGCGATGTGGGGCAGGAAGGCGTACTGGTTGGAAGGGTCGGTCATGAAACAATGGGCTCCGGAGCCCGTTTCCAGCCACTCGGTTGCGGCTGCACCCACCGCGCCGTTG
>CEWR01043448.1_pt1 | contig 10344 bp, 8 predicted proteins | sample 356321 | NCBI WGS metagenome assembly CEWR01 (sample SAMEA2621551, study PRJEB7988) | marine metagenome | biome: marine biome (ENVO:00000447); feature: mesopelagic zone (ENVO:00000213); material: "saline water (ENVO:00002010), including plankton (ENVO:xxxxxxxx)" | depth 790 m
GCCCGCCCCAGACCCTTGCCGCCAGGGTAAACGTTCATGTCTACAACTTTTCGATTCCGCAGAGACACGCCATGCCAATGTCCGTCGGGGCACGAACGCCGGCGTCGCGGGCGTTGCTGAGTGAGTACCGCCTGGAGAACCGCCAACTGATGATGCCCGGTCCGCCGTTCGACCTCTGGGGGGTCATGAAAGAACACGAGTTCCGTGAGTTTGCCGAAGTGAAACCAATGATCGCGGAGGAGCTCGAGAAGTATCGGGCCGGAGGCGGGAAGCTGTTCAAGATACCCGTCCCGCATTTCAGGGGGGATAAGGGAACCATGCATCCGGTCGGTGGTGTGTGGAACCACGACGTTATTTTCGATGAGCCCGATGCGGCATACATTGTTCGCTACCATCGCCAGTTTGCCAAATGGCTGCGTGAGAAAGGTCTGCTGCAGGATGCCTACGTTTTGCTGTGGGATGAACCGGCGCCCTCGCGTTTTCCGCAGATACATACCATCCGCGAGCTTATCCGGAAAGCCGATCCGGGGATTCGGTGCCTGGTGCATGCGGGACTGCACAGGGAACTGATGGACGACGTGGACATCTGGTCCAGCGGCATGTGGCAGTGGGACAAGAAGCGGGAGCTGGCCGCTGAAATTGCCGAACGCGGGATCGACCAATGGTGGTACAACGTGCCGCCCCTGGGAGCCGACCCGGCAATAGACCTGCTCTGGACACGGCTGTTTTTCTGGTCGACCTGGAAGTACCAGATCGATGGCGCCCTCCTTTGGACGGTGGATGCCTATTGGTATTTCAGCAAGCTCGGAACGATGTCACAGGTTGGGAACACCACCGACTGCCGTTGGAGTAAGGGGCAGACAGAAGACATCGGTGGCGGCAGCTTGACCTACCCGCTCCCCGGTATCGGAGAGTATGCATTCAAGCAGTACGGCTGGAAAGCGCTGCCCTCGATCCGGCTCGAGGCGGTCCGGGACGGACTCGAGGACTACGAGTACTTTGCTCTCCTTCGCAAGCTGATCGAGAAGGCCAAGGCCGCCGGGGCGCAGGATGCAGATGCCATTGCCGCGGCAGAGAAACTGCTCGATGTTCCGACTGAGATCGAGAGTGATGATTTTCATCCCGAGAAGCTGACGCAATACACCCGGGACGGTTCTCTGGTACGCAGACATCGTGACCGGCTGGCACGCATGATCGAACTGTTTTCGGAGAGATGAGTAATGATTAAAGCAGCTTCTCTTTGCTTTGACGGCATACCGAAGGCTGGAAGCGAGCTTGAGAACCACGCGGGGTTCGCCGTCGAGGAAGTCCTCGGGCCGCTGACGACTACGGTCACCTTACTCGAAGATGGGCCGCAACGTCTGTGCCTGGTTACGTCCGGTTTCACCGTCGAGAGCAGACATCTCAATCATGCACTACGCGCAACGGCCTCGGAAGGGCTGGGGATTCCTTTTTCGAACGTACTGGTTTTCGGCACACACAACCACAGCGCTCCGACCATTGAACGCGATGCGAGATCTGATGCCATGTCCCAGTCAGATCCGTGGCCGGCCGACCGCAAGCCCGATCTGCTGCCGCTTGGCAAGGCGTTCATGCGGGACTTTCGCCGCACAGTCAAGAAACTGCGGCCATTGTTGCAGCCGGTTACCGTCTGGTGGAGCCTCGGCAGGGAAGGGCGCATTACCTATCACCGCAAAGGCTGGCGGGCCGATGGGACGACGTATTTCATGCGGGAGGAAGATCGCAAGCTCGTGGCCCGGGATTATCGCGGTGACATCGATGAGGATGCGCCGGTCGTTTGCCTGCGGGGCGAGGACGGCCGGCCGGTGTGTTTCCTTACCCAGTTCACCGGGCATCCCGTTACCTCTTACCACCCGGAACGACCCGTCGTGTTCGGCGAGTACTGCCAGGTCGCCACCGACCTGCTCGCCAGTCACCATGCACGCAATGGTGAAACGCCGGTGGGGTTCCTGCAGGGGTTTGCGGGTGACACCAACACAAAAGAGATGTTCGAAGGCGGAATCGAACGCGCCCAGCAGTTTGGCAAGTACCTTGGCGAGACGTACGTAAAGGCGGCGCGCAAACTCAAACAATCGGAACGAAACAGCCTCGACTTCGTCGCGGACAAGGTTGCCGTCCCGCTGGCGCCCCTGCCCGCCCGACGGACGCTGGAAAAAGAGATCAGGGCGATCAAGGCTTTTATCAAGCGCGCCCGGGCTGGCGACGAGGACACCGTGAGCCTGCTGGGCATGAATTATCCGAGGGGCCTGTCACCCACGTATCGCGCGGCAATGGCGGAGCATATCCTGCCGTGGAGCGAGTGGGCGCTGAACTTATGGGAAACCGGGCAGGAACAGACCGTGCCGAAGACACTTGAAATGGATATCTACGTGCTGCGATTGGGCGACGTCGGTATTGTCGGGGTTCCCGCCGAGCCGTTTTGGGTGATCGGCCGCACGATCAAGGAAAACTCGCCGTTGCCCCTTACAATTCCCTGCGGTTACGCCAACGGATGCCATGGTTATATCTCCGATAGCCGCGGCACGAACGATCGCGAATATATGAGCGCCTTTCATCGCTGCACGCGATTTCGTCCGCCGTTCAGGAAACCCTCGGGCGATGTCATTGCCCGCGAGGCGGTGCGAATCCTGAAGGGCCTGGCAAAAAACCAGCCACCCCGAAAGGAATCGTGACATGGTGTTTGCAGCGGAGAAAGAGGGAAAGTGGCGGTTGAGCGGGGGCGGCTACGTCGTCGAGGCGGCTTTGCCGAGCCTGCTGGTTGCCGATGGCCGGATCGCCAAGGCTGTCCCGGAAGACTGGACTGAAACCCGCCCGGAAGCCGTCGGAGAGTCGCTCACAACTGAATCACGGGGCGCGTTCGAGGGGGTTGATGCGGAGTGGCATGTTGTTCTCGAATGCCGGACCGGATGCGACTCGACTGCCTTGGCCGAGCTGCGGCTCGAGATCGTCAACAGCGGCACCGAGCCCCTGCTTGTCAACAGTATAGACCTGTTCGGTGGCGAGGGGGCGGTGGTGGTGACTGAGGGACTGAGCCAGACACACTGGCTGCAGGGCGGCTGGCATATGCTCGAGCCGTGGCAGGTCCACTCTGTTGCGCCCGGTCAATGGGAAGGGGCCTGGATGCTCGCATTGATCAACAACTGCCTGCCGAATACCCTGGTCATGGGGTTTGCCGACTTCCGCAACTGTCTTGCGAAATTCTCTTTCGAGATTCCTTCCTGTCCGCAAACACGACTCGAATCGCTCGAGGCGATCCTGCACCCCGGCGGTACCGGGCCAATTGCCATCGCGCCCGGTGGCCGCTTCACAACGGAGCCGCTTTTCCTGGCAACAGGAACGCGGACACAAGTGGTCCTCGGCGCATACGGAGACCGTCTCCACCGGGACCGGCAAAGGCCGATTCCACAGGCCCGGTGGATAGGATGGGACTCGTATTACAACATGAACATAGAAGTTACGCAGGAAGATGTCATCACCCACGCCGACATCATCGCCGAACGGTTTTTGCCGCAGAACGCCGGGAACCTGTTTCTGACAATTGACCACGGTTGGCAAAAGTGCCTGGGCGATTGGGAAGGAAACGACCAGTTTCCAAAGGGGATGAAATGGGTCGCCAATGAGATTCGGAGTCGTGGATTGGTGCCGGGGATCTGGTTGAATCTCTTCCAGATAACCGAGAACTGTTCTTTGGCAACAGCGCATCCGGAGTGGCTGCTGCACACCCCGGACGGCGAACGGCTGAGAGTCGGAAAGTGGTACGACCAGGCGGGTGTGTGGGACCGCTTCTGCCTCGACGTAACCCATCCCGAAGTGAGACGGCATCTCGTCGAATTAATGCGCAAGGTGACTGTCGAGTGGGGCTATCATGTACTCAAGATTGACTTCTCTTACTCCGCCTTTGGAACATCCTTCGCCGATGACCCCACGGAAGTACAGGCATCGTTTCATGACAGTTCGGGCACTGTTATGGCTGCATACCTCTCACTGCTCGAGGCGATGCGCGGAGAAATGGCGGAAGCGGTATTCGTATTCGGGTGCCTCGAGTATTTGCCGTCGTATCAGGTGTGGTGCGATTCGATGCGCGTCGCCTTCGACGCCGACTACGAATGGCTGAAGACCGTTCACGCCATTCGCTCGGTGACGACGAACAGTTTCTTCCACACGAAGACCTGGGTCACCGACCCGGATGTCCTGCTCCTGCAACCGGAACCCGACACCCAGCATCGATTCTTCGCGGACGCCTTCTTCGGCGTGAGAGAGATGGCCGGTGCGAGCGAATCCGCCGAGCCGACGCGGTCCCTCGCGCAGGCGCGCGTCGCCGCCACGTATGCCGCCCTCAGTGGTGGGCCGATCGTTTCCTCTGACCTGCTTACAGACCTTCCGGAGGAGCGATGGGCGGTCATGGAAAAGATCATACCGCCATATGGAACTGCCGGCGGGCATCCACTGGACCTGACCGAACAAGTCCCCAGCATGGTTGCACTGCCGATTGCCGCCAACGGTGAGGATTGGCATCTGCTGGCAGTGTACAACTGGCAAAAGAAAATCCGGGATGCAGCGGTGCGCCTCGAGGATCTGGGGCTTGACCCGGAAACAGCTTACCATGTCTTCGAATTCTGGGCGGGACAGTACCAGTGTGTTGCCGACGGCCGACTGTGGGTGCGCGACATGGCAGCGACGAGTGTCGGGCTTTATGCCATTCGCCCGGTCGCCGGTGTCCCCCAGGTGGTGGGCAACGACCGCCATTACAGCCAGGGCGCCGTGGAATTTTCGTCGATGCAGTGGCTGGAAGGTGAGATGCGCCTGGAACTGGTGCTCTCCGAACACATCCAACAGCCCTTCTGCCTGTGGATCCACCGCCCGGCTGCATTCCGTGAAGCTCGCGTCGACGGATTACAGGAGCCCGACGTTGTGGCACCGGCGATTGACGGTGAGATAATCCGCTATCGCGTCGCCGGCATCCCGGCCGACCGGACCGTATCGGTGACGTTCGAAAAACAGGACGCCTAGGCGTTCGGCGCGGATTTTTGCTCGAGTTCGAAACCGGGCGGCAGGCCGATGTCCGTGTCCCAACCCTGCGTGGCACTGATCGGCCACGACGGGCCACCCGTGAACTCGAACTCGCCGACCAACCCGCACAGCCAGTAAAACATTTGCGCGACCGGGATGCATTGATGCCATGTTTCCAGTATTGGATTGCCCGGTCTGTCGCCCGGCAGGAAGTTCAGCTCCATCGCATCTACGTCGCCATCGACGACCCAGTCGCGCTCCGGCGGCACCGTGCGCCAGTAGAGGTACTTCAGCAGGTTGCGCACGCCGCTGGCCGTAGCGGCGGTGGCCCGGTGCCAGATCGAGTAGTGCGTGATGAAGATTGAGCCGGCCGGTGCGGTTGTCCACGCACCATGGCGTATGTTCCCGTAATGCTGTATGAAGCGGCGTCTTCCGCGGATGAAGTGGGAGCTCGGCAGCACTTCGGTCGGCCCCAGCGCCTTCGGTGTGTCCTGCGGATAGTAGAAGACCTGCAGGAAATCGAGCCGTGGTGTGAAAACGGCGCCGCCGTCGCGGTGCCAGCCGCAGTTGACCTGACGCGGGCATTCGATCCGATGATTGCTCATCCACGTTGGCAGGAGGATGTTCGCGCCGAGCAGCGAGCGCACCGCGCCTGTTGCTGCGGGATTCTTGATGACCGCCTCGACAAACCACTCTTCGTTCAGAATCTCATGCGGCGCCAGGCTCGGGTGTTCCGTGAGAAACTCGGTGGTGCGGAGGTTCACCTCGTCGGGCACAACGTTCTCCAGAATCAGAAAACCCTGTTTGCAGAAATCAACGACGTCTTCGTCGGTCAGCGTGGGTTTGCAGTCATAGGTTTTTTCGCGCATTTCCCGCTCCTTTGTCCCGGCCTATTTCTCGAGAATGAACTCACAGCCGAGCCCGTACGTTGTTTCCTCGTCGGACATCATCAGTGCCATCTCCGGAAACTTGATGATCCGCCACCCGTCGAGCAGCGCGTGGTGCACCGTCTGGTAGGGCCACTCATCGGGGTCGTCCGGTCCATCGTGCACGCCGTCGCCGTCCACGAACGAGAGGCCGATCACCTTCGATGTTACCATCGTGTTTTCGGACTGCAGGTAGAGCAGGCGTTGGGGTGCGGCCGTGCCATCACCGTCACTCAGACCTTCCAGCACATGCTGCAGGTCGTGCTCGGTGAGCGCTCCGGTCCGGAGCCTTTCCACGCACTGTTCAAGTTGTCGTTTCAGATCCGCCATGGTACCGAGCGTCTTGTGCTCAAAGGATAGGAATTTGTTCTTTACACGACAAGAATTCAAGTAACCGGCGCAGAGGCCGACCTGCTGGTGGACTGTCAAATTTCTCTTGACCGAACACTACGCGTTCGATGGTGGAAAATCGCCGAGCTTGCGGCCACCGCCGCAGTCCTGTCCGCCGTCGACCAACAGGGTGGCGCCGGTCATGAACCGGGCATCATCGCTGGCGAGAAAGGCAAATACTCCGGCAACGTCATCGGGCGTGCCCAGCCGGTTCATCGGGACTATCCGTTTGGCGTAAAAGTCCATGAATTCCGGCGAATCCAGGCTTTCGGGCAACTCCGTCCTGATGTAGCCCGGGGCGACGGCATTGACGCGAATGTTGTAGTCTGCCAGATCGATTGCCATCGTTTTGGTTAGTAAGATTACGCCTGCTTTGCTGGCACTGTAGTGGGCGTATTTTACCTCTCCGGAGATTCCGGCCCTGCTGGACATGTTACTGATGACGCCGCCGCTTTCCTGTTTGACCATCTGACGTGCAACAAGTTGGGCAACGTTGAAGATTCCGGTGAGATTTATATCGATGATATCCTGCCAGACTTCAGGGGTAATGTCCAGGAAGTGGTTCTCGTGGGCGATGCCGGCGTTGTTGACCAGCACGTCGATGCTGCCCCAGCGTTTCACGGTGGCATCGACTGCGTTCTGGATCTCGTCGCGGTTGCGCACGTCGGCTTGGCAGGCCAATACCCGGTCGGCTTCGTCCCACTCCTTGACGCAGGCATCCAACGCATCTCCCGCCACATCAATGGCGACCGCCTTGTAGCCGTCACGTAAAAATCTTTCCGTCGTCGCCTTGCCAAGACCGCTTGCCGCGCCGGTAACAAAAACAACCTTTTCATTGGCGTTATGAGTCATTATTGGAGTTCCTTTTCAATCAGTGAACAAACCCGGCCTGGTACTCGGGCTTGCCGGCAATGTCGGTCCGCACCCGGTAGAGGGAACCACCCATGGCCGCATTTTTGTCGAAGCCGGTCGGGATATAGGAACTGACCCAGTAGTCGGCGGCACTTGTGACGTAAAGGTCGGTCAGGTTCGGGCCGCCAAAGATGACGCTCGATGTTTGCTTGACCGGAAAGGCAATTCGTTCCCGGACCTTTCCATCCGGGTCGTAGCGAACCACCTGTCCGCCATACCACTGCGCGCTCCAGATGTGGTCCTCGGCATCCACGGTGAGGCCGTCGGGTATCCCCTCGTCGTCCGGGACCTGCACCAGGACGCGCTTGTTGGAGAGGGCGCCGGAGTCCGGATCGACGTCGTAAGCATATATTTTACGTACCAGCGTGTCGGTGAAATAAAGAGTCTTGTTGTCGCAGCTGAAACCCATTCCGTTGACGTGCTCGAAACCCTCGGCCACGACACGCACCGATTCATCGGTGTCCAGCAGGTAAAGCTTGCCGGGCTTTTCTACCGCGTTAGCCTCGACATCCCAATACAGCGTGCCGGCGTAAACTCGACCGGCGGGGTCGGCGATGATATCATTGAAGAACAGTTCTTCGCCGTTGTGGTTGGCCAGGATCGTACGATAATCGTCTTGCCCCCGCCAGATATGCAGCCCGGTGGACCCGGCGAAGACAAACCTTCCGTCATGGTTTCGGGCGATCCCGGCGACCATGAGTTCCCGACTGATGATTTTCCTGGCGCCGGTGGCTGTGACAAGCTCGTAGACGAGCGAGCTTTCAAGGTCGTTCCAGACCAGGCGTTCGCCTTCGGGTACCCAGGTTGGTCCCTCGCCGGCGACGTTTCCGTCATCTGCTACGACTTCAATTTCGTGTTTCAAATCCCTGGCCTCCAATTCTTGTTGCTGCTAACTGATCGAAGCCGCTTCGCCACCATCGACGTTAAAGATCTCACCGGTAATCCACCTGGCCTTGTCCGAACAGAGAAAGGCCACCGCCTCGGCGATGTCTTCCGGTTGACCGTAATGTCCCAGAGGAATGGCTTCCATGAAAATCTTGTTCATGTCTTCCGGAAAAAGCTTGTTCAAGTCGGTGTCAATCTGTCCCGGGGATACGGAGTTAACGAGAATATTGAACTTTGCCAGCGCCTTGGAAAAGGATTTGGTCAGGCACATCACCCCGGCTTTCGAAGCCGCGTAGGCAGGTCCGGCACAGATGCCGCCTATTTTACCGGCGATGGAGGAGATATTGACAATCCTGCCGCCTCCCTGCTTCTTCATTTGGGAGATGACCGCCTGAGAGAAAAGAAATGGGCCCTTTAGATTAATGTTGATTGTTCGATCCCAGTCCGCCTCTGACAGACCCTCGACTGTTTCCGGTTCAGCGATCCCGGCATTGTTGACAAGGATATCGATGCGAGCGAAGGTTTGGATAGTGGCTTCAACCGCATCCAGCACATCCTGCTTGCAAGAGATATCGACTTTCATGGCCAACGTTTTCCGGCCGCTGGCCTGAATTTCGTCAGCCACTTGCTGGGCTCCCTGCACGTTGATGTCGACGATGACGATATCTGCGCCTTCCCTTGCCAGGGTCCGCGCAACGCCTCTTCCGATGCCTTTGGCAGCACCCGTGACTATGGCCACACGCCCTTCCATACTCATCGTGACCTCCTTGAAATCACTGTTTTAACTCCGGCAGTCCCAGGATTTCTCTGGCCCTGTCCGGTCCAACCACTTTTCGGCCAACCTGTTCAGCCGCCTTGACCACATCCTCAACCAATTCCGCATTGGAGCGAGCACGCTGACCACTGGATAAAAATGGTCCATCCTCATAACCAACCCGGACGTGCCCTCCCTGTTCCAGCGCCGGGATGAAATCTTTCGCTCCTGCAGCATGGTCCCGGATCAGGAACCAAGCACTATCAGCAGGGAGCTGCTGCAGGAAAATAGCCAGGTACCTGTCCTGGTAGCACAAACTATCGGGTATATCAAAAACCAGACCGAACGTATAGGGCGGTGAAATAAGGTTCTCCTTTTCGAGTCTGTCAACGCAGCTGAAGTGGGAAAGGTCGTAACAGTCCAGGAAGGGTTTGAGGTTCCTTTTATTCAATTCACCGGCGTAAAAGCGTATGTCGGAAATCGGGTTCTTAAAGACATCACCATACATATTGATGGAGCCCAGATTCAAAGACCCCATCTCTATCCCCGACACTGTAAAGGAAACGCAGCGCTCGGCCAGGGTGTGCTCCGGCGCGCCGCCAGTGGAAACTTCTATGATGATTGGAGAGGCGGCATGAATTTTTTCCAGGTCGATTTGAAACCATCGGAGGTCTGTCGTTTGCAGGCCGTTTTCATCTCGCACATGCAGATGCGCAATGGATGCGCCGGCATGGTAAGAGCGTATAACCTCTTCCGCAACGTCCATCTTTCCCGGAAACTTTTCTTCTTGTTTTTCGCCCGGATACGGCGCCAGGCCAATAATCAGTTCTTCCACTTCAATAATCCGAAGGACAGGGATTTATCTTTTTTTTGCAGGCGATGGCAAGAGACACTCGTACGGACCAGAATTCAAGCTGTCGCGGCCGTTTCTGTTCCCTGTAAACCATGGCGCAGCCGCGCTGCGCACTATTCGTCCGTCAAATCTTGTGTGCCGACCTCATACAATCCGGCACCTGGCCGACGCGACCATACCGAAGGCGGTGCGTCGGCTGGCTGTTTTGTCTCGAGCTCCGCCAGTTTTTCTTCGTCGAACTCGATGCCGAGTCCGGGCTTGTCGCCAAGCAAAATCCAGCCATCCTCGATATGATTGTCGACACGCATGGCGATGTCGCGGCCCGCATCGAGCACTTCCATTCCGATATGGTTCGGCAGTGCGGCCGCGAGGTGCGCGGTAAGATTGGCCGGCGCGTTCATGATCGCTACCGGCAGCTCGTAGGCGTAGGCAAGATCCGCCACCTGCATGATCCCCGTAAACCCTGAGCACCCCCAGCCGACCTGCACGATATCGACTGCACCATGGTCGACCAACGGCATGAACTCACTGACATGCGAAAGGTTTTCACCGGTTGCCACGGCCGCATGGACGCTTTCTGAAACCTTGCGGAG
>CEWR01116980.1_pt1 | contig 10334 bp, 7 predicted proteins | sample 356321 | NCBI WGS metagenome assembly CEWR01 (sample SAMEA2621551, study PRJEB7988) | marine metagenome | biome: marine biome (ENVO:00000447); feature: mesopelagic zone (ENVO:00000213); material: "saline water (ENVO:00002010), including plankton (ENVO:xxxxxxxx)" | depth 790 m
ATGCTGCTGCCGGCGTGAGACCTGCTGACTTTCACGTTCGATAAAATCCAGTTCGGCAGCGGAATCAAGACCCGCGGTATCGATCAGCAGGCAACGGGTCTCGGCCAGTTTGAAATGGCAGCTGAGATAGTCACGTGTGGTGCCTGGCTGGGGGGAGACGATCGCTTCGGCGTCTTCTGCAAGGCAGTTAAAGAGCGTGCTCTTTCCTGCATTGGGAGCCCCGGCGATAACGATGCGGCAGTCGGATTCCACTGCCCGGCGAGAGGTAAACTGTCCCTTGATCTCTTCCACTACGTGCTCCGCCTGTTCCACCTGCCTGCCCAGTTCCTCCTGGGAGATAAAGCGAATGTCTTCCTCGACGAAGTCGAGTCCTGCTTCCAGTTGGACGAGCAGATCCAGCAGGCTGGTTCGTAGTTGCTGAAGTGGTGACGCAAGGCCACCGGCGAGTTGCCCGAGTGCGTCAGCAAGTTCTTCCTCTCCCGAGGCATGGATAACTCCCAGGACTGCTTCGGCCTGTGTCAGGTCAAGCCGTCCTGCCAGGAATGCCCGCAGGGTGAACTCGCCGGGGCGGGCCAGGCGTGCCCCGTTTCGGCAGAGATGTTCTAGCACGCTTTCCATCAGCACCGGAGCACCTGGCAGGTGAATCTCGGCTGACACCTGCCGGGTATAGCTGCTCGTGGTCGGCCAGTGATAAAGTTGGCAGGGGAGATCGCCAATGGGTGGTGGGCAGTGAAACAGGACCGGGCTGCAGGTGGGCGACGAAGTTCCCGGGAGCGTGCCGCCAGCTTTGAGGCAAAGAGACTTTTCCAGGCAGGCAGATGTCCCGGGACCGCTAAGACGGACAATTCCCCTCAGGCCAAGCCCGGGGGCAGTGGCGATCGCCGCGATGGTATCGTCAACGGCAAGTGACATGGGGGGCGAGTGTTTACCTTAATCTGCGACGACGTGAACGTTGTCCCTTGGAGGGTTCATTTCGTCGTCCAGGAGATTTTTTCTTGTTCGCTTCCACCTTGATGCGGATTTCCTCGAGCGATTTGATCTTGGGTAACATCTTGCGTTCGGTGACACCCCACAAGCCTGAGACGATAAAGTAGAGACAGAGGCCGCTGGCAATCTTGAAGAACATCACGCCCATGAAGATCATCATGAACTTCATCATCTTCTGCTGCATTTTTTGCTGGTCATCCTGGGCCGGTGGCATGAACATCTTCTGTTGGACGATGATCATCGCGATTGCTGCCAGCGGGAGGATGTTCAGGTAGGGTCCGAACAGGGAACCACGCGCAGTGACAAAATTGGCGAAACCCTCCCAATGCAGGATCATGTCCGGGCCGGCCAGGTTCGAGCACCACTGGATGCCTGGGATAAGGGGTGCCTGCCGGAGACTGATATCCACCATGATGGAACGGTAAAGTCCCAGGAAGATCGGCAATTGAAGGAACATGGGCAGGCAGCCACCAAGCATGTTGTAGTCGTACTTACGGAACAGGTCCTGCTGGGCTGCCATCTTCTTTTTTGCGTCATCCTTGTACTTTTCCTGTAACTTCTTCATTTCCGGTGACATCAGCTGCATGATCTGGGCACTCCGCGCAGACTTGCGACTTATTGGGAACATGCAGCCTCGCACGAGCACGGTAAGCAGGATGATGGCAATGCCGTAATTCCGGCTGATGGTATAAAAGAAATGCAGGACCGCCGAGAGAGGCCGTGCTACGAACCCAAACCAGCCATAGTAAATCGCTTCCTGCATCCCATAGGTCTCGAGGATCTTTTTTTCCTTGGGGCCAATGAAGAGATCAAACCTGTCAATTCGTGTTTGTTCTGCAGGGAGCTCGTAGTCTGGACTGACAAGGAAAAAAGAGACATTTGCCGTACGGGTGCGTTTCTTCTCTATTTGCTCCAGTGGCTCGACAAGCGTTGTATAAGCACGCTGGGGGATAAACGACTCGGTGTCCTCTCCGGATGCCGTTCTGGGCTTTACACCGGCTGCAAAAAACTGTGTGTCGACCGCCACGTACTTTAACCCTCCCTGCTCATCCGGACGGCTGGGAAGAATCGACTCCTGGGGCAATTCCGGTGTCTTGGTGGCATACTTGAAGATCTTCGTGCAGGTTCGAAGGTTATGGTGGTCGTTGATTTTCCAGATCACGTCTCGCATCCCGGCGGCTCCCCATCCCGGCTGCACCTTGTGGGCATACCACCATCCCTCCAGGGGAAGGTCATTGGGGCCATCCAGCCGGTAGGCGATCTGCTGCGGGGTGAGGGCATGGTTGATCATCTCGACTTCCAGCTCCAGCCGGTAACCGCCAAAGGGCTCGCTGTCACTTGCCTGCTGGAGCCGGTACCGCTTGATGATGGAAAAGCCGCCGGCAAGTCCGGCCTGGGTGGCAGTTTCCTCGTCAAGATCGAAGCGGAATTCCACCTGGTTAAGCGCCCCTTTTTGCTGGTGGATCTTCCAGTCGCTGCTGCGAAGTGAGGGAAGTGATGCAATCTCTGTCTGGCCACTTTTTGCCTTGTGATCTCCCAGCCGGTAGAGCGAGAGCAGGTAGGAGTTGTCAGAGGGGCGGGCCTCAAGATCATCAGGGTCGGGATCGATAATCTCCAGTGGACGGTTGACAAGCTCACTCGTCAGTACCAGTTGCCTCGAATCGTCCCCCTCCCCACGCGTTACAGAGAGAGTGACCGACTGTCCCGGCTGCGTGTTTCCCGAGAGGTAGTTTTGCAGGTCAACAGGAACGTTAATCGTCTGTTCATCGATCGCTGTCAGCAGGTCCCCGCTGAGGAGCCCTTGCTGTTTTTCCCCCGCTGCCACGGCCTGGGACGCTGGCGAGTGGTCCGCAACCACGCCAACCCGACAACCCCCGTCCTCCTGGCTCAGGGCCAGGTATCCCAGGTATCCATACTTCTTTTCCAGGGCACCGTATTTCCAGTGATTCCCATCATGGGAGACCATCTCGACACGTTCAATCGATGCCCCCCGGCTATTGAAATAGACCACCAGCTGGTATTGCTTGTCCGGATCCTGCGAGCCCAGCACGGCCCGCCTGGATGGATGGACTTCAGCCTGTTCAAGTGCCACCGGCAGTGCGACCGGTTCAGCCCCTTCCGGATCCTGCGGTCCGTCGGGCGGGATGACTTCCCTGGCTTCCTGTGGAACGGGAGAAAGAAGGAACTGCGAGTAGACCATCACCACCATGATGGAACAGGCGATGAACAAAAGCAGGCGGCGAAAATCCACTCGATTGCAATCCTCTCGTAACATGTGCCGCGGTCGCCGTGGCGAGGTGACTCGGGTTGGTGAGCCAGGTGGGCGCCGGTGCCACTTGCCGTCCCTGTATTTTGGATGCCCCGCCAGATTACGCAACAGGGGGCACGCCAGCCAGGTGACTTTGTATCACCTTCTGGCGGAGAAAATCACCGTCCTAGCGACCTTTCTGTAAACGCTTGCCAAGGAAATCATCCAGTGCATCAATGGCAAAAATCTTCTCTGCCGTGACCTGGACCGGGTAAGCCACGCGGCGGTATTCCAGCTGCCTGTCGTCGATCAGGAGATAACAGGCATCGGGATTCAAGTCGCGAGGCTGCCCGACGCTTCCAACGTTGACCATGACCTTTTGGTCGCCCAACTGGTAACGCAGGTCAATATCTTCCGGGCAGAGAAACTGGTTGCTGTCAGTGAAAATGCCAGGAACGTGAGTATGGCCCTGGAAACAATACTGGGGGACCAGGTTAAAGATCCGTTGCAGCTTTTGTTTGTTATAGATGTCCTCGGGAAAAACATACTCGTTCAGGGGGTTGCGGGGCGAACCATGGACAAAGAGAAGTTCCTCCTGCTGGAGCGTGCGCGGCAGGGTGGCCAGGAAATTCCAGCGTCGGTGCTGGTCGTCTGCATTCCCATGGACCGTTTCTAGTTGCTTGCGTGTCCAGAAGATGGCCTGTTCCGCACCACTACTGAAACCCTCTGGATCGAACAATGCTCCCTGGTCGTGATTACCGAGGATACATTTGTCAAAGTGCATTACCTGGTCAATGCACTCGAGCGGGTTGGGGCCGTAGCCGACGATGTCTCCCAGGCAAATGATCTCGTCAACGTCCTGGCCAGCCATGTCCTCAACCACGGCCTCCAGGGCTTCCAGATTGCCGTGAATATCACTCAGGATTGCCCGTTTCACCTGGTCGCCCCTCCCAGGCTTAACGTCCGGTCAGCAGACGGTTGCCCAACATGTCATCAAGCTCCGAGATCGCATAGATCTTATCCGCAGTTTGTTGGCAGGGATACTTCACGCGACGAAAGGTCAATAGATTTTCCACATCGTCCAGGATGACATAACAGCTGCGAGAAATCTCATCACGGGGCTGGCCCACGGAACCCACGTTCACCATGATCTTGGATGTGCCCAGCCGATACTGGTAATCACACTCCTCGGGGCTGATAAAGTTGCGCGACTCCGTAAAAACCCCGGGGATATGCGTGTGGCCCTGGAAACAGTATTGCTCCACCTGGTCGAAAAGTGCTGTCAGCTTGGTGTGATCGTAGACATCCTCAGGAAACACATACTCGTTGGTGAAATAGCCTTCCCCCCGGGGACTTCCGTGTACGAACAGGTATGCATCCTCCCGGTGATGGGTAGGTAATTCACCAATGAAATCCCAGCGGCGAGCTCCCTGTTCACTCCGGCTTATTTCCCTCTCCAGCTGATCACGGGTCCAGTAGACCGCGCCCAGGGCAACCGGGTTGAAACCATCCGGATCAAACAGGGTGGCCTGATCGTGATTGCCCAGAATCGTGATTTCGCAGTTTTCGATCACCAGGTCCAGGCATTCACAAGGGTTGGGGCCATAGCCGATGATGTCTCCGAGGCAGTAGATCTGGTCCACCTGCTGCTCACCGATATCCTCAAGAACCGCTTTCAGGCCCTCCAGGTTTGCGTGAATATCGCTGATCAGGGCACGACGCACAGTGATCATTCCTGCTGAGAGAATTAGAGATGTGGACCAGATCGCGTTAGCGAGAAAGAGAGACAACAATTCGAGTGCAACAGGAAAGTCTAGATGCGGTTTTCCGGCGGGTCAAGCGTTCGTCGCTTGCCTGGCAGGACAGCTTGTGGCAAGTTATGCCCCAGCACGTGGTTCTTCGGGAGGCCTGCTAGGCAGTGGGGTGTGAAACATTGAAAATCCTGGCGATCGAGACATCCCGGCGAGAGGGTTCCATTGCTGCCTGCCATGGTGCCACCGTCCTGGAGGAACACCGGCTTGATCCCCAGCAACGTACTGCCAGGGTCCTGGCACCGGCGATCCAGAAACTGCTGGCGGATGTCGGTTGGCAGGCGATGGACCTGGAAGTGGTCGCCGTTACGCAGGGTCCAGGGTCGTTCACGGGACTGCGAATCGGTGTGACCACGGCCAAGACACTTGGCTATGCGAGTGGTGCCGGAGTCATGGGACTCAATACGCTGGAGGTCCTTGCTGCCCAGTTGCTTATGGGTGCCTCGGCCAGTGAGTCGCCTCACGTGCAGGATGTGGTGCTTGATGCCCAGCGGAACCAGCTTTTTACTGCCCGTTACCGCCGGCAGGAGGATCACTTGCTTTGCGAATTGCCAACACACCTGGTGGATCGTGATACGTGGCTGGAACAGCACCCGCAGATGGCAGGTGGCCTTCTGGAAGGAGTGTCAAGCGTCCCCCAGGCAGCCATGGTAGGTCAGCTGGCAGCCTGGCGGCTGGACCCTGACAAACAATGGCCCCAGGATGATATGAGCTGGGCAAAGGGGGGAGCAACGATGGATGTGATGGCAATGGTGCCCCGCTATTATCGGCGGAGTGCCGCCGAGGAAAAACGGGATGGGATCTCCCCGGCAGGGTCATGAGAGGCTCGCCAGCACCTCGCCGGCAGCTTGAATCGTCTGCTCGATATCCTCGTCACTGTGGGCAGTGGAGACGAAGAGTGCCTCGTACTGGCTACAAGGCATGTAGACGCCTCGATCCATCAAGCCCCAGAAGTATCGTGAAAACTGCTCCGTGTTACAGAGAGCAGCCTGCTCCCAGCCATCGATCGGGCCAGTGTGGAAGAAGAGGGTCATCATGCTTCCGACCCGCTGTAACTGGTGAGGTATCCCGGCTGCCGAGGCGGCAGCGGCAAGGCCATCTGCCAGCTTTGCCCCCTGGGATTCCAACTGGGGATAGGGATTCTCGTCTCGCAGTGTTTTGAGGGTTGCGCTGCCAGCCGCCGTGGCAATCGGGTTACCGCTGAGTGTCCCGGCCTGGAAAACCTTGCCGACTGGAAGCACATGGTCCATGATGTCCGCCCGCCCACCATAAGCCCCGATCGGCATCCCACCACCGACAATCTTGCCCATCGTGGTCAGGTCTGGGGCAATCTGTAGCAGCGACTGGGCTCCTCCGTAGGCCACTCGAAAGCCGGTCATCACCTCATCCATGATCAGCAGGGCGCCGGCATCGGCAGTCAGTTGACGGACCGCCTGGGCAAACTCGCTGCTGGCAGGTACACAGCCCATGTTCCCCACGATCGGTTCCATGATCACACCCGCGATCTGGTCCCCGTGAGAAGCAAAGGCCTCCTCGAGAGCCTGGCAGTCATTGAATTCCAGTACCAGTGTGTCCTGGCTGGTTCCCGCTGTCACACCTGGAGAATTGGGGACCGAGAGGGTGGCGGCACTACTTCCGGCCGCTACCAGCAGGCTGTCAACATGCCCGTGGTAGTTGCCGGCGAACTTGACGATCAGGTCTCGACCGGTATATCCACGGGCCAGCCTCACGGCGCTCATCGTGGCCTCCGTCCCGGAATTCACCAGCCGGACTTTCTCGACCGAGGCAACCGCCTCAATAATGAGCTCAGCCAGTTCATTCTCTCCCGGGGTAGGAGCACCGAAGCTGGTACCTCGCGCCAGGGCAGACTCCAACGCCTCCAGGACTGCCGGGTGCCGATGCCCAAGGATCATCGGTCCCCAGGAGCCGATGTAGTCGATGTAGCGATTCCCGTCCACGTCGTAGAGAAAGGATCCGTCGGCACGCTCGAAGATGATCGGCGTCCCTCCGACGGCACCAAAGGCACGAGCTGGACTGTTCACCCCGCCAGGCATCAGTTGCTGGGCACGAGCAAAAAGAGACTCACTGAGGGAACGGTCCATGACAGGTTGCCTTTGAAAATGAGTATCGTGTTATGACTTTTGTGCACGATACCAGCGAGCCACATCCAGCGCCCAGTAGGTGAGAATCATGTCGGCACCGGCACGGTGAATTGCCAGCAGCGATTCATGACAGACCGACTCGCCATCGATCCAGCCTTTTTCGGCGGCTGCCTTTACCATGCTGTATTCCCCGGAGACGTTGTAAGCGGCCAGGGGAACTCCTGGAAACTGCTGCTGCAAACGGCAGAGGATGTCCAGGTACGGCAGGGCTGGCTTGACCATGATGATGTCGGCTCCCTCGGCCAGGTCCAGTTCCACCTCGCGGAGGGCCTGGTCGGCTGCCGCGGCGGGATCCATCTGGTAGCTGCGACGATCCCCAAACTGGGGAGTGCACTGGGCTGCTTCACGGAACGGACCGTAAAAAGAGCTGGCATATTTTGCCGCGTAACTCATGATCGGAAGCTCGTGGAAACCGGCCGCATCCAATCGTTGCCGGATCGCTCCCACCATCCCATCCATCATCCCGCTGGGGGCAAGCATGTCTGCTCCCGCCTGGGCATGGGTGAGCGCCTGCTCGGCGAGGAGTGCCAGTGTCGCATCGTTGTCCACCTCGGTGCGGCCACCCTGCTCGTGAAGCACTCCACAGTGGCCATGATCCGTGTATTCACAGAAACAGATGTCACTGATCAGTAACAACTCCGGGACTTCCGATTTCACCGCACGTAGGGCCTGCTGGACAATGCCGTCACTGGAAAGTGCATGACTGCCACGTTCATCCTTGTTTTCGGGAATGCCAAAAAGGATGATTCCACCGATGCCGAGCTGGTGACACTCCCGCGCTTGCTCCACCAGCATGTCGGTCGACAGCTGCTCCTGACCCGGCATGGCTGTAATGGGTTGGCGAATTCCCTCGCCCGGGCAGACGAATAAGGGGAGTACCAGGTTCGCTGGATGTAACCGGTTTCTGGTCAGGAGCGAACGGATTGCCGGATGAGATCGCAGCCGCCGCATGCGTACTGTCGGGAATCGAGGTTCACTGTTCATGGCAGGTATTTCGCCTGAATACAACGCCGCCTGGATGGGAACTGGGACGGCAAGTTACTTCATCTAAAACCTACCACCTGGAGTATAACCAGGGCGAAAACATGCCCGTTTTTGTGGTATTGTTCCATGATTCTCTGCCTTACTCCCGATGTAAAGTGTCCAGTAGGTATGGTCGTTACGACTCGCCTGCACACACCAGTCCCCCAGGTTATATAAATGGAAGCCCTGTTTGGAGTTATCAACCTGGACAAGCCGACTGGGATCACTTCCCGGGCAGCAATAAATCGTCTTCAGGGGCGTGTTCGTCCAGCCAAACTGGGACACGGTGGTACTCTGGATCCACTGGCCAGTGGGGTCCTGCTCCTGCTCGTTGGAAAGGCAACACGGCTGATGCCCTATGTGCAGCGGTTGGAAAAGAAGTACCTGGCAACCTTCCAGCTGGGGGTGGAAAGCGAGACCGAGGATATCGAGGGAACGGTCACACCGCTTGAAGGGGCGAGAAGGCCGACACGCAGTGAAGTGGCGGAGGAATTGCCTCGCTGGATTGGCACGATCCAGCAGAAGCCTCCTGCTTTTTCAGCCCTGAAAGTCAAGGGGAAAAGGGCCTACCAGCTGGCGCGAGAGGGGAAGCAACTGGATTTGTCACCGCGGGAAGTCGTTATCCATCAACTGGTTCTGGATCATTACGAATACCCTCTGCTGCGTTTGAAAATCTGTTGCGGCTCCGGTACCTATGTCCGTAGCCTGGGTCGTGACATTGCTCGCGCCCTCGGGAGCGGGGCAGTGATGAGTCAACTTGCGAGGACCTCGATAGGAGAATTTTCCCTGGAAAAATCTGTAACGCTGGATGATCTTCTCAGCCAGGATGTCGCCCGTCACGTGCTGCCGGCACGTTCACTGGTGAGTGACCTTCCTGCTCTCACCGTTGATTCTCAACAATGGTCGCTGCTGGCCAATGGTCGCGTGATTGACCTTGCCCATGGCCAGGCGGGTGAGGAATTTTCGGTGGTTGATGCCAGCGGAATGCTGCTGGGAATTGTTGCTGCAGATGGTCCAGGAAGGGTTCGGCCGGTCAAGTCGTTCCACCTGTAGCGGTCCTGCGGTTCATTTCCCTGCCCCGGCACGGGAAATCATGCTCATCCCCTGTCGACGGACCAGCAGCCATTGTCCAATGGAGGATTAGAGTAATCATTCCTGTCGTGACTGACAGGCAAATTAATCCGTGCCGCGGGTGAAACGTGGATCCACCTGGTGAAAAGCGACGAAGATGATCAATGGATCGTTTTCTTTCGGCCTGGCGCCCCTTCCGGTGTCGTCTCGAGGAAAGCGGAACAAGCGTAATGGATTGTCCTGTGGAGCAAGGATGCGAGAGTTTCGATACAGCCTGCCAGGATAGAGAGGCAGCTGTTACTTCGGCAGAAACAAAGCATCCATGGTTAATCAACGCAATCTCAGGCAGGACCTGTTTGCACTCCTGATGTGCGCAGTGACCATCTTCCTGGCAGTCTCCCTGCTGAGCTACAATCCGGCAGACGTGGTGGGTGACCTGGTTGCCCCGTTTGACACGGTCTACCAGCCCGACGTGCTGGTCCTCCCCGTAGCGGACCAGGTTAGCAACGCCTGTGGCCGCCTGGGGGCCGCTGCAGCGGACGTGCTTCTTACCTTCCTTGGCTATGGCGCATATTACCTGGTTGTCACGCTGGCGGTCCTGGCGATTGTGCTCCTGCGACGGATCCCGGTGCAATGGCCGTCACTACGGTGTGCCGGCTGGCTGGGCTCGCTGACCGGTATCACTGCCTTCCTGACACTGGTGGCACCTGACTGGACCGCAGGCCCGGTGATTGGATCGGGTGGAATGCTGGGTGCCCTGGGTGCTGCCATGCTGAGAAGCTACTTTGCCACCGCCGGTGGTATTATCCTTGCCGGCAGCCTTGCTGTGGGAGGGATCCTGCTGACCACCGATTACCTGCTTTTTCATGTGCTTGGGTTCTTCTTCCGCATCCTGCGTGGAATCGTCGCTGGACTGCTGCGGCTTGTGCTGGGACCTTCGTCAGAAGATCGGTTCGAAAAGGATACCCAGCTGCTTGACTACGAGGATCAGCTGGAAGATGGCGAATCGACACCGGTTGTCGTGCGTGGCAA
>CEWR01152542.1_pt1 | contig 10331 bp, 11 predicted proteins | sample 356321 | NCBI WGS metagenome assembly CEWR01 (sample SAMEA2621551, study PRJEB7988) | marine metagenome | biome: marine biome (ENVO:00000447); feature: mesopelagic zone (ENVO:00000213); material: "saline water (ENVO:00002010), including plankton (ENVO:xxxxxxxx)" | depth 790 m
ATTGACTATCTTCTCAGGACTAACTAATGATACTCGTACATTAGTCCATCCGGATGATAGTTTTTGATTGAACTTACGCTGCTTCAGTTTCAGGTTGCGGTACCGATCGACCACCAGTAGCACTTATCTTGTGCAACTAATAAAGTAAGTGGTTACTACCTTTCCTTTAACAATGAAGACAAGGTCACCCAAATTTCTCTTATGAACTGACTGCTTGGATTAGGGCGATGATATATCCGAACTGAAATGCCCAAGCTTGACGCACCCGGCCGGAGGCTCCAGGTGGCGGCGTATCATCCGGGTGATGAGGTGCGTGATCCGGCATCAGCATATAGGGATATTCCGCTTCTGCAAGTGTTTTCGCAACCCTATGCATATCCAAGTCACCTTCATCCGGCCACACTTCCTGAAAGTTATGGAGTCCCCCGCGAATGTTGCGAAAATGGACATTGAAAATCTTCTTTCGTTCACCAAAATAACGTATAATATCATAAAGCTCTGTTCCCGGATCCTTTAAACCTTCAGAAGCAACGCCACAACAGAAATTGAACCCGTTATACGGACTGTCCACCAACTCAACGAACCGCTTCAGTCCATCGAATACTGGGTAGTTCCATCGTTCAACACCTCTAAGAACCGGTGCAGGCGGATCATTGAGGTGAGCGGCCATTTGGACCTGGTGTTCTTCCGCCACCGGGATCACTCGCTCAAGAAAATAACCAATTCGATCAAATGCTTCATCCCGACTAACTTCCCCTGCTTCCGACAACGTTTGGTTATCAAATTGGGAGAGGTCAAAGCTGCTGTATGTTGTCCCCCCACGCCCAGGCTTGGATTTGGTTCGCTGATGTGGCAAGACACAAAAATTGTAGTTTAATCCTCTAATTCCAGCTTTACCCGCATTTTCAATAATCTGGCATATACCTTCCAGATCCCGGTCGCGTTGTGGATCTTGTGCTAAAGTGATACTGCTTGGAAGACCAATATGGATCATTTCCAAACTAACATCCCATTGGTCAGCTTTTTCTTTGTGACGCAACAAAGTTTCAACTTCATTGTCTTCAACCGAAGCATCCATGTGTGTTACCCCATGTCGGACTAGAAACTGCAATTCTTTTTCCGAAGTACCTATCCCCTGAACACCAACATGCATTTTTCCATTTCCACTCATTTCCAATATTTCTCCGGTAAACATAAGTAGGAAGAGCTTACATGATTGAGAATATTGGCGCAACTGCTTTTGTTCAGTCTACCGTTTTCGGTGAGCCATTTGATCCAACGCAATACGGGCAGTCCGTTGGGTTTCTCTATTTCCACGATTCAATGCCTCAATTAGCTGAGGCACAGCAGGCTGCCCAATATTCAACAACGCACGAACTGAAACTCGACGGACATTCCATTCCTTATCATCTAAATTACCAATCAAAGCAGGAATGATAAAGTTAATAGGTTGACCTATTTCACCTAAGGCAAAAGCTGCTTGTTGACGTACATCGGCATTTGGACTTTCAAACACATCAATCAAAAATGGCACTGCGGACTTTCCGATTGAAATAATGGACAATAAAGCGTTGGTACGGACGTTTTGGTCAGAATCAGCAAAAGCGCGAATCAGCAACGGGACAATTTGTTCAACAGGTTCTCCAATTTCACCTAATAACCAAACTACATTTGCACGAATAGTTAGATCCTGACTATCTAGTGCTACAATCAGATTGGGGATAGCAAGGGCTCCAACCTCCCTTAAATACTTAACAGCCAACGCCCGGTCATTCGCATTCGTTGATACCATTTGTAGAACGTACTTTTCAATTTCATGCTCCGATGTTCTACAACTAACAAAAAGCAAACCATAGATTACGAACAATAAAACCGAACAATTGAATCGCAACGTACTATTCTTGCCGGTTGACATTTCTGAATTCTATATTCCAATAGGCAGCTGGCATCTTCTATTCAGCTCATGCAGATTCGATCACTAAAAATAGTTTACAACATATTTTCCTGCCAACAATCGACAGGTTTAACTAAAATGAATCCAGTAGCCATCTGGATCTTGAAAGCTCAAGTTGGGACCACGCTGCAGCAACGAGATATTCTGCTGGCGGAGCGTTTCCAAAGCGGAGACCTTTTTCTGATTGGGCAAATTAAATGCCAGATGATGAACACCTATTCCAATTTTATCGGTATCTGACGTTTCGAACAGTGCTAAAACGCCACCATCAGCCAACTTCAAAAATATACGATGTTCTGAAGCGCTAGCTTCTTGTAGACCCAAATACTCAACATACCAATCGGCAGACTTTCGGACATCTTTTACCCAGAGGGCAACGTGATTGAAACTTTGAGCTGTAATTTCCGGCATTTTCGCAACTCCTTTTTCTAAAATAGACGAGATACACTTCGGTCCACATGGACGTTTATAATTTAACCAATTATTGATTTTCCCTTCTTGATGCATATACCAGTGCCTTCCAAGATTATCATATCCACTACAAAGATTTCAATTACACGCACTCTCACAAAAAAATCAGCGAATACAATACATAGATTCCGTTTGACCTGTGAATAGAAAATTGTTAGGATAGAAAATATATTCTTAAAGGGATGAAATTCTGATGAAAGCTTGGAGGTTTTACGGATTTAACAACATGCAATTAGACGAAATTCCTGGTTCGCTTCTATACCAAGGGCATGTGGCAGCTGAAATCTTGTGTGTCCAACCATCTGTCGCTGAAGCACAGCTGGCCTATGGAATTTGTACACTTGCCTATGAACAAATCAAAAATCGGTAGGAAACCGAAGCGCCGATAAAGCTATTTGGTCATGAATTTTGCGCCCGAATTATAGATACAAATGAAGAATCCTGGTTTTGTCCAGGAGACCGCGTAGCTGCTTGTTTACAGTCACTGGGCGATGGTCTTGCTGTCGCCGATACTCCTGAAATTCAAATGGGAGATTCCATTATCATCTTCGGCCAAGGTAACATGGGGCTTGGATGCATACAAGTTGCTTATACCAATGGCGCAGGTAATCTGATCATGGTAGATGTGCGTGAAGAAGCATTCAAGACTTCAAAAAATTAGGTACTGGTCACACTGTCGATACTAGACGTGACAATCCCGTTGAAGTCATTCATGATATGGTCTCTAAATGTGCAGATGGAAGTCCAACACAAGGACTTTCCGAAACCAAAGTACTCAAGCACGCAATTGAATTAGTCAGATCAGGAGGGAAATGAGTGGTCGTCTCCTAGTTCGACCACTTAATGGAACTCGATGTCGACTTGTTACGGGAACAAAGTATAAGATGCTTGTTCCAAGACATTAGTACGCTTGGATATCTGGAACATACTGTCCGATTGGTTACCTCTGGACGTGTACAGGTAAAACCAACAATTTCGCATATTCTATTTGGTATTGAAACAGTTCTAAAAACCTTTGAAATAACCGCTAATAAAAGCAAATACAACACAATTAATCCTGCCCAAGTGATGCTTTAGCAACAACAATATATTCGATAAAATTCAAATTGGTCAGAAATCAATAAGGAAGTTGCCAAAGAGACACCAAAGTATTTATATCAATGAAATCAATCCAATAAGAAAACTTCATATCATGCAAATCAACCGTGATCAATTTTTAGAAGATGGTTACCTAGTGCTAAGGCAGATTATTCCTCCAGGTCAATTGGATAGCCTACGTGTCAGTTACGAACATTTGGTGAAACAGCAAAAAGTAATCTGGGCCGAGGAACGGCCCCCTAATGCCCCACCGGGTGGGGTCTGGGAAACTTCAGCCCAACCCAGGCTACTTCTGCAACAAAGCCCTCTAGCGAATCTGATTGACCGGTACACTGCTAGTGCTATCGAGATTTGGCTTCATCCAAATACTCAAGGCATTAGCAGCGAATTGCTAGATATACCCGATGCAGCGGTGACGGAAATGATGCTGATGTGCAGTCCAGTAAGTGACCGAGGGCCAGCAGTCTGGCACCGAGATTTACATCCCATTGACACTGCGCCACTTCAAGGTTACATTGACGACATTATTGAAACTGGTCCCCGCTACATACAATGGAACATCCCACTTTACGATGACAGCGTCCTGTGGGTTGTTCCCGGCAGTCACCTTCGCCTCAACACCGGTCAGGAAAACAAGCAATTATTGGCTGACCCACGTGTCCCGCTTTCGGATGGAATTCAGACTCATTTAAAAGCTGGCGATGGTGTTGTCTACATACTTCCCATTCTGCATTGGGGTAGTAACTATAGCGACAAGACACGGAGAACCATCCATGGAGGCTTCTCCAACCATACCCAGTATCCGAACTTAGATTTTGTCGAACACCTGAAGACACCAAACCAGCAGATGTTCGAAAACTGGGAAAAGCGCAGTATTGAAATGCAAAATCATACCGAGGCAGCCTTGAGAGCCGCAATAAAACAAAATAGCCACGATTACCATTCTAATCTGGAAAAACTCTGTCCCGACAGAAAAGAAAAGGGGAAGATGCTAACAACTATCTTTTTATCTAAAATGGTTTGTTTTATTAACCTCAACAAAACCCCAAACTTTGGAAGTGTATCGGATGATCTTCGCCAAAAAGCGCCTAATGCACATCCAACAACCCTCAATTGGGGACCGAAATTTGCCGATCGCTTCTCGGTTGAAGAAGCTAGGATACTGTGGAACCGCTTTAAAATTATTGATGCTAAACTGAAGACGAATGAAGAGCATTTTTCCCCTGGGTTTCAGTCAGACCCCATGCATTATTTTTTCAACCAGATGCCTACTAATTTCAATGTCACAGACCTAATTGCTAGCTGGAGTCAAGCTTAACACCCAAAACACACCTTTCAGAAAAATACTATGCAAGTCGATCGAAAGAAATTCACCGAAGAGGGGTACAATATCCTGCCAAATGTGGTTCCTCCCGACCAACTTGACTCCTTGCGCCAAAATATCGAACACATGGTCAATTGTAGAAAAGAAATTTCCGCACAACAACAGACTCCACACGAACCGCCAGGAGGTTCGTGGCAGGCCAGCGCCCAACCTCGGTTGCAATTCGATAGAGACTGCGATGCTCGTTCATCTGCCACAATTGAGTTCCTTCTTCACGAAAACACATTAGGGGTAAGCAAACAACTAATCAAAGCCAAGCATGTGGTACCACACCAGTTTGGGTGTCTATGCAACGGAAGCTACGATGCGGGTCCAATGCGCTGGCACCGTGACATTGGACAAGGCGACCCCGTCCCACTCCATGGTATGATCTCCAACATGGAACATCATGGCCCCAGTTACTTGCAATGGAATATAGCTTTGTATGATGATAACGTTCTTTGGATTGTTCCAGGCAGCCATCGCCAAATTAATACAGATCAGATAAATCATCAACTTTCGGAAGATCCGTCCGTTCCATTACCTGCTAGTATGCCAGTAAAACTAAAGGCAGGGGATGGGGTTGTTTACACTCATCTACTACTACATTGGGGCAGTTCCTACAGCAGTAAAATGCGCCGCACACTACATCCAGGGTATCGTCCTTTCGGCTTTGCTGCCATACCCAATGTCCATTGGAGACATTGGGTACCTGGCTTTTACCACTACCTCCCAGATGCTACTCGACAGCAATTTGAAACTTGGGATCAAATCTTCTTTGCTGAGTTCGACCTTATAGCCGAAATTCTGCACGCTATTATTGATAATAATAAAACCCAGTTCTTAACCACATTTGAGAAACTACATCCTTCACCATGCGATCGTATGGTGAGTATAATTATGCTGTCGAAATTAGCAAAAAAACTTTACAAATTCAAGGACTCAAACGATAATCCGTCTTCGCTTTGGGGTAATGGTAGAGACCTGATATATCTAGCGGGACATTTTAACGATCAACAGATAACAACTTTGTGGCAACGATTCATGGAACTTGATCAGAGATTAAAGTTATCATCAACAAAATATTATCCTGGTTTTCAGCAGTCATCAGATTATAATGCCATTGACATGCCATCAAATTTTGAAATCGATAATTTTATCAACAGCTGGAAAAATCCTCATTAACGAAAATCTCTTTAGACAAAATTAAGGAAAATCAATTTAAAATGCCCAACAACAAAACGGCCTCCTCGTCCCTCGGTTGGGCACTAATCGGCTGTGGCGGCGCTGGAAACAATCACGCACAATGGGCAATGTCTACACCTGGAGTTGAAATTCATGGTTTCTGTGACAAGCTCATAGATTCAGCAGAGCGTTTTTATCAAAAATATGGTGGATCCTACTACACTACCGATCCAGAACGTATCTTCACCGACTCATCAATAGACATTGTTTCGATTGCCACCTCACACCATTCTCACGCCGATCTGGCTATTGCCGCTTGCAATGCAAGAAAACATCTGTTCTTAGAAAAACCGATGGCAATGACCACATCTGATTGCCTCCGTATTCACCGCGCGATGAAAGAAGCTGACGTGAAGTTGATGATAGATTTTTCTATCCGTTTCTCCGGAGCAGCACGCCTTATTAAAGAACAAATCGGTTCGCCACTAGTTAGTCATGGGCAATGCATGATGAACAAAGCAGATCTCAGCCGATGGAGATGGCACCCAGAAGAAGGTGGAGGTCCTCTTTATGATGTTGGTGTTCATGCTGTAGATTTACTTTGCTGAATACATAATTCAGATCCTGTTGAAGTTTACGCTACAGGGGGACAAATCACCCATCCTGGAGAACTTGGAACCAAGGATATGATAGATACGGTGGCAACGACTATTCGATTTGCTAATGGCTCAGTAGCTACCTTTCTCATGAGCGATGCTGGCAGCAGTTCCGTTGTTTCCAAATGGTTTTTCGAATTTTTTGATGGCTCCCATTCTGCAGTGCTACATGAACATTTTAGTAGAGTCACTTTTGATAACGGTCAAACCAGTAAACCACCTGCCATCGAACGCTTGCCATTGCTGATTGAAGCTATTTATTATGATAAAGAACCTTATGTTTCCTCACATGCTGGTATTGTTTCTACCTTGTTGGTAGAAACAATCATCGCCTCCATCCAAACTGGAAGTCCTCAAAAAATAGAGATCCCCAACCTGAATAAATAGGAGATTATAACCAAATGGCGAATACCCATTTTAAACTGGGTATGTACCTTCCCGAATTGCGTCTTCCTTTTGACGAAGCGTTGGCGAAGGCCAAAGAGATTGGAGTCGAATATATCTGGTTCAATCATTTATCCGATCAGACTCCGATCAACCAAATGAGCGATAACGAAATTGATCGTATGGGGAAACTCGTTTCCCAGCATGGTTTGGAGATCTTCCTAATTGGTGCTGGAAATCCCTTTAAGACAATTCATTTAACAGATCTGCCTTTGAAAACTATGTCAGATCATCCAGTATTCCAAAAAGAATTGAAAGATCTAATTCGATCTATGCAAATCGCGTCGCGCCTAGGGGGCAGTACTGTCAATGCATTTTCCTTCGCGTGGCCCGGTGAATATACAGCAGGCAATCCAACATGGCCAATGCGTTGGTTAACTCGTGGAGGCATTATATCCAACGGAGATATGGATAAATTAATCAAAGCATTTCGATGGTGGTAATGGAAGCAGAACGCTACAATATCGACGTGGCACTATCCATGATGTGTTGGAATTATACCAATACAACAGGCAATTTTCGGCGTCTTGTAGACCAACTTGGTTCTAAACGAATCAAGGTAATGTGGGGACCAGCCGATAATATAAATTGTGGAGAGTGGGATGTAGCCACAACTGGATTCCACAACATCCAACCTTACTTGCATGGACTTCACCTCAAGGATTTGCACATCATTGACGGCCAACAATTGCAATTTGAATATCGCCCAATTGGCGATGGGGATGTCGATTATCTGACAGTGCTAAGACAGTTGCGCAATCACAATTGCGATCCTGTTCTCTCAGTGGCAACGCATTTTCTTCCAGATACAGGCTCACCAGAAGATGCAATGCGTATCAATTACACAAATCTCTTATCACTTATTCAACAAATATAAGGATAATGACAGGAAAAGGGGAGTTAGTTAAAATGCAATTTTTCTCTGTTTCTGATGAAGTAGTCTCTCTACCCAAGGGGGCTTGGGCAAAGTCGCACCGAATCAACATCTACTGGCAAGGAAGACACATAACATCCCTAAGCCAAGGTAAATATCGTGCCTACCTCTTTCCTGTTTATACCCCTCAAGGGTTTGCTGTTACCACAGAAAGTCCTATCGACCATCCACACCATAATTCTATTTGGATAGGTACAGACCATCTTCATTGCCATTTGCCTTTTTCCAATCAGGGTTATGAAGAGGCTACTTATAACTTCTACGTTAACGAAGTCTTTCAGGGACGTGCGGCGGGCCGTATCTTAAACGTTTCCGTAAAATACCAAGAGGTCTCGGAAACCCATCTACAAATTACCCAAACTCTCAACTGGCAAGGTCCAAACGAATGGGGCGCACCACAGGGTAGAATTCTCGCCGTCGAAACTCGTACCATAAACATTTACCCAGGTGAGATTGCTAACCTGATCGATATCCGCTCACAACTTCGCTCAACAGAGTGGGAACTTCATATCGGTCCGACACGTCATGCTTATTTTGGAGTTCGCATGTCCGAAGCATTACGGGCAACTACCGGAGCTAAACTTATCGATTCAGCAAATCGTTCTGGAGGATCCGAAATTACAGATCAGATTTCCGACTGGGTGGATTGTTCAGGGACAGTGGCAGCCTCGAGAAGTGCTGGGATTTCCCTGTTCGCCTACCCATCTTGCGCAGAAGAACCTTGGTTCGTTTCAGATTGGGGCATCCTAACAGTTAACCCCCTGAGACAGCACAAAAAAGTACTTAATCACAATACAGAGCTGGACTTAGCCGTGCGTATTGTTGTTCATGATGGAGACGCCCAACAGGCAGAAATTGACAAAATTTATCAGGCGTTTCGTACGGAAATAGTCTCACAACAAAACAGTAAAGAGACATCATGAAAATTGCTTACGGCACATACGCCATGCCTCTTATAAGGCTGGAATCCGTAATCCCCATGCTGGCACAAATGGGATACGATGGAGTTGAAATTTGCATTGGATCCAACCATCTTGAATCTATGCCTGACAAAATCAACGCTATTCGTCGAAAGGAACTAAAACAGCTACTGCAGCACCACCACCTAAGTGTACCGGCATTTATGGTCTTAGGACATATTCTGGAAGCAGATGAACAAATGCACCAGAATAACCTTGAACTCATACGACAAGTTGCACAATTAGCGAGAGATCTTGATGTGGGAGAAACACCTGTAATTGCGAGAGGAATTGGAGGCAAAAGTGACTTGTGGCAAAAACAGCGTAACCAGATTGTTCAACGATTTGCGGACTATGCGGAACTTGCCTCAGCAGAGGGTTTTATCATAGCCGGTGAGGCTCATTGCGGCGCAGCTGTTGACCGATCAGAGCGAGCAATATGGATCATTGAAACTGTTGACAGTCCATCAGTTGGATTACACTTTGATATCGTCCATTTTTATCTGGCAGGAGAAAGAATCGAAGATTCAGTCAAAAACCTAGTTCCAATTACTGTTCACACTCATATTACAGATGCCAAAATGTATCCCAACGGTCAATTCGACTTCCTGCCCCTAGGGAGAGGAGAACTCGATAGTATCACTTACTTGAAGGCAATGCACAAAGCAGGATGGACTGACTTTATTACCTTAGAAGTTAGTGCTCGTGTTTGGTCCGCAGAAGGATACGATCCGGTTCAAATAGCCGCACTGTCTTACAGTGCCTTGAATAATGCTTTCAAAATCGCTGGCGTTTGTCGAACTTAACAAAAATTGATTATCAGCGAGAAAATTCTTCTAAAACATGTGTTTCAATGACAGAAACCCCGTGAATGAAGAGAAAAACTTGAGCTATTTCCGCTTTAGCTTCGATGTCTTCAGCCCCGTGACTTTGTTGAAATCCTATTACCAAGCGAGAGGAAAACAGTTTGTCTGTCCAACCAGTGCCTATATACTTCAGCCCAATACTAACAAAATGAAATTGAATAACATATTAAATCAAAAAAATTGGAAGGAATAAGATTCTGTCTGTTGGTGAAACTAATTTTTAGTTTAATCATAATCAAACTCCTTTTTTGATGTACAAGGATACTTAGTCGTTGAAGATACCCTCAGAGGCAACCAACTAACTCGAATCCGAGAGGCATTCTACCGAGTTGAGGAACAAACACAAGCAGAATGGCAACAATCAGTAGCTAACCCACCAGATTTCAGGCCCTATGGTCTTG
>CEWR01016159.1_pt1 | contig 10328 bp, 8 predicted proteins | sample 356321 | NCBI WGS metagenome assembly CEWR01 (sample SAMEA2621551, study PRJEB7988) | marine metagenome | biome: marine biome (ENVO:00000447); feature: mesopelagic zone (ENVO:00000213); material: "saline water (ENVO:00002010), including plankton (ENVO:xxxxxxxx)" | depth 790 m
CCCATTTTTTAACACCAATTTCATTTAAGTGGCTGATTTTAGCAAAAGCCATTTCAATAATTTGCTCACCGACATCAAGAATTAAACCGCTATTTTCAGCGACATCAATCACTTCTTGAACACCCCACTTACCGTCCATATCAGGCCAGCGGAAAAGCGCCTCGGAACCCACAAAATATTTCGATTGGTTGCACATAATTGGCTGAAAGGCGAGATCAAAAGACTTGCTCTTGATAGCAGCCTTTAAAGCTGAGCGGATATCTTTCTCACGAAAGCGTTCACGCTCAATAGCGGCATTATAAAGTACACAGCTACTACCGATATGTTTTTTCTGCTTGCCGTCCTGCATGGCCGAATATACCGATTGCATTAAATCATCTAAAACTCTTCCATCTTTCGGAAATACAGCAAGACCCATAGATAAATTCAAACCTAAACGCTCACCATTTTGAATCGATATATTGACGCATCTATCAATAACTTTTTGACATAATTCATGTGCCGACCAAATGGCTAAATTAGTTTTAAAAATAACAATATACTCATCACCCGACAACCGCGCCACATGATGTGTATATTCTGAATAACCCCTCAAAATATCGGCAAAATCGCGCAACACGCCATCACCCATACTGTAGCCATAAGTATCATTAATTTGAGTAAAATCATTAATATCTATTAAGGCTATAGTAAAACTTTCGCTCGAAGAAAAACTTTCTTCCGCTAAGGCAGAAAATTGAGTTTCGAAATAATTACGATTAGGTAAACCGGTTAAAGTGTCGTGATTAGCAATATTCCAAACTTCACGTTCTCGTTCAACCTGCTCATGCATTTCGATACAAGAACCTATAACGCAAAGCGATCGCTTAGAAACTAAAGAACTCAGTTCACCGTTAATTAAAAACCATCGATAAGAACCGTTTCGGCTCATCAAACGACAACGAAGGTTTATTGCTTCGCCTTTTTTTAAAGCAAGACTTAAGCCTTCAATAAGCTCTTTACGATCATTTTCATGAATACGCGACAATACAGTATCTGCAGGTATGGCTTTAGTGGGCTCAATACCGAGTAGGCTCTCACTTTTTCCTGCGATATCCATCGTCTGATTACGAACATTGAAAAGCCAAGTCACTGCATTAGCAATATCAAGCACCAAATTTAATCGATTAACGGTATTCTGTAATTCTTCCGAAGTAACCTCTACTCGTTGAGTCGTGGCCTTTAATGCCTTGGTGCGTCGCGCAACTATAACGTCCAAATGTTGATTGGCATCTTGCAAACGTCTGTTAATGTCAAACAACTCAGTACTTTTACTTTCTAGCAATAATTCTGCTTGCATACGTGCACTTTTTTCACGGCCAACCTTTTTGCGCAAATATGAGAGTTCTATATTTACGTTATTTTCACTCATGTTTGTCTCACATAAATCAAGGTGTGAAAATCTGTGTCGGTATTACAATGCTTCATTGAGACCGTTAGATTCTGCTTATAAAAGTCACCACAACCATCGATAAGCCCTTTTGCTAGGTGCGCAAATGGTCGGCATGAACGATATTCCATGAGTATTTCATTATCATTGATTTTATCTATATCAAACGATGGCAATTCGGCATCAGGATACAACTTAATGACTTCTTTATGAATAATACTTTCAAGCGAACAGAGCAGATCTATAGCGCCATCAAAATTTAATGACATGGCTGTCATTTGATTGGCAAGCTTTGGAAACAAATATTTACCGTAAGCTTCTAATAAGTCGGCGGCAGGCATGCCGGTTAACTTTTGCAACTGGCCCACTAGCGAAAGAATTTCTAAGTGATCATAGGTACCAACCGAAGTATAAGCGCCACCTGATGGTAAATCACAACCATCCAGTAAAGCATTAGCAACCTCAAAACCAAACGCGGTTTCAACAAGTTCAATAAATTCAGTAAAAATTATTCCTTTAATAACAATGGTCTCCTTAGCAGAAAATATTATATGCCATATTTTCTTATATTAATTCCTTGTTTTTAAGCCGTAAAAAGGGCTATAAAAATAATAACCACGGACAGCACCTTTTTTATTATTACAAAGCTTAGATGAAGTTCAGGAAAAGTGTTAGATACTAATGCTGTGGCACACTCAATTAGAATAAAGCGCAGACTTCAGACACAAAAAAGGCCAGAACTGCAAAGTCCTGACCTTTTTAGGCTGGGAGGGCTTTTAGCGCTACTTAACCTCTTCACCATGGGTCTGCTGATCGGCATGATAGGAGGACCGCACTAAAGGCCCGCACGCGGCTCGCTTAAAGCCCATTTCCTTGGCGGCCTTGGTGTACTCAGCAAACTCATCGGGATGCACATAGCGGTCTACCGGCAGGTGGTCCTTAGATGGCTGCAGGTACTGACCGATGGTGAGCATGTCGATGTCGTAGGCGCGCATATCACGCATAACTTCCAGGATTTCTTCTTTGGTTTCACCCAAACCCACCATCAGCCCTGACTTAGTGAGCACATCGGGACGACGCTGCTTAAATTCTTGCAGCAATTTCAGTGACCACTTGTAGTTGGCGCCGGGTCGCGAGGTGCGATAAAGGCGCGGCACTGTCTCTAAGTTATGGTTGAATACATCCGGTGCATCTTTCTCTAAGATATCCAGAGCGATGTCCATGCGCCCGCGAAAATCTGGGGTAAGAATTTCCACCTCTAAATTGGGGCTTTTAGCTCTAGACTCTCGGATACAGTCTGCAAAGTGCTGAGCGCCACCGTCGAGTAGGTCATCGCGATCAACAGAGGTGATTACCACATATTTCAACTGCATTTCGGCGATACCCTTAGCCAAATGCGCAGGTTCTTTGTCGTCCAACGGATTGGGCTTGCCATGGCCCACATCGCAAAAAGGACACCGACGAGTGCAAATTTCGCCCATGATCATAAATGTGGCAGTACCACCGGTGAAGCACTCGCCCAAATTGGGGCAAGCGGCTTCTTCACAGACCGAAGACAAACCATTTTTACGCAGAATTTTTTTGATGCGGTCGACTTCCGGCGACACGCCCACTTTTACGCGTATCCAATCGGGCTTGCGCTCACGCGGCTTGTCAGTGGCAATGATTTTTACCGGAATACGCTCAACTTTGTCGGCATCGCGCAGTTTTTCACCCTGCTTGTGGCGACGGGTGCGTTTTACGGGCTCGTGGTAAGGAACTTCTGACATAACGGTTAAAACTCAATGCTTTTAAATAATGGCGGCAATTATACCCGCTAATCTGGATGATTTCTGTACTGTTTAGTGATCTATAAGGCGGTGACTACTATAACCCAAGGTACTGACTAACTGTTTTAGTAGCTGCGAGGCAACATTATCGAACGCGGGTTTAACGGCGCTACAATCGGCAATCTGGGTCATCTGCAGGCCCTCATAACCGCAGGGATTGATCCGGTTAAAGGGCGTTAAGTCCATATCAACATTCAGCGCCAAGCCATGAAAGCTGCAACCGCGACGAACTCTGAGCCCAAGCGAGGCGATTTTGTCACAACTGTTTTGGTTTAGGCTAGGGCCCTGCTGTACTCGGTCCACATATACGCCGGGCGCATCTGGCTTGGCATAAGCGGCAATGTCAAAGTCCGACAGTGTCGATACAATGGTGTTCTCGATAGCGGTGACTAAATCGCGGACACCCAGCTTGCGGCGACGCAGATTCAATAGTGGATAAGCGACCAGTTGGCCGGGGCCGTGGTAAGTGACTTGGCCGCCGCGATCAACCTGCACCACGGGAATATCACCGGGCATCAGCAAGTGCTCCGCCTTGCCCGCCTGTCCTTGGGTAAATACAGGATGATGCTCTAACAGCCAGAGTTCATCTTGAGCGTATTCGTCGCGGGTATCGGTGAACTGCTGCATGGCATGCCAAGTTTCGGCATAGTCAACGAGCCCCAGCTTTCTGACCAGTAGTTGATTAGTATCTGTCATGAATGCGTAATTACAGCACGATTTTGATCAGATCACTGGCCTTGAGCTCTTCGTGCAGCGCTGTCAGCTGCTCGACGCCAGTGGCGGTAATATAAACTGTCAGTGACTGATAACGGCCCTTACTGCTCTGGCGAACGGTAATGCTGCTTTGATCAAAGCCTGGGGCATGACGGTCCATTACTTCAATCACCAGCGCGCGCATCTCATCACTAGCATCGCCCATAACCTTGATTGGGTAGTCTGCACAGGGAAATTCAATCTTTGGGGCTTCGGTACCCTCATTTGCTGAGAGTGCTCCCTGACCAATAATATTGAGTTTTTGAGTCATAATGTCCGTGAGCCTAACAGAGGCCAAAATAATTAAAACAGTTGATGATTATATCACGGACGCAAAGCTCACAAAGGAGATCGGCTAGGTTGGGTTAGGCTGGCAACAGCGAAGCTCACTTAACCGGTTGCATTACTGCACCCTATTTGGAGGGGTTTAAAAGAGCCCGCCAAAGAAAAGTACAAGATTGTCCCACAGACGGCTAAAGAAGCCGGCCTCGGCGACGCTCTGCTGGGCAAGCAGCGGCGTATTAATTAGCTCCTCGCCATCGAGGCTAACGGTGAGATTACCCAGTTCAAGGCCTTGCGCGATAGGCGCTTTGATCACATCGTCAATATGCAGGTTAGCCTCAAGACTGTCCTGCGCGCCGCGTGGAATAGTCAGGAAAATATCCTCGGTAATACTCAGCGCAACCTTGTCCGCCATACCCGCCCAAACCTTTGGACTGCTGAGAATGTCACCGGCGCTGTAAAGTTTGTGCGTTTGATAGTAGCGAAAACCGTAGGACAACAGCTTTTGCGATTCAGCCGCGCGCGCCTCTTCGCTACGGGTGCCCATTACTACCGAGATTAAACGCATGCCATTCTTGCGCGCTGAGGACACCAAACAGTAACCGGCCGCTTCGGTATGGCCGGTTTTCATGCCGTCGACGGATTTATCGCGAAACAGCAACTTGTTGCGGTTAGGCTGATTAATACCGTTATAACGAAAATACTTTTCGGCATAGAGTTTGTAAAACTCAGGGTGGTCATTAATAACGGCACGCGCCAACAGCGACAGGTCATGCGCGGTGGTCAAGTGACCGTCGGCAGGCCAGCCAGTAGAATTTTCAAAGTTAGTATCGTTCATGCCTAGCAGCGCTGCTTGCTGATTCATAATGTCAACAAAAGCGCCTTCAGAGCCAGCAATATGTTCCGCCAAGGCGACACTGGCGTCGTTACCCGACTGAATAATAACCCCACGCAGCAGGTCCATTAACTTGACCTTGGTGCCCTCGCGAATAAACATTTTAGAGCCGCCCATACGCCAAGCCTTGACGCTGATATCGACCATATCGCTCTCACCCATTTTGCCGCGATCGAGCTCGCCGGCAACAATATAGGCGGTCATCAACTTGGTAAGACTCGCCGGCGGCAATTGTTCCGTCGCGTTGTGGTCAACCAGTACCTTGCCAGTGGCGGCATCAATCAACAGGTAGCCAGAGGCGGCCAACTGCGGGGGGGCGGGAATCAAAACCTGCTTGGCTTGAGCCAAACAAGTAAGCGTTAAAAGCGCAATAGTGAAGACAATTTTGGCAGTGAATTTTAGCATGTTAAGTATCTATAGCTCGGTAACGTAAATTTCAGGGCAGTTTAACGCATTAGTACGACATGGGCGCTGGCAATAATTTTTGTACTGCAGTTCTGGGCTATCCTTTCGACTCGGTAGGCAATACAGCACCATGACTATTCGTTAACCAAATGTGCGCCGACAATATTATTACTACTCAATAGTTCGCGCAGCAACTGTAGATCGCGGTTGTCAGCCAAAGGACCGATACGCACACGATGCAAGCTGTCGTTTGAGCGCACCACTACTGGGAAGCTGGTAGCGGAACTCAAACTAGACACCAGCGCGGCGGCTGAATCCACTGTGCCAAAGGCACCGACCTGCAGATAACTATTGGCCGGTAGTGCATAAATATTAGCATCGATGGTGGCCGCTTTTTGGCGCTGTACTTCATTAATGCGGGCGGCATCGCTGGTGACTTTTTTATCGACAACGATAGCCTCGACTTTAACCCTAGCGGTGCCGCGGCTTAAATAATCGAGTTTACTGGCAGCGGCATAGCTCAAATCGATTATACGCCCTTTGTGGAAAGGCCCGCGATCGTTGACACGCACCACCACCACTTTGCCGTTATCAAGATTAGTGACACGCACATAGGAGGGAATTGGCAAGGTTTTGTGCGCCGCAGTCATGGCGTACATATCATAAATTTCACCGTTGGAGGTTTTCTCGCCGTGAAATTTATTGCCATACCAAGAGGCGCGGCCGTCGGCACTGTAGCCGTGCTCTGTGTCCAGCAAGGTATAAGTTTTACCCAACACGGTATACACCGGCGGGTTACCCGCGCGGGTGCGCGGTTCTACTTTGGGCACCGCATCGGGTACCTGAGACACATCCACCGGCGCACTCGGGCCATGGTCGTACTTATGTTTATACTGACGCTCCGGGGGGGACGAACTGCACCCAGCCAGCAACAACAGTGACCCGCAAACCATTGTTAAAGCGCGCCGCATCAGTACTGTTTCTGAGCAGATGTTGCGTTAACAGAGTCTGCATCCACTTTAATGGCCTGACTCAGCTGATGCACCGCCAGCGAATACATCTGGCTGCGGTTGTAACGCGTAATGACATAAAAGTTGTGTAAACCCAGCCAAAATTCGGCGCCTTGGACACCTTCTAGGCGCATCGGCAATACCTTGGTATCGTCGTCAATAGGGATCAAAGCCGTGTAGCCTGAGCTCGCTAATTGGCCGTAGCTAACAGTGGGTTTTAAGTTCGTGCTAAGCAACTCGGCATCGTAACTAGCTGTCACTCGGGTTCGGGTGACAACTGGGTCACCGTAATTCCAGTGGTGGGCTTTGAAGTAATTAGCCACCGAACCAATAGCATCGACCGGATTATTCCAAATATCAGCAATACCATCGCCGTCAAAATCGATGGCATAAGCGCGAAAGCTCGACGGCATAAATTGGCCATATCCCATGGCCCCAGCATAAGACCCCTTCAGAGTCAGCGGGTCCTGCTTTTGCTCATGGGTCAGCAGTAAAAACTGCTTGAGTTCTTTGCGGAAAAATTTAGCCCGTTTGGGATAGTCAAACGCCAGTGTCGACAGTGCATCGATAACGCGATAACTGCCTGCATGCTGACCATAGCGGGTCTCGACGCCAATAATGGCCACGATAACTTCAGCGGGCACACCCAGCTCTTTCTCGGCGCGCGCTAAAGTTTCTTTATGCTTGGCCCAAAAGTCTACTCCCTTTTTGGTGCGCGATTCGGTAACAAAGATCTTGCGGTAATCCTTCCACTCTAGCCGCTTTTCAGCGGGGCGGGCAATAGCATCGAGAATCGACTGTTTTTTATCGGCGCTCTTGAACAAGACCTGCAACTCAGCACGGTCAAACTTATGCTCCGCTACCATTTCGTCCATCAACGCCTGAGCATCGTCATAAGTCGAATAGTCGGCACTGGCTAGCGCCGAAAAACCAGCGGCTATGCACGCCGCCAGCAACACTTTTTGAGTTCCTTTAAACATTTTCATAAATCCTTTAAAAATTTCCATGTTTGTTCTAGCAATTACTCGATAAAACTGTCGAATACTTAACCCCAGTGCAACACCACACGCCACTCGGGTCAATCTTCTACGGCACAATCTTTTCTGTTGGTTCTACTTACAGATTGGTTAATTTTTCATTTACTGAGAATTTTATATCGGCAGCTGAGCAACGCACCTAAAAATAGTGATTTTTGTTCGAGTGCAAGGCGGAACTGCGCGCATAAAAGGAGTGTACATTAAGTACATGACTGATTGAGCACAGTACTGACGAAGCAATCGGATAAAAAGTGCATTTTTATAATCCGACTTTTTTGGGTTCGGTACTTATGGCCATCAATATACCAAACCCCGCCATCAGAGTAATGAGCGCTGTGCCACCGTGACTGACCAGCGGCAGCGGTACGCCCACTACTGGCAGCATGCCAGACACCATACCGATATTAACAAAGATGTAGACGAAAAATGTCAGGGTAATACCCGCTGCAAGCAGACGACCAAAAGAGTGCTGCGCCTTGAGAGCAATAATTAGACCACGAGCAATAATGAGCAGGTACAACCCCATTAGCGCCAGCACGCCCATTAAACCCATCTCTTCAGACAGTACCGCAATAATAAAATCCGTGTGGCTCTCAGGTAAAAAATCGAGCTGTGACTGAGTACCCTGCAGCCAGCCTTTACCGTCCCAACCACCGGAACCAATCGCTGCCTTGGATTGCTTGATATTCCACCCAGCACCGTAGGGATCGGCCTCGGGATTAAACAGCGTCATAATGCGCTGCTTTTGATAGCCGTGTAAGCCCCAGTGCCACATAGGCCAGGCGCTACCAATCACCAGTGCCGCCGCGCTGACAATATACCGCCAACGCAGCCCAGCAAAAAACAATACTAACAAGCCCGATGTGGCGACCAGTAAGGAGGTGCCGAGATCGGGCTGCTTAACAATTAACAGCGTCGGCAGAGTGATCAATATCAGCGCCCAAAATACATGCTTAAACGCGGGAGGAAGCATGCGCTGAGAAAAATAGGAGGCAATTAATAGCGGCACCGCCAACTTCAGTGCCTCAGAGGGCTGAAAGCGAAACCCGCCAATTTCCAGCCAGCGCTGCGCACCTTTGGCACCCGTGCCCATTACCAGCACCAGCACCAATAAAATTAAGCCCCAGCCATAGAACCAAGGTGCCCAGCGCTGCATCATCGCCAGCGGTACCTGCGCTAGGCTGAACATGGCAATGTAGGACAATATAAAAAACACTCCTTGGCGGCGAACATAGTGGCCATCACCGCCCGAGGCGGAGTAGAGCACAAACAGGCCAAAGGCCGTCAGCGCCAGTAACAGAATAAGTAGCGGTACATCGATATGCAGTTTTTGCCACATACCATCTTGCCGCCGCAAATGACTGCTGGCTTCGGGCATGCGTCTTATAAAATCTTGCTGGTTCACAGTTCGTTCTCCGCCAACTGCGCGGCAAACAAATCATCTTGAGCCGCATCGCTCAGCAATTTACCTTTCTCGTCCAATAGATAGGCATCGAATACTTTTCGCGCCATGGGCGCGGCGGTACTGGAACCGTGTTCGCCGTTTTCAACCACCACTGCCACTGCAATTTTTGGGTTATCGTAAGGCGCAAAACCGATAAACAGGGCGTGATCGAGGTGGCGCGCGTTGAGCTTAGAGGCATCGTATTCTTCGTCTTGTTTAATACCCACTACCTGCGCAGTACCGGTTTTACCGGCCATTTCATATTTTGCGCCACGACGGATGCGCTGGCCTGTGCCGCGGCGGCCATGAACAACCTCGCGCATAGCGTCGAAGATAATATCCCAGTGCCGCGACGACACATTAAACCGCTCAACCTCGACCGGCGACTGCACTTCGCCATCAATAGTGCGCACCAGCATAGGCTTTTTTCGCACACCGCGAGCGGCAATAGTGGCGGTCATTTCAGCTAACTGCAGCGGCGTAGCCTGTGTAAAACCCTGACCGATACTGACATTGAGACTGTCGCCGGGGAACCAGGGCAAACCGTGGCGTCCATTTTTCCATGCCTTGGAGGGCCAGTTGCCACCGTTCTCATTGGGTATATCGATATCGGTGCGCGCACCCAGACCAAAGTGAAGGCCAAAGTCATGTATACGATCGATACCCATACGATGAGCCAGGTCGTAAAAATACGTGTCACAGGACTCGGAAATGGCCTGTTTCATATCGACTTGATTGCCGTGACCACGTTTTTTCCAGTCACGATATTTACGCTCATGCCCCTTTAGCTGAAAAAACCCAGGGTCTCGAATGCTGCGTTTCTCGTCATTAACACCATAGTGCAAAGCCGCCAGTGCCAGCATTGGCTTAACAGTAGAAGCCGGCGGGTACTGTCCCTGAATAGCACGGTTGTACATGGGTTTATCGAGCGAGGTATTGAGTGCGTTATAGTCTTTGTGACTGATACCTGTGACAAATAAATTCGGGTTAAAACTCGGCGTACTGGCCAGCGCTAACACCCCACCGGTGGCGATTTCAATAGCCACTACCGAACCCCGACGGCCGCTTAAAGCACTGTGCGCGGCGTCTTGTAAATCGGTATCCAAATGCAATTGTAGTGTTTTCCCAGGTATCGGATCCTTGCGTTCGAGCACCCGCAATACACGGCCGCGGGCATTGGTTTCAACGTTTTGGTAGCCCACCTCTCCGAGTAATTTTCGCTCATAATGGCTCTCTAATCCCAC
>CEWR01035189.1_pt1 | contig 10319 bp, 9 predicted proteins | sample 356321 | NCBI WGS metagenome assembly CEWR01 (sample SAMEA2621551, study PRJEB7988) | marine metagenome | biome: marine biome (ENVO:00000447); feature: mesopelagic zone (ENVO:00000213); material: "saline water (ENVO:00002010), including plankton (ENVO:xxxxxxxx)" | depth 790 m
AGCAAATTCATCCTCTTCAGGCTCAGCAATTCGTGCCAAACTAACCAAGTTTTCATTGTCTTTGAGTCGAATAATACGCACCCCTTGAGTGTTTCTACCAACAACCGAAACCTCATCCCCTCTGGTACGCACCATGGTGCCTTGATCAGAGATCAACATGATTTCATCACCCGAGAATAGCTGTGTCGCGCCGACTAAGGGTCCATTTCGCTCACTCGCCTGAATAGCAATCATGCCCTTACCACCGCGCCCTTTAGTTGGGAATTCTTCAACCTTGGTGCGCTTGCCATACCCATTTTCACAGACGGTCAACAAAAATCCATCCTGCTCCGGTATGACCATTGAGATAACCGAACTTCCTTCCGGAAGGCGCATACCACGAACACCTTTAGAGACTCTACCCATCGACCGAGCATCAGTGCTCGCAAAACGTACCGCCTTGCCTTCGGAGCTAAACAACATAACGTCACTAGCATCATCAATAATAGCCGTTCCAACTAGATGATCTCCCTCCACTAAGTCAACCGCTCTCAAACCAACACTTCGTGGTCGAGAGTACTGGGTTAGTGCGGTCTTTTTAACAGTCCCGTTGGCAGTCGCCATGAGTACAAATTTGTCTTCGCTATACTCCTCGACCGGCAGTATCGAACTAATCCTCTCACCCTCTCCTAGCGGCAACAAGTTCACCACGGGCCTGCCTCGAGAGTTACGTCCCGCAATCGGAATTTGATAAACCTTGAGCCAATAAACTTTCCCAAGGTTAGTAAAACAAAGAATTGTTGTATGAGTGCTAGCTACCAAAAGATGCTCTACGAAATCTTCGTCTTTAACCGCTGTCGCAGATTTACCCATACCACCGCGGCGCTGCGCTTGATAATCACTCAAAGGCTGAGTTTTAGCATAGCCACCATGAGAAATGGTAACCACTCGATCTTCTTCAGTAATGAGATCTTCAACAGTCAGGTCATGCATTGATTCAATAATTTCTGTACGTCTTGGATCACCGAACTCGGTCACCACTGCCTCGAGCTCTTCCCGAATGACAGTCATTAACCGATTTAAATCACCGAGAATATCTTGGTAGTCGGCTATTTCTTCAAGCTTGACTGCAAATTCCTCAATGATTTTATCAGTTTCCATACCCGTCAATCGATGTAACCGCAGTTCAAGAATATCTTTGGCCTGCTCAGGCGATAGGAAATACTGGCCATCACGCAGCCCATATTGATCCTCTAACCATTCAGGTCTCGCCGCGTGCGGCCCTGCGCGATCTAACATCTCCAACACTGAACCAGGGTTCCAGCCACGAGCGATCAAACTCTCGCGAGCATCTGCAGGCGTTGAAGATACTTTAATTAGAGCAATAATTTCATCAATGTTTGCCAACGCAATAGAGAAACCTTCTAAAGTGTGGGCACGCTCGCGCGCTTTACGCAGTAAAAAGATCGTTCTACGTGTCACAACCTCGCGACGGTGACGCACAAACGCCTCAAGCATCTGCTTAAGATTAAGGATTTTTGGCTGACCATCCACCAATGCAACAACATTAATACCAAATACGTTTTGCATTTGAGTCTGCGCGTAAAGATTGTTCAAGACAACTTCACCGATCTCTCCACGCTTAATCTCTATAACAATGCGCAGACCATCTTTATCCGACTCATCACGCAGCTCCGAGATGCCCTCTAACTTCTTCTCCTTGACTAATTCAGCAATACGCTCGATCAAACGCGCTTTGTTTAGCTGGTAAGGAATCTCCGAAACAATAATTGTTTCACGACGCGTTTTTTCGTCGACCTCGATCTCAGCACGCGAACGCATGTAAATACGGCCTCGACCAGTACGGTACGCTTGAATGATTCCAGCCTTACCGTTGATGATAGCCCCTGTGGGAAAGTCTGGCCCAGGGATATATTCCATCAATTCATCGATGGTGATTTCGCTATTATCAATCAAGGCTAGGCAGCCTTTGACAACCTCAGTAAGGTTGTGTGGCGGAATATTAGTCGCCATGCCAACAGCAATACCAGAGGAACCATTGACCAGTAAATTAGGCACGCGGGTTGGCATAACAACTGGAATTTGCTCGGTTTCATCGTAGTTGGGTGCAAAGTCGACGGTATCTTTTTCTAGATCCTCAAGTAACGCATGAGCAATTTTGGTCATCCGAATTTCGGTGTAACGCATCGCCGCAGCACGGTCTCCATCTACCGACCCGAAATTGCCCTGACCATCTACCAACATATATCTTAGTGAGAACGGCTGCGCCATTCGAACGATTGTCTCATAGACCGCTGAATCACCATGAGGATGGTATTTACCAATCACATCACCCACCACCCTAGCAGACTTTTTGTACGCCTTGTTCCAATCGTTGTTTAGTTCACTCATAGCGAACAAAACCCGTCTATGCACGGGCTTGAGGCCATCACGCACATCCGGCAATGCCCTACCAACAATGACACTCATCGCGTAATCTAAATAGGATTGTTTGAGCTCATCTTCAATGTTTACTGGAACAATTTGCTTGGCTAGATCGACCATAATTTATTGTTATTTCCTGAATTATTGGAATCCTTTGGGTGGGCGCCAATAAAGGTGGCACTACTCCAAAAAAAGCTCAGGTGTTGTCCTGCTAAACACCCCCTTAAACAGTGATGATTTTAACATAGTAAGGCACCAAAATGTGGCTTTTATTCGCCCCTCATTGCATAACGGCGAGAAAAAATAGGTATACTAATCGACTCGCATAGGGAGAGGTTATGACGCCAAAAAAAATAAATCTTTTGATCAATTGCCAATGGATTATTCCAATTATTCCGAAGGACAGTATTCTCAAAGACTGCGCAATTGCCATAGATGCTGGACGAATTATTGGCATATTTCCTCAGGCTGAGGCTGCGAAAAAGTTTACTGCCGACAAAGTTGAGCAACTTGACAACCATATCGTTATGCCCGGCCTTGTTAACAGTCATGGTCATGCCGCAATGACCCTGCTTAGAGGGTACGCCGATGACCTCCCCCTTAAACCTTGGCTCGAAGATCATATATGGCCAGCTGAGGCACAATTTTTAAGCGAAGAATTTGTTGCTGACGGTACGCAACTTGCAATTGCGGAAATGATTAAAAGTGGTACAACATGCTTCGCTGATATGTACTTTTTCCATGACGCGATTGCCGGTGAAGTACGTACTGCCGGAATACGCAGCCAGATTGGCTTTACTGTAATGGAATTCGCTACGCCCTACGGTAAGGATGCAGATGACTATATTCACAAAGGCTTAGCGCTCAGAGACACCTTCAAAGATCAACCGCTAATTAAGATTGCCTGCGCTCCTCATGCACCTTATTCAGTCGGTGACAAGACATTGGGAATATTAGCTACCTATGCAAATGAGCTAGATATGCCGATCCACATTCACTGCCATGAAACCGCCAATGAAGTCACCGAATCACTAAAAATCCACGGCTGTAGACCACTTGAACGGCTAAATAGTCTAGGCATATTGTTGCCACAAACCCAGCTTGTCCACATGACCCAAGTTGTTTCGGAAGATATAGCGCTAGTGCGTGATCATGGCTGTCATATCATGCATTGTCCGCAGTCAAATCTCAAACTAGCCAGCGGGTTTTGCCCGATAACAGAGTTTATCGCCAATGGTGTTAACGTGTCATTGGGAACTGACAGCGCGGCCAGCAACAATGACCTAGATTTATTTTCTGAAATGCAAACTGCATCTCTACTCGCAAAAGCAGTTTCTGGGGACGCTACTAGCTTAGACGCCCACGCGACTTTACGCATGGCGACCATTAATGGAGCGTTAGCACTTGGCTGGGAGAATGAAATTGGTAGCGTAGAATCTGGCAAGTACGCAGATTTGATTGCAGTTAAAATTAATTCAATTAACCAGCAACCGCTGTATAATCCCGCCTCCCAGTTGGTTTACACCAATGCTGGAGGTCAGGTTACTCATAGCTGGGTTGCAGGAAAAAAGTTACTAAATAACCGTGAGCTTTGCACTATTGATGAGCACAGCCTGATCCAGAAGACCGAACAGTGGCGTAACAGGATCCAAGGCAGCAACACGATACGCTAAAAAACACTCTACGTGAGGCAAACCATGAGCAATAATGTTGACCCAAAAGAAATTCATAAATTCGAAGAACTCGCCAGCCGCTGGTGGGATCGAAATAGTGAATTCAAGCCGCTTCATGACATCAATCCATTGCGTGCTAACTGGATTGATCAGCGGGCGGAGGTCGCAGAAAAAAATCTTTTAGATGTTGGCTGTGGTGGCGGTATTCTTTGTGAAGCAATGGCACAACGGGGCGCTCGAGTGACAGGGATTGATATGGGCGAAGCTCCACTCGCAGTGGGCAATCTGCACAAACTTGAGTCTGGCGTCGACGTTGACTACATAAAATCTACAGCCGAAGATTTTGCCGAAAGCCACGTAGAAGAATTCGATACCGTCACCTGCTTAGAGATGCTTGAGCATGTCCCGGACCCGAGCTCTGTAGTAAAAGCGTGCGCTACCATGACTAAGCCTGGCGGCCTAGTATTCTTTTCAACAATTAATCGAAATCCAAAATCCTATCTGCTCGCTATTATTGGTGTGGAGTATGTTTTACGGATGTTGCCAAAAGGTACCCATGAGTTTTCTAAGTTTATTCGGCCATCTGAGCTTGGCCAATGGGCGCGCGACGCCGGCCTAGAAATTACGGAAATGACTGGTTTGCTCTACAATCCACTGACTAAAACCTACAAACTCAGTCAAAATGATGTGGATGTTAACTATATGATCTGTGCACGAAAACCCTACTGAATAACTAACACAGGAGCTGTAAATGCTAGCGTTTAAAGCATTGTTGTTTGACCTAGACGGTACTCTGTTGGACACCGCACCAGATTTCATAAGCGCACTGAACATTCAACTAGGTATGCATGGACGTGATCCCCTGCCGGCATCAGCCGTCCGAACTAGCGTCACTAACGGCTCCGCCGGCCTGATCCAAGAGGGTTTTGGTATCACCCCCGACCATGTAGATTTTGAGACTATTAGACAGCAATATTTAGACCTATACTTCAATAATCTTGCGGACCAGACTCATTTATTTTCTGGCCTTGAAGACGTTTTGATGCGCTGTGAGCACGACAATATTCCCTGGGGAATTGTCACCAACAAACCATGGAAGTTTAGTTCAGCTGTGCTTGAGCAACTTGACCTAATGAGCCGCGCTGCCACGGTGATCTGTCCAGACCATGTGGTACATCCTAAACCTCACCCCGAGGCAATGCTGTTAGCGGCCGCGCAGATTTCAGTATCCCCACAGGACTGTCTTTATGTGGGCGACCACCGCAGAGACATCGATGCCGGCAGAGCTGCGGGTATGAAAACTATAGCGGCAGGATGGGGGTATATAGAACATGGCGAAGATGCCAGCAACTGGAAAGCAGACCATTTTATTAGTGAGTCGTCCCAGTTATATCCACTACTGTTTAACCCTTAAACCCAGGAAGCAACTGTGTATTTTGTTAATGATATCGTCAACTACCTACCAACGAAAAACCACCTAAAAGAACGAGTTATTTTAATCACCGGTGCAGGTGATGGAATCGGTAAATCAGCGGCCCTTGCGTGCGCAAAAGCCGGTGCTACTGTTATTCTAGCCGGCCGTACTCCAGCAAAACTTGACGCCGTTTACACGTTAATCATGGCAGAGGGATTACCTGAACCGCGTATCTTTGCCATAGATTTAGAAGGTGCCACCCATGATGATTATGTGAATCTAGCCGCCACCATCGACCAGCAATTTGGTCGTCTTGACGGCTTACTCCACAATGCTGGAACCCTCGGACAACGCACTCCGCTGAGTAACTACTCTGTTGAATTGTGGAATAAAGTCATGCAAGTAAACCTGACGGCACAATTTCAAATGACTCAGTGCCTCATGGCAGTGTTAGAGAAATCAGCTGATGCTTCTGTTCTTTTCACGACCTCTGGTGTCGGAAGAGCTGGAAGAGCATTTTGGGGCGCTTACGCAGTGTCTAAATTTGCCATAGAGGGAATGGTGCAAACTTGGGCCTCGGAAATTGAAGGCCTAGGATCAGTGAGAATAAACGCCATTAACCCCGGCGCAACCCGAACAAACATGCGTGCCCAGGCGTTTCCTGCAGAAAACCCTTATGACTTAGCGACAGCAGAAGACATTATGCCGGCCTACTTATACTTACTAGGCCCTGATAGCAAACATATTAACGGGCAGTCACTTGACGCTCAGATTCGTAAGCCATAGATAACGCGTTTAACGCTCGGTATTACCGCGAGCGCGAAGCTTCTTTTCTTTACGCTCGCGAATATCGCGTAGCACATTTTTCTCGCTAAACCTTGGCGGCTTCATTGCCACAGCACGAAACAATGAAACAACCTGCTTAGGATCTAACTCAATAAAGTCTGAGCGCCTGACAATAGATGGCAACTCAATGGGCCCATAGCTAATACGCTTTAAGCGATTCACTTCGACACCCTGTGATTCCCAAAGACGCCTTACCTCTCGAGTCCGGCCCTCGCCTAAAATAACCCTAAACCACTGATTACTGGCATTGCGCTCGTCATTACTGCGTGAATGTTGCGCTTTGACCGTCTGGAATTTTGCGACACCATCTTCAAGAATAACACCCTCAGAAAGCCTCGCTATCATTGCTTCAGTCACCTCACCATGCACACGCACCATATACTCCCGCTTTACTTCATAGGAGGGGTGCATGAGACGATTTGCTAATTCACCATGATTAGTAAACAACAGTAATCCACTGGTGTTAATATCTAACCTCCCGATAGCAATCCAGCGCCCACGACTAACTCGCGGCAAATTATCAAATACTGTTGGCCGACCATCTGGGTCAACTGTTGTGCATACCTCGCCTTCAGGCTTGCTATACATTAAAACCCTAGGACTATCATCTGTTACCACTTTAACGGGGCGACCATCGACCAAAATCCGATCCTCTGGAATTGCTCTATCGCCCAACTTAGACGTTGAGCCGTTCACCGACACTCGCCCAGCAGATATCCACTTTTCTAGCTCCCGGCGAGAACCAAGACCCGCAGTTGCTAAAAGTTTTTGTAATTTTTCACTCATCGGATACCACGCTGTTATTAGTAGATGTAATAGTCTGCTGGGTTGGTAATATTAGGTTAGAGTCCTCTTCTTCAGACCCATCCTGCTGCTGATTCAGCTCAAATTCAGCATTATCAGAGGCCGCCAAATCATCATTAGCTGCGTTTGATACTTCCGCTGGAGCAGTTGCTAACGCAAGCTCCAAATCAGGATCTAACTCAGAAAAATCCTTGATATCACCAAGGGTTGGTAAATATTCCAAACTCTTGATATTAAAATAATCTAGAAATTGCTTAGTCGTTGCGTAGAGGGCTGGTCGACCTGGCACATCACGGTGCCCTACAACACGCACCCAGTCCCTTTCTTGCAGCGATTTAATAATGTCTGAGCTTACTGCAACGCCTCTTACCGCCTCAATATCTCCTCGCGTTAGAGGCTGGCGATAGGCAATTAACGCTAGGGTTTCAAGCATTGCTCGGGAATAGCGTTTGGGCTTTTCTTCCCACAATCGATTCACCCATTCTGATAGCTGTTGCCTTACTTGAAAACGATAACCACTAGCGACTTGCACAAGCTCGAAGCCACAATCTTGGCAACCCGCCTGAATCTCTTCCAAAGCCGCTCTTATTTGATCTCGCGGAGGACGTTCCGTTTCTTCAAAAAGCGTCTCTAATCGAGCTATGTCGATTGGCTTTCCGGCAGCCATAATAGCGCCTTCAATAATTTTTCTTAACATTTCTGAATTCATGATGACCTTGCTTTGACATGAATAGGCCCAAACGACTCGTTTTGCACTATTTCAACCAAAGACTCTTTAATGAGCTCCATAATCGCTAAAAAAGTTACTACAACACCCAAGCGACCTTCGCTTTCTTTAAATAAACTAACAAAAGGTACAAACTGTTTATCACGAATCACCTCCAGAACATGAGACATGCGCTCTCGAGTAGACAACTTTTCACGCTGAATATGGTGTGACTCAAACATTTCCGCACGTCGTAAAACATCAGCTAATGCGCTCATGACTTCACGCATATCTACGTCAGGAAACTGGCGCTCCACAGCTCGATCTGGCGATTCGGCAGTTGCCTGATGTATATCACGTCCCAAACGTGGTATCTCATCAATATCTTCCGCTGCCGCCTTAAATCTCTCATATTCCTGTAATCGACGAATCAGTTCAGCACGCGGATCACCCTCGTCTTCCTCATCTTCTACTTGACGGGGGAGCAAAATACGTGACTTTATTTCTGCCAGCATAGCCGCCATCACCAAGTACTCTGCGGCCAATTCCAGCTGAATTGTCGACATTAAATCAATATAACTCATATATTGACGAGTAATCTCCGCCACATTAATTTCTAAAATATCAAGGTTTTGTCGCCGGATGAGATACAGCAGTAAATCAAGAGGGCCTTCAAATGCCTCTAAAATAACCTCAAGCGCATCCGGTGGAATATAGAGATCTTTGGGAAGAGTAGTTAACTCTTTACCCTGCACTACAGCAAATGGCATCTCCTCTTGCTGCGGACTCTTTGGCGCAACTGCTCTGACACTAGCAGGCGGCAAGATGTCGCTTTGTACGGGTGCTTCGCTAGACACTATTTACCCCAATTCTGCTTTAGAGACTAGTATAACCAGATTAACATCCAGACACATCAGGATTGTTGAAAACTAGATGAATCGCCTGTTCCTTGACGCAGGATCTGAGGGTTGTCATCAGTCATATCAATCACAGTAGTAGGCTCGTGGCCACAATAACCGCCATCAATAATAGCGTCCACATGACGCTCCATTGTTTGCCTAATATCGTGAGGGTCACTGAGAGGGTATTCATCATTTGGCATAATTAGCGTTACGCTCATCATCGGCTCGCCAAGTTCATCCAACAAGGCCTTCACAATCGGGCTATCTGGCACTCGAATACCTATAGTCTTGCGCTTAGGGTGCATCAATCGTTTTGGAACTTCAGATGTCGCATTCAAAATAAAGGTGAACGCCCCAGGAGTACTGCCTTTTAAAATTCTAAACGCGCTGTTATCGACCTTTGCGTAATTGGCGAGTTCAGAGAGGTCTCGACAAACCAAGGTAAAGTTATGGTGTTTGTCGAGTTGACGAATAACTCTAATTCGCTCCAATGCCTGTTTATCACCAATGTGGCAACCAATCGCATACACAGAGTCCGTAGGGTACACAATTACCCCACCACGACGAACAATATCGGCAACTCGTGCTATGGAACGTGCTTGCGGGTTTTCTGGATGTATTGAAAAGTACTGGCTGCTCAAATCTGGACTCTCCCAAGGTGTTAATTCCAGATAGCATTGTCTCATAAGCAGGAGTCGATTTGTTTGTAACAATCAATCCAGCTTGGTGCCGAAAATCCGTCGGTTAAAGTCGACAAGCGCAGCGAGATAGATACAATAGGCGTCCGGGATAATAGTGGGTTATGAATGAGTAGATTGAACGGCGCAAAGTTAGATCAGCATGAGGATGAGGTTAAGGAATCACCACCCAGTTTACTGTGGAATTTGGTATTCAATCTTGTTCTGCCAACACTTATTTTGACGAAACTAAGTGGCGATCAGTTTTTAGGCATTAAGCCCGCCATATTAGTCGCGTTGGCATTCCCTTTTGTTTACGGGTTGAGAGAATTTATCAACCTGCGAAAAGTTAATTTCTTTTCAGCACTGGGTATAGCCAGTGTTTCATTGACCGGCGGTATCAGTCTAATGGAACTTGACCCCGTCTATATCGCCATCAAAGAGGCCGCTATCCCGGGACTGCTTGGCATTGCCACTTTGCTGTCTCTAAAAACGTCGCAGCCGCTGATCCATACATTTTTACTCAATGAATCATTGATGAACACTACTGGGATTTCTAAAGCATTAAAAGATAATAACGCTCAAGCCGCGTTTGATAAATTATTAGTCAATGCTTCGTGGGCGCTATCCGGTTCATTTTTCCTGTCATCTGCTCTCAACTACACCTTAGCCGTCGTTTTGATTACCGCGGACCCCGGAACCGAGCTATTTAATCAACAATTAGGTCGCATGACCGCTCTAAGCTTTCCTGTCATCGCATTGCCAGGGACGCTTTTTTTAATGGCTAATCTAATTTACGTCTTCCGCGGGATCACTCGCCTCACTGGTATGCCCTTTGAAGATATCCTCAACGCCGAAACAGAGAAAAAATAG
>CEWR01293233.1_pt1 | contig 10300 bp, 10 predicted proteins | sample 356321 | NCBI WGS metagenome assembly CEWR01 (sample SAMEA2621551, study PRJEB7988) | marine metagenome | biome: marine biome (ENVO:00000447); feature: mesopelagic zone (ENVO:00000213); material: "saline water (ENVO:00002010), including plankton (ENVO:xxxxxxxx)" | depth 790 m
TGTAAAAATATTTAAGAATGCTTCTGATTTTGTTTCCTTTTCAGATATTCCTAATAATTCTGCAACTTCAGAAGAAGTATGTACCATTTCTGGAGCTTCAGTTTTAGTTGGTGCTACAAAAGAATAACAAGCTTCACTTACCTGTCTCCTTGTGTTTTCTTGAATCGGATCTGCCGGAAGTTCCTTTATAAATGTATCGTTTACCTGAAGTTTCATTGTTATGTGTCTTAGTTACTTCAAAATTAGCCATTTTGTATCTGATGCATTACTTTTACAGAATGGGATTAACAAACAACGACATATTTAAAAAGCTAAGAGTAGCACACAAATTAAGAGATGATGAAATCGTTAAGATTTGTGCATTGGTAGATTTTAAAATTTCTAAAAGCGAATTAGGCGCTTTATTTAGAAAAGAAGATCACCCTAATTACATGGAGTGTGGAGATCAAATTTTACGTAATTTTTTAAATGGATTGGTTATACACATGAGGGGACCTATGCCTCCTAAAAAAAAAACTCCAGTAAAATGAGTTTCTTGAAAACACTAGTTGGTTTAGCTTTTTCAACCATCTTGTTTAATTCTTGTGCTCAAAATGATACAAAAATGGATAGTTTAAAAGCGGTTTATAATATTTCGATCAATAATATTGATGGTGAATCTATCAATTTAGATGATTACAAAGGAAAGTTTATCTTGTTTGTAAATGTTGCTTCTGAATGTGGTTTCACACCTCAATACAAAGAGTTACAAGAATTATACAACATCTATAAAGAGGACCTAATTATTATAGGTTTACCTTGTAACCAATTTGGTAAACAAGAGCCAGGAAATGCTGAAGAGATCAAATCCTTTTGTAGTAAAAACTATGGCGTAACATTTTTAATTACTGAAAAGATTGACGTAAAAGGTGATAAACAACACCCCCTATACAGTTGGCTTACATCAAAAGAAATAAACGGAGTTAAAAGCTCTAGTGTTAAATGGAATTTCCAGAAATACTTAATTGGTAGAAATGGAGAATTAATAGATTACTATTACAGTATAACATCTCCTCTTAGTAAGAAAATTACTGATAAATTAAAACTGTAGGAACTAGACTCTCACTCCTATTACGCAAACATCATCAACCTGTTCAATATCGCCCTTCCAATCTCTAAATGCAGCTAACAACGATTCTTTTTGTTGTTCCATCGTTTGTGATTGAATCGATAAAATCAAGTCTTTAAATGCTTTAACCATAAATTTCTTCCCCTTCTCCCCTCCAAACTGATCAACATAACCATCAGAGAAAATATAAATTGTATCATTTCTCTGTAAATCAAAAGAATGCGTTGTAAACGGTTCTGTACTTCTAAAACGACCTATTGGTTGTTTATTTGCTTTAATTATAATTAGCTCTTCATTTCTTAATAACCATAAAGAATTGTTAGCTCCAGCATATTTTAATTGGCTTTTTGTTATTGCACATAAAGCAATGTCCATCCCATCTCTTACGTAATCTCCAGTATCTCCAAACCCAGCACTGAATTCTTCAGTCACAATTTCTTGTGTCTTATCTAAGATATTACCTGGATCTGTTAAATCATACTCTTTAATTGATCGGTTAAGTGCATTGTTACAGACCATACTAACCATAGCTCCTGGCACACCGTGCCCCGTGCAATCAGCTGCAGCAAATAAAATAGTTTCATCAGATTCCCCGACAGTCTTCATCCAATAAAAATCTCCTGCTACAATATCTTTTGGTTTGTAAAGAACAAAGGATTCTTTTAAATGTTCTTTCACAAAACTATCAGTTGGTAAAATAGCGTTTTGTATTCTTTTAGCATAAGTGATTGAATCCAGGATTTCTCCATTCTTTTCAGACAACTCTTTATGAGTTCCTTCAATTATCAACTTCTGTTTTCTTGTAATTTGTAAACGACTAAAAACAAAAATTAAAAATGCCACAACTAAGGTTAAACTGAAACCTACAGCATAAATAATTACTTTCTGTTTATGTTGCTGCTTATCGTAAAAAGCATCATCAACAGCTTTTTGCTTATCATACTCGTATTTAGATTGTTGCTTAATAGCATCAGACCTTGTGCTTTCATTTAATAAACTATCTCTTGTTTGGATAGATATTTTATACATTTCTAATGCTTCTTTTGGCTTGTTTTGCTTTTCATAAATATCACTTAATAACAATGCTGATGCTCCCATTCTATTTAATGCGCCTATTTCTTTTCCTATATCAAAACTTCGTTTAGCATTAACAAAAGCTGTGCTATAATCTCCCTCAACAAAATAAACCTGACCAATATTTGATGAAACTAGTGCAATTCCATTTTTATCTTGTATTTTTTCAAAAACATTCAATCCATTTATGAAAGGAATTAATGCTTTCTTATACTTTTTTTGAGCCATATAAACCCGTCCAATATTACTTAAGGAAATGGCAATCCCTTGCATATTTTGATTTATCTCATCTATTTTTAAGCTTTTCTTAAAATACTCTAATGCTTGAGGATAATCTCCTACTTCTTGATAATAAAGTCCTAAATTATTTAAAGGATTAGAAATCTCTTTTCCCTCATTTAAGTCGTGATAAATTACTAAACTCTTTTTGTAGTACTCTAATCCTTTCTCCTTATCATCTTGTTCTGTATAAACAGATCCAATTCGATTGAGCAACATGGCTTCACCATTTTTATCCTCTAATTTTTCAAATAATTTTAAAGCTTTTAAATAAAATTCTAAGGCTTTTGATGTGTTACCTTCTTGATACTCATAATACAACCCTAAATTATTTAAAGAGCCTGCTTTATAAATTTCAAGGGTGATTTTTTCTGATAAAGAAATATTCTTATTAAGAGCCATTTCAATGAGTTCATATTGAACAAACTGATAATCACTCCAAATATCATTAACCAAATTATCACAGATAAAATTTAATGCTGCTATTTTAGATGTGTCATCCTTAGCTAATGAAAACGAGTTTAAACAACTATCTAATAATAAGCGGTCATCGTCTGACAAATCAGCTAAGACTATACTATCAACCAAATAAATGTTCTTATCAGCTAATTGTTGTCCGAAAAAGGCCGCTGGCAATAAAAGCAATATGAGCATGAGTGTTTTCACTACTCAAATATAACGTATTAAACCTGTTATTAATAAATAAGTTAACACTGAATTAATACCACCGTTTCTTCTTCTTTTTAGATGCTACAGATTTTCTTCCTTTTTTATGTTTACTCCCTTGTTTTTTATGAATTTGTGGCTTCTCTTTTGGATCTAAAGGATATGGATGATCCTCCTCTACTTTGATGATTTTGGTAATTAATCGTTGAATGCTAACTACATAAGGCTTTTCTTCTGCAGAGCATAACGAATAAGAAGTCCCTGTATTACCAGCTCTTCCAGTTCTTCCTATTCTGTGTACATATAATTCTGGAAGATTTGGCAAATCAAAATTTACAACAGCATCCAGATTATCAACATCAATACCTCTTGCCGCAACATCTGTTGCTATTAAAACATTAACCAACCCATCTTTCAAACTATTTAAAGCTTCTTGACGAGCAGCTTGAGATTTATCTCCGTGAATTGTTGCTACTTTATAACCATTCTTTTGTAAAGCTTGTTCTAGTTTATCAACACCAAACTTGGTTCTTCTAAAAATTATAATATTACCTTTTATTGTGTTACGTAATAAATGTAAACACAATTCAATTTTTTTACCAATTGGCACATAATACAATCTCTGTTTTACACTTTTTGCTGTTGATGCAACAGGTGAAACCGATACAATTTCTGGGTTACGCAAAATGCTATTTGCCAACCCCATTACCTTGGGTGGCATTGTAGCAGAAAACAATAAAGTTTGCTTGTATTCAGCACATAATTTATTGATTTTATTGACATCTTCAATAAAACCCATATCCAATAACAAATCAGCTTCATCCAAAACTAAAACTTCAACTTTACCAAGTTGAGCATAATTTTGTTTCGCTAAATCCAACAACCTTCCAGGAGTTGCAATTAAAATATCTACTCCCTTATTTAATTTATCAATTTGTGGTTCAATAGCCGTTCCACCATAAACAACACCTGTTCTTAAATTTGTGTATTTACCATATGCTTTAAAACTTTCATTAATTTGTTCTGCTAGCTCTCTTGTAGGACTAACAATTAACGCCTTAATATACTTCCCTCTTCTAACAGTATCTTGACTATTAAATAAGATTTGAAGAATAGGCAAAGCAAAGGCTGCTGTTTTTCCTGTACCGGTTTGAGCTGAAGCAATAACATCTTTTCTATCTAAAACAATTGGAATTGTTTGTGCCTGAATTGGTGTTGGAGTTGTATAATTCTCCTCTGCCAATCCTTTTAAAATTGCATCATTTAATGCTAGTGTTCCAAATTCCATGTTGAGTGTAGTAAATTAAAGTGCAAAGGTAGTAAAGTTATACCGATACATGTTTTAGTTTTTCATAGTCAATTGCACTCTTTTTCTTGCTAAGTCAACAGATAATACTCTTACATTAACTTGCTGGTTTAATTTTACAACCTCCTGAATATTAGATACAAAAGTGTTTGATATCTCTGAAATATGAACTAAACCAGATTCCTTTATTCCAATATTTACAAAAGCACCAAAGTTGGTAATGTTATTAATTGTACCTGTTAATTCCATCCCCTCACTTAAATCAGCAATAGAATCTACACTATTAAAAGTAACCTCCTCTATGGCTTCACGTGGATCAATAGTTGGTTTTTGTAATTCATTAACTACAAAATCAATGGTATAACTATCGTATTTCTCTTTTAAGATTTTAATTGTATGCTCTTCGATAGATTGTTTTCCGATAACATCCCCAATTTTAGATTTATTTAGTTTTAATAATTCTGAAACTAGTTTATAGGTTTCTGGATGGATAATAGTATTATCTAAAGGGTTTGTTCCTTTTTCTATTCTTAAGAAACCAGCTGCTTGCTCGTAAGTCTTCTTCCCCATTTTTGGGACTTTCAATAATTGTTTACGTTCAGTGAAATTTCCATTCTCGTCACGATAAGCAACAATGTTTTTTGCTAAAGTAGTACCTAAACCACTTACATGTGCTAATATTGGATAAGAAGCAGTATTCAATTCTACGCCAACATGGTTAACACAAGAAGCGACTACTTCATCTAATTTCTGTTTTAATAATGGTTGATTTACATCGTGTTGATATTGACCTACTCCTATTGATTTCGCATCAATTTTAACCAATTCTGCCAATGGGTCAATTAATCTTCTCCCTATAGAAATAGCTCCTCTCACCGTCAAATCAAGGTCAGGAAATTCATCTCGAGCAATTTCTGAAGCCGAATAAATACTTGCCCCTGCTTCGTTAACGGAAAACACCTTAATAGCCGAACCCTTAAAAAGCTCTCTGCATAATTTTTCAGTTTCTAAACCTGCCGTTCCATTACCAATAGCAATAGCTTCAATCTTATTTTTCTTAACTATATTGAGTAAAATTTGTTTTGCTTCTTCTAATTTATTTTGGGGAGGATGTGGAAAAATGCTAGTATTCTCCGTAAAATCACCATTTCTATTTAAAACAGCAACCTTACATCCCGATCTAAAACCAGGATCAATCGCTAATATATTTTTTGCACCTAATGGAGATTGTAATAAGAGTTGTTTTAAATTTTCGGCAAATACCCCAATAGAATCAATGTCTGCTTTTTCTTTTAATGATTTCTTAATTTCAGATTCAAGGTTAGGCTGTAATATTCTTTTATAAGCTTCTTCAATCGCACTGTCATTAAAACTATTGCGTTCATATCTATTCTGAACTTTATACTGAATATTTTGAATCGCTTTTTCTTCATCTACATCAATACTAAAATTTAATATTCCTTCTTTTTCTGCTCTAAATAGCGCTAAAATTCTGTGCGAAGCCATTCTGCTGACCTTTTCAGAAAATTCAAAATAATCCTTATACTTTTCGCCTTCCTCTTTCTTCCCTCTTTTTACTTTAGAACTAGCCAATCCAAAGCGTTGAAACTGATTTCTCAATTGATCTCTCACCCATTTATCTTCAGCAATCCATTCAGCTAAAATATTTACTGCTCCAGCTAATGCTTGTTTATCATCTTCAACCTCTCCATTAACAAACGATGCTGCTTTATCCTCAATAGCATTTTCACTTCTATTTTTCTGCATAAAAACAGCTAGAGATTTCAACCCTTGTTCAATGGCTTTTTCTCCTTTAGATTTACGCTTTTGTTTGTAAGGCAAATACAAATCCTCCAATTCTGTTAAAAGCATAACAGATTCAATCTTTGATTTTAATTCAGGGGTTAGCTTTCCTTGCGCAATAATAGCCTGTAAAACGCTCTCTTTTCGTTTAACAAACCCATCCCAATAAGCTTGACGGTCTTTAATATTAATTAATTGAACTTCATCTAGGTTTCCCGTAGCTTCTTTTCTATAACGAGCAACAAAAGGAACTGTTCCTCCGGCTGCAAATAGTTCTAATACTTTTTCTATGGTTTTTGAAGATAGATTTAGCTCTTTGCTAATTTGTTCAATAAGATTCATCAATAATAAAATAGTCGGTTTGAAAAATCAAACTTAATCAACTCTTCTAATTATTGGAGTCAATTTACATCAATTATTCAGCAACACTTGAACAACATCAATTTGTACTTCATCACTCAAGTCCAATCCTTCTAAATTTAAACCTAAATCATCTATACTAAGATTAAACTTTAAGCTTAATAAACAAGAAATATTTCCTTCTGAGGAGATATGCTCCAATCTCCCTTTTCCTATTAATGTTTTATTGTTAGTAGAAATAATTCCAGTTACTATAAAATCTAAAGGAGTATGATCTTGGTTATCAATATTATCTATATCTAATTCCCCAGAAAAAACAATCTCATCTAACTTCAACAAAGCTATTTCATCATTAACTATTTTATTATCAGTTACAAATGTTGATTTATAAATAGTCATATTAAATGTAGCTTGATTATTATTTAGTAAAATAATAACTTCTTTAGACGATAACTTAAATATACTATCGGATAAAATAGTCGTGATTAAAATGTTTCCATTTTGTGTTCGATACACATCTTGGGCATAGGAAAAATTAAGACTAAAAAAAGTTAAAATAATAAAAATATGTTTCAATAATAAAATAACATATTTAGACTTATTACTTATCATCTCTCAATTAATTTAATACGATCTATTAATTCATTGTAAATCCAAGTTTAACAGTTACTTGCCATCGATCAACTTTACCATCAACTACTGAGCCTCTAGTTTCTACAACCTGAAACCATTTTATATTGGTAATAGTTGCAGATGCTTTAGAGACTGCATTACTTACCGCCTCGTCACTTGATTTACTTGACGTTCCTGTAATCTCGATTATTTTATATACATGATTATCCATAACACTATTTTTTAATGATTAAATTCTTTTCAGTTAAAAAATCTACTATCGAATCAGTCGTACCCCCTCGCTCATCTTCTATTTTAACACTAAACAAGGGTATAATCATATGATTAGAAAGACTCTCCGCTATATTATCTTGAAGTAAATGAGAAAGACCTGTTTTACCATGCGTTTCTATTGCAAGCATGTCAGCATTCTCCTCCCTACAATATTTAATTATTCCGCGCTCAATACTTATCGCTTTAAATAAACTAACTTCATCTGGATTAATTCCAGTCGTTTTAACAAATTCAGCAATATCATTCATTTCTTCTTGCTCAGCACTGTAATCTTTTGGTGTAATTATTTTAAGATATTGCAACTTCGCGCCTATTTTATGAGCAAAATTTCTAATTACTTCAAATTTTGGTAATACCTCTTTTTTAAAATCTGAGGCAAATATTATCGATTTAATATCTGAAATTTTCACTTCTTCTTTAATCGAAATAACTGGACAATGAGCCAGTTGAATGAATTTTTGAGTATCTGACCCTATAAAAAATTCTTCTATTCCTTCAATAATATGAGATCCCATAACTATTAGGTCTATATCCTCATATTTATCCATTACTAAAATATCTTTCATCTGAAAAACTGTATCCAAACTAGTTTCCAGTTTTATATCTTTCATGAAATCCATCCCAACTAATTCTTTTATATAGTCTTCAAAAACTTCCTTTTCTTTTAAAACAATTTTAGAATCTAAATCAATATTTAAACTTGTATCGCTTGGAACTAACCTTTGATGGATGTGTGTTATATGGATTGTGGAATTTAATTTTATTGATAAATCTGCAGCGAATTTTATTGCATTTAATGCACATTCGCTAAAGTCTGTTGGTACTAGTATATTTTTCATGATAAATAGTTTAAAACACTTAACTATATATACGAAATGCACATTTCAAATGTTACAACATAGGTTTTAATCGACTAACCAACCAGCTCGACAACATCTTTTCCAATTAAAGAACCTATTGCAATACCCATCCCGCCCATTCTAACTGAGCAGTATATATTCTTTTCTATTTGCTTTACAAGTGTTGTTTTTTTATTTCCAACCCCCATAATTCCAACCCAACGCATTTCTATTTCTACATCATTTTTATAAGGAAGGATAACCTCCTTTAACAATTGATCTAACTTATTCTGTATGATTGGAGTTAACATAAATTCGCTTGTATTTTCTGTTTCGAAAGCCAAATTTCTTCCTCCACCAAACAATACCCGATTACCAACATTTCTAAAATAGTAATAACCTTGCTCATAATGAAACGTTCCTTTTAACTTTAATCCTTCTATTGGCTTCGTAATTAAAACTTGTGCTCTTGCAGGCTCTACATCCAATTCTGGCAACAACTGTTTAGCAAATCCGTTTGTAGCAATAATTACATTACCCGATTCAATATTAAAATTTTCTAATCCAATAACTACTCTGTTATTTTTTTGATTAACTGACTTTACGTTGATTCCATTAATAATTTCAACACCTTTTTCTTGCGCAAGATTCAATAAGCTTTTCATTGCTTTCCCAGTATCAATCTGCCCTTCAAACTTGTTATAAATTACGTGTGAAATATTTTTAAATCCAAACTCTGCTATTAGCTCATCTTTACAAACAAATACATCCTCCTTAAATATTGGTTTTAAAAAATTGTTTAAATAATCAAGCTTTTCAACTGTCTTTAAATAGATATCTTCATCTGCTGCCGTAAACAATTCACAACTTCCGAGCTGTTCAAAACCTAAGTTTTCTTCACCTAAAAGCTTTCTTAAATTAAGCAACCCTTCCCACCTCTTTTCTACAATGCTAAAAACCTCTTTTTCAGACATTATAGATAAATCATCTAAAGTTTCTGTTGGAGACCCAAAACAAGCGAACCCTGCGTTCTTAGTACTCGCACCACTAGGCAGAAATCCTTTTTCTAAAACGACAACTTTAGCTTTTGGAAATTTACTTTTCAATTCAACTGCTGCTGAAAGCCCAACTATACCACTTCCAATTATGGCATAATCTATGTTACTATAAAAGGATTCTTGTTCCCAAAAACTTACGTGCATAAATCAAATGTTACTTTAAATAATAAAACTATAGATTATTAATTAATTTTGTTCAACACCTTATTACAATTATATTATGAAACTATCATTTCTTTTAATTCCACTTGCATTTTTTTCATGTAAAACTGTTAAGAATTCAACCATTACAAACACCAATCAAAAAGAGACTATCGTTTCTATTAATAAAGAGCAAGCTCATAATGTTGAAATCTCAATAAACACCAAAGAGCCTTATTGTGGTGGTGCAGCCCCTAGAGAAAGTGATTTAAACAAAGTTTCTGTTGGAGTTTTTAATTACTTGCTAATAAACACAACGATTAATGATACAACTACTATTAAATCAGATTCTCTCGGTATTATTTACTTAAATCTTAAAGTTGGTAACTACGCAATAAGAGAAATCTATAAAGACATGCCTTTTGCTCAATTCCAAAAAAATAACCAACCAAAAGCAAATCAAGCATTAATAGGCATGGATCCTGATTGCTATAAAAAATGGTGGTTAAAGAATTTATTAAAATTTGAGGTATCTGAAGCTGCTAACATGAATACTTTTAATACAACCATAAACAAAAAATGTCGTGTAGGTAAAAACCCATGCGTTACGTTTACTGGACAATTACCTAGGTAATTTTTAGGTGTTTTTCATTTAAATAAAGGTTTACTTTTTATTTAAATGAAAAACACTTTTATTATCAATTCTATACTTTTTTAAGTAAATTAATATTGCAAAACCATCAAGGTAAGAAAGCATAGC
>CEWR01148576.1_pt1 | contig 10284 bp, 5 predicted proteins | sample 356321 | NCBI WGS metagenome assembly CEWR01 (sample SAMEA2621551, study PRJEB7988) | marine metagenome | biome: marine biome (ENVO:00000447); feature: mesopelagic zone (ENVO:00000213); material: "saline water (ENVO:00002010), including plankton (ENVO:xxxxxxxx)" | depth 790 m
CATGATGGTGGCAGAAAATATCCTCGCGCGGCCAGAGTTCCTCATCAGCAGGAGAACTCTCGCCAGGAGCCAGCATCGCTTCGCCCGAGAGCAGGACTTTCTGGATCAGGGCTGCTCGCCGCTTGTCCCGCTCCTGGCGCAAGCGTGTATCCTGCTGGCGGTCAAAGTAACGTCGCCCATCAATCCATGTTTGTTCACAGCGTGCAAAGACGCTCAGCGGGGGGCCATTCCAGATAACAAAATCTGCATGCTTACCCACTTCAAGAGAACCAACATACTTTTCGATGCGAAGCTGTCGGGCAGGGTTAAGCGTGACGAACTTGAGGGCTTCTTCCGGCGCGACACCGCCGTATTTCACCGCCTTGGCTGCCTCGTGATTGAGATGCCGGGCAAGTTCTCGATCGTCCGAATTAAAGGAGACCACGACGCCCGCCTCGTGCATCAGTGCACCGTTATAGGGAATGGCGTCGTACACCTCGATCTTGTAGGCCCACCAGTCCGAAAAGGCAGATCCCATCGCCCCATGCCTGGCCATCGCATCGGCAACCTTGTAACCCTCCAGGATATGCTGAAAGGTACCAATCTGGATCTCAAAATCATCCAGCGTGCGGATCAGGGCAAGTATCTCGTCCTGCCGGTAGCTGTGGCAGTGGATCCAGCGTTTTCCCTCGACAATTTCCGCCAGGGCCTCCAGTTCCAGGTCATGACGGGGCGGCAGTCCCTTGCCAGTCTTTCTCCAGTCATCCCAGTCTTGCCGGTATTGCATCGCTCGCAGGAAACCATCCCGCATGATCTGTTCGACCCCCATGCGGGTCTGGGGATAACGGGTCGTGTACTCATCACCCCAGTTGCTCTGCTTGACATTTTCCCCCAGGGCAAACTTGATGCCCGCCGGTGCTTCGACAAACTTGAGTTCTTCATCAAGCAGTCCCCAGCGAAGCTTGATCACCTGATTCTGCCCGCCCACCGGGTTCGCTGAACCGTGCAGGATATTTGAACTGGTAACCCCTCCCGCCAGCTGGCGGTAGATGTTCACATCGTTTGCATCAATAAAATCACCAATTCGAACTTCTGCGGTAATTGCCTGGGTACTCTCGTTGATACCCCCATCGGACGCCATGTGTGAATGGCAATCGATGATCCCAGCCGAGATGTGTTTTCCCGTCGCATCAATCACAACAGCGCCCGCGGGAATATTGACCTTACTGCCGACAGCCACGATCCTGCCGGCGCGAACCAGCATCGAAGCATTTTCCAGGACACCGGCAGGCCCCGAGGTCCAGATGGTCGCATTCCTGATGACAAGGACTTTAGGCTGAGCAGCCGGACCCTTGGCTCCAAAAGCTCCCAGGGGGAAATTCACGGCAAAGCTTGCTGGCTCCGGCTTCCTCTCGGGGCTTGCTGGTTTCTCCGTTCCTCCATCCGGTCTGTCCTCGTCCGGCTGGTCCACCGGGTTGCTGGTATGTTCCCGGGCCGTTAATTCCAGCCGAGTTCCATCCGGCCATGTCCAGTGCCCGGTTCCTACCGGCTGGCCATCCTTTTCCGTTACCACCAGCGTCAACTGTATAAATCCCTTGCGGTCAAATGCTTCGGCAGGCACGACTCCACTCAGACGGGCATCCCGCTGGCTTACACGGGTGAACTTGACGAGCTTCTCTTCACTGGGGCTGGAATCCTGGTAGAGCTTCCCTGATAGTTTTTCCCCTTCCGAGGTGATCTCCAGTAGCCAGAATTTTTCCTTGCCGGTTAACTCATCCGCTGAAAGCTGCCACTGACCTGCAACCTCGATCCGCGCCGGCGCTGGCGAGACCCTGTAGCGTTTCCCACTCACCCAGGTTTCTTCAACCTTGGCACCGGAACGGAATACATTGCCGTCACTGACAACAAGGTTGGCAATTTTTCCTGGCTGCACTGTTCCAGCCAGTTCGGTGATTCCCAGCAGTTCCGCCGGAGCGGTTGTCAACGCCCTGAGTGCTGCCTGTTCGCCAAGCCCCCTTGCCACGGCCTTTTGCAGCCGCTTGAGGAAATCGCCACGCTCAGAAAGACCATGGCTAGTAAAGACAAAATTGACCCCTGCCTGCTCCAGGCGCGCGGGATTTTCTGGTGCCAGGTCCCAGTGCATCAAATCTTCAAGCGAAACGTCCATCGCGGCCTCGCTCGCACCAACGTTGGGGGCCTTGGGGAAAGCAAGTGGGACAATGACGCTGCGACCAGTATCTCGAATGGCACCCAGTCGCCGGTATTCACGCCCGGAACCACGGATCACCGCCTCGAGGGAAAACTCACGTGCGAAACGGTCAGCGCGAAGAAAATACTGCTCGTTGGGCGCATCAAGAATGATCACCTGCTTCCCAGTACTGATCAAATCCAGGGCATCAAGAGCATCATTCCGTTCCGGCCGGGAGAGAGTACGATCTGCCCGGTATGTTTTCCAGGTGTCGATATTCCAGGCCACATCAAGCAACGTCTGCCGGGCCAGTGCCACTGCTCCCATTGGGGAATTGGGGTAATTGTCCCGGCCACGACCACGAGGAACTGTCAATCGCCCATGTTGCATAACCCCGGATGCCAGGATCGCATGGCGACGCGGATCCTCCCCGGTTGTCACCAGTGCACTGCTTCCCTTGAGGATCCCGGTATCGGGGGCTACCAGGCGAATCGTGATTCCCTGGCTCCGCAGTGACTTGTCCAGGCCCAGGTTCACCTGGTAATGATCCCCGGCATCGAGCTGTGGGGTGATCAGTGAATTCCAGTGACTGGCCCCCTGGTTTTTCACACTTTCAGGGATGCTGACTTCCCCGTAACTGTCAATGAACCCTGCATAAACTGTCTTCCCTGCCAGGTCGATGACACGCGCCCCAGCAGGCACCTCGATCCTCGCCCCCACCGCGATGATACTTCGACCACGGATCAGCACTGTTCCCTTTTCAATTGCCTTGCCTGGCGAGATTACAATCCGGGCACCTGTCAGGGCATGGAGATTCGGTGCGTTTTCCTTGAGTCCCTCCAGGGGGCGTGTGGTCGGTTCACCAAGGATGACCCCCGGCACCATGAAGACAAACAACAACAGGATCCAGCATGGCAGTCTCATCACATGTCCTTTCGATTTCTTGACATTCCAGCAAGGCATGGCAGCGATCGAGGCATCTCACAGGAGCAGTCCCGGGTAGACCGTCTAGTGTAGTAACCTGTTTGGCCGTGGAGTAGAGACCAGGTTCACCTGCTGGCAAGAAGTTGTCTGATGGGGGATGCCTCGTTGAGGGTAATTGGACGCCCGGCAGGAGTGAAAACGGTCACAGCCGGATCCACCCCAAGGGCATGGAGCACCGTGGCATGGATCCCTGCGATTGTCTGGTAGTCCCGGACATTCCCGGTCAGGTCCTGAGCAGTCAGGTCCGGATCCGGCGAGGTCTCACCAATCACCTGGCCGCCGAGAATGCCTCCACCGGCAAGCCCAATCGTGAACCCATGGGGCCAGTGATCACGACCCTCGAAGGCATTGACTTTCGGGGTTCTGCCAAATTCACCACCCCAGAGTACCACCGTGTGCTGAAGAAGCTCTTTTTCTCGGAGTCGATCAAACAGTGCAGACATTGCCATATCAAGCACCTTGTTCAACTCGCCATGTTTCTCGTGGTTATTCGTATGGGTATCCCATCCCGCCAGCGTCACTTCCACGCAGCGCACACCGACTTCCACCAGTCGTGTGGCAGCCAGACAACCACGACCAAATGGCGTGTCACCAAATTGCTCCTTCACCGACAGTGGGACACGATCAATATCAAATGCCTCCAGCTGGCTGGAGGACATCATCCTGATCGCCTGCCTGATGGACGGCACGTGGCGTGTCTTCTGGCGGTCAAGCTGCTTGAAACGTCCCCGGGCAAACTCCTGCTCAACGACATTCACCAGGTCATCAATTCGTCGAGTGGATCGATTCTCCAGCACCTGGGAATGCACATCCGGAACGGGCTGGCGGGGATCACCAATCTGAAAGGCATCGTACTGGGCACCCAGAAATCCACTCCTCGCTGGCCAGCTACTGGAGAGAATAGAAATATGACGTGGAATCTGGACCTGATCGGAGAGCTGGTGACAGATCACCGATCCGAGCGATGGGTAAACAACTGTCGGTTGTGGTCGAAAACCATTCTTGACATAAGAAGTTGCTCGTTCATGATCCCCCTCCTTGCTGACAACGCTCCGCACCAGGGAAAGCTGGTCCATCCTGGTCGCCATGCGAGGAAGCTGGTCGCTGATCTTGATCCCTGGAACGTTGGTCGAGATCGCCCTGGATCCCGCAGCGATGTTCTTGCCGGGATGAGGGTCAAAGGTCTCCAGCTGACTGGGGCCTCCCTGCATCCAGAGAACAATCAGGCTCCGGGCCGGCTGACCACGATCTGCCGCTTCCTCATCCTGGGCAAGAAGTTCTGCCAGCGGCGTTAGCCAGCCGCCTGACAGGCCCCCGGCAAGTCCCAGCCCAGCAGACAGGAGCGTACGCCGGTTGGCATGTTCCCCTGGCCGGCAGGAACCCTGTCCGTTGATTGCTCGCCTGAGAGGCATGTCACTTTACTCCCTCGCCGCGTTTAATGATTCCAGGAAAACTCGCTGCTGTTGAGCAGTATCCAGTAGAGATCTTCCATTGCCTCGGCATACTTGTCTGCCGAAGCTTCCTGGAGACGACGACGGAAGTGTTCCATCTCACGCTCGCTCGGCTCGCGCGTCAACACGCAGAGGTAAGCCATGCTAATTGCCTGGGAATTATTTTCAGCCAGTTGAGCAATCCGGGTCGACCCATTAAAGAGCGGATTTCCCATCGTTCGACGGTTTAACAGATCACCATTCATCATCAACAATCGCTGTGCCACTGTTCCCGAGCTCTGATCGAATTCATCGCGCCCCTGGTCTCCAAACCGCTCCAGGAACTCTCCCTGGTCGATAATCCGCGACAGTTGGCGAATGAAATTGGCCTCGGCATTAATCGTCCCCAGGCTCGCCGACTGGGAAATACCGCCCGCGACCTGTTCCGGGCGCAGCCGCGTGAGTGGAAAGACCGCCCAGTTCTGCTCGTGCTGCTTCCCCACTTCAAATTCTGTCCGGCTGTCCATGCGAAAGACCCGCAGGGAGCTGATGACCCGAACCAGCCGCCGAAGGTCAAAACCGTGCTCAATGAAGTCCGTTGCCAGCAACTCCAGGCCCGGGGGATAGGGACCCTGCAGCGAAATATCATCAATCGGTTCAACCAGGGGCCTGCCAAAGAGGATCGCCCATGTTCGATTGACAGCGGTGCGGGCAAACGGCCGGTTCTCCCGGTGCGTCACCCAGCGAGCAAGCTGCTGGCGTCGAGAGCCACGGCCTTCGGTGAGCGATTCGAGAAAGGGAACCTGGGGGACAATGATTCCAGCTTCCTCCGCATCCAGGTACTGGTAACGATACTCGAGTTCCTGCTTGTCTCGAATTCCCAGCACCGAATTCTCTACCTGTCCGAAGTAAGCTGCCAGCTGGTGAAAGTCCTGCTGGGTCCCTTCACGTGGCTGCTGCCTGGAACCAAGGACCACAGATCCCAGCCGATCGTCATGGCACTGAAGGCAATCGACACGCACTCCCAAAAGCGCCCGGGAGAGGTGGCCGGTGAGCACGATCGGATCTGGCTGGCCCCCGTTTTCCGGATCCACAGCCACGGTAAAAAAATTCACCTCTGGGGTATCCGTCCAGATCCCCTCTCCCTCGATAAGTTGTCTTGCCAGGAGATCATAGGGGAGATTCACCTGCAGCTGGTCGCTCAGCCAGGAAACAAAGCGGCGACGGCGAAACACCAGGAAAGGACCCTGATCGGCTCCTACCAGCGAGCGAGCATATCGCTCCGCCAGGTAATCGCTGCAGCGACGGTCCTCAAGTAGGTACTCCACCCAGTGTCCAACTGGATCTGATCTGCCGAATGCTTCCAGGCTCCGCAGCTCCTCCAGCGACGGGATCGTGCCGGCCAGGCCCAGGGACAACCTCCGCCTGACAGTATCCAGGGGTGCTGGTCCGGCAACTGACAGCTGAAGTGACCGCCAGTATTCTTCAAATTCGAGGTCGACTGCATCGACTGTTTCGCTGATTTCCTCACGGGCTGGCAGCTGGATCGCTTTCAGGCGTTTTTCCAGCCCGTCAGGCTGGAACAAGCCGGCACTGACCGCCGCCAAGCCAAGAAACAGGGAACTGACAAAAAAGAGATCTCGTTTCCACACAACACCGTACCCGGAAAAACAGGTTACCCGCCTGGTCCTGTGGCAGGTACATTAATTATAGGTATCCAGCAGGGTCTTTGGTAAGTATCAGTAATTCTTCCCGGAACCATGTGCGATCGGACTGCGGGGGCCGCGGAAGACTGGAGAAGCTCGCGAGATGGCCGATATCCCCAACAATCTCACCGCCACGACAGCTGGTCCTCACCGGGCATTGTTCACCCTTCCGGGGGCAGTCTGGCGGCGGGTCGCCGGCTTCCTCCACTGGCTTTTTGGTGTCGCCAGTGTAATCGCGGGCCTGGCGCTGTTGGCCACAATCCCTCTGCTCCAGATCCTTACCCTGGGATATTTCCTGGAAGCCAGCCGCCGGGTTGCCATGAGTGGCCGCTGGCGAGATGGTTGTGTTGGAATCGACAAGGCAGCACGTATTGGCAGTATCGTGCTGGGCAGCTGGCTGGCCCTCTGGCCTGCACGCATTCTCTCGGGGTACTGGTATCATGCCACCCTGATCGACCCTGGAAGCAATCGATCCCGCACTCTCTACAACTGGCTCATCGTGCTGACGGTGGTTACCGTGGTGCATGTTGTCTGGGCCTGGTTTCGTGGCGGGCGGTTACGTGATTTTCTCTGGCCCGCCCCGTTCCGTCTTTTCCGGCAGATCTCTCGGAAGGAGACCTATCGCCAGGCCCGCGACCGTCTATGGGAATTCGTGCTTTCTCTCCGGCTTCCCTATTACTTCATGCTCGGTCTGCGTGGTTTTCTCGGAGCGATGGCCTGGTTGCTTCTCCCCCTCCTGCTCTGTATTGGAGGAACAACCTTACCTCCTGGCATTGCTCTGCTGAGCGGGCTGCTAGGTTATCTCCTGCTGACGCTGGTACTGCTCGTGCTCCCTTTCCTGCAAACCCAGTTTGCCTGCCAGCAGACCTGGTCTTCGATGTTCGACTGGCGAACCACGCGGACTCTTTTCCGACATGCCCCGATCGCCTTCTGGTTTTCCTTCACCATCACCTTGCTGTTTGCGATTCCGCTTTACCTGCTCAAACTCGAGTTAACTCCTCGCGAGGTATTGATTCTCCCCAGCCTTGTCTTTGTTGTATTCAGCTGGCCTGCACGGGTACTTTGCGGCTGGGCAGTCGGTCGGGCCCAGCGGCAAAAGCTGCCCCGGATCTTTGTTTCCCGCTGGTTCGCCCGGCTTTCAATCATTCCTACTGCTGCGATCTATGCCCTCGTGGTATTCCTGACACGTTATACTTCATGGTATGGAACCTGGAGCCTCCTGGAACAACATGCATTCCTGGTTCCGGTTCCTTTCCTTGGCGGCTGATCACGTACTGGCCTTCCCCGTTTCTTCCCGGGATTAATTCCATGCCCCAACGCAACCTGCTGACCGCTGTATGCCTGGCTATTGCCTGCCTGGCCTGTTACAGCAAGGCCCCCACCAATCGATTTGCACGTGAATATGAACGTGCAATGCGAATTGTCGATCAACTTTACGTCACGGAGCAGGACAAGCAGGAGTTGTTCGAGGCCAGCCTGCAAGGAATGATGCGGTCCCTCGACGAGCATTCCGCCTTCCTGCCGGCACAGCAACTGCAGTCAATGACCGAGAAACTTGACCAGTTTTATGGAGGTGTCGGTATCCGTATCGATTTTGACGCCGAGACCCACCGCCTGCACGTGATCAGCCCGATCCTTGACTCGCCTGCATTTGAAGCTGGTATCCTGGCTGGGGATCTGATCGTCAAGATTGACGCGATCACTACCGAGGCACTCTCGCTGGAACAGTGCATCTCACAGATGAAAGGCCCCATCGGGGAAAAGGTCACGCTGGAGGTGCAACGGGGACTGGAAACGTCCACTCGCATGTTTCACCTCACCCGGGCGAGGATTACTGTACCCTCGGTGCTTGGGCAGACACGCAACCAGGATGGATCGTGGAATTACCTGCTGGAAGAGGACCGCAGGGTTCTCTACATGCATGTGACCGACTTTGGCCGCGACACGACATCGGAACTTCAACAGTTGCTGGAACCAGGCAGGCTGAATTACGAGGCGATCGTGATCGACCTCCGCGATAATGGTGGTGGTTTACTGGAGACAGCCATCGAGGTTTGTGACATGTTCCTGCCGGATGGAGTCATTGTCAGTACCAGGGGGCGCGGGAATACCGTCCTGGAAGAGTTCCGTGCCAGTCCCGGTATTGCCGTCGATGGAGCGGTTCCAATGGCAATCCTGATCAATGACAACTCAGCCAGTGCCAGCGAGATTACCGCGGGCTGCCTGCAGGACCATCGGCGAGCTGTCATTGTCGGTGAGCGTTCCTATGGAAAAGGAAGCGTGCAAAATATCGTGCCGCTCCAGACAGGGCCCGGTGCAAGTGCCCTGAAACTGACCACTGCGAGCTTCTGGCGACCGAGTGAAAAGAACATCCATCGTTATCCAGGTGCGGACAATGATGAAGACTGGGGAATCCTCCCAGACAAGAACTTCGAGGTTGTTTTCACTGAAGAAGAATGGAGCCAGTATCGTGATTACCGCTACCGGTATAGTTTTTCGCCTGGAACGTATCCAGAGCCAAGCGAAAACCAACCCGAAACCGGTGAAGGGGATCTGACCGATCCCCAGCCCGATCCACTTCCCAATCCCAGGGAGTTCAAGGACAGGCAACTCGATCGTGCCCTGCAATACCTGCAGCAGCGACTGGAAGAACAGAAGGTCACCCTCGTTATTCCTCGCTAGGTTCATTCGCCGCGAGAGTGCGGTATCCGCCGCCAAAGTACAACAGCGGGTCGCCTTCAAAAAACTCTCCGGCAACGATTTCACCAAGAAAAATATCGTGGTCGCCGGCAGTAACCACCTCGTGAACCTGGCAATCCAGATATCCCAATGTGCCTGGCAGAATCGGTGCGCCGGTGGCAGCAGTTAACACTTCCAGCCCCGAGCAGTCCTTGGGGCCGGCAAAGGCAAAACGATCGGAGAGGTCTTTTTGTTCGGCAGAAAGAATATTCATGGCAAAACAGCCTGCCTCGCTCAGTCGAGGATGGGTCTGGTTCCCTGTCTCCACGCAGACCAGCACCAGGGGGGGATCGAGTGACACGCTGGTCACCGCGTTTGCGGTCATTCCCCATGTCTCACCACCATTGCTCATCGTGATGATGGTCACCCCGGTAGCAAACTGGCCCATTATCTTGCGTTGCAACTGGCTGTCAAATACCACGATTGATTCTCCAAAAGAACGAAAAAACTACCTGTTTTTCCGCAACGGATATTACCAGCTTGTCATCGTACGGGGGGGCAACTTCAGATGGTACGGGGGGTTTGAGGAAAACCCATTCTTGCCTACCACTTGGAACCGTATACTCTAAAGTGAACCCGGACGGACGTAACCATTCTTCAACCTGTCGAACTCGTTTCATCGATTCATGGAAATCAACCTCAAACAATTCGTTGAAAACCTGGCCGAAAGTAGCCTGATCGAACTGGATGAAATCCAGAAGCTGCGCGAGGGCATTTCCAGGGACGAGCAGCCAACCGATGGGATGTCCTTTGCCCGCTGGCTGGTGAAAGAAGAAAAACTGACTACTCACCAGGCAGAAAGGATCTGCAGCGGACAGCAGAACAAGCTGCTCCTCGGCAATTACGTCATCCTCGAACAAATCGGGCGCGGTGGCATGGGGGTCGTCTACAAGGCTCGCCACCGGCGGATGAAACGCGATGTTGCCATCAAGGTGCTTTCTGAAAAACTGACCAATTCGGAAACGCGGCTGCGCCGGTTTCACCGCGAGGTGGAAGCGGCAGCACGGCTTGTCCATCCCAACATCGTCACGGCCTTTGACGCCGACAAGGACGAGAAAACATTCTTCCTGGTGATGGAATTCGTGAATGGGCGGGACATGGCGGCCATTGTGGAAGACGAGGGCCCGCTGCCGGTTCCGGTCGCCGTGGATTACATCATCCAGACCGCGAGGGGACTTGAGTATGCCCACGGCGAGGGGATCGTTCACCGTGATATCAAGCCGCATAACCTGCTGGTGACCAGTAACGGTATCGTCAA
>CEWR01156068.1_pt1 | contig 10284 bp, 11 predicted proteins | sample 356321 | NCBI WGS metagenome assembly CEWR01 (sample SAMEA2621551, study PRJEB7988) | marine metagenome | biome: marine biome (ENVO:00000447); feature: mesopelagic zone (ENVO:00000213); material: "saline water (ENVO:00002010), including plankton (ENVO:xxxxxxxx)" | depth 790 m
ATACGGGAGTTCTCGCAATTTCTGATAAAAAGAAGCTTGGTAAGGCCAATTACCAAACCAGTGAGCTAGGTAGAGACCATCGATCCCTTGGGCCCAATAGTTGCAGGCAGCGGCACGAATCATTTCAATAGATGCTTCCCCCAACCGATCTGAATCTACATGACTATGGATCGCTGCATGAACTCTACATTTTTTCCCTTGCGCGGCAGCCACTAAAGGTTGGAAATCGGTCATTTGATCAAGAAGTTCGGGCCCCGATAAAGACTGACCAATAACTACATCGACAATTTCCTGCTCCAACCAAGAACAAACATCCAATCCCAATTTCAAACATCCTTCAATACTAGCTGGAATACGGATAGCCAACTCACGTTCAAATCCACTACTTTTCACAGCAGTGTACACTTGTCGAATCCAATCCGTCATAATCCCTCGGCCAATTTCACTTTCATCTGGATGGAAATAGTAAGGGGAATAATTAAGTTGCAATTCGAAACCGTCAACCGGATATTTTTTCAAAGTTTCTTCGATGATAGCAAACCGTTCTTCTCGGACCTCTTCATACTTGAAGTTCAGACAGGTTAAACCTGAAAAACTATCATTTAAACCTCCTTCCGCACCGATTTCCAAATGTGTGTTATTAAATCGAAAATCAGAACTCCGAACATCAGAACTACGTTCACCTCGTCCTTGCTGCACCAGCAAAGTTGGATAGACCTTCATTCCTACAACTTGAGCACGATCGCAAATCAATCGTAGAGGGTCATTACCTTGTTGGATAAGGTCTGTGGCATTCTGATGGGCACGGCGAAAAACCAAATGGGGCCAATCCTCCACATTATGTCCCCAGAGTTCTCCAACTTCCGTGTCGTGTAGAACCGTGCGACCATCCCCCAAACAAAACATAATTGCTTCCACTGGTGTTCCAACAAGCTCGTTTATTGCCGATTCGTATTCTTCTTTCTGTATTGGTGGTTCATACATGTAAATTAACGGATGGCGTCCATCGTGGTAAAACATAATTCGTGGTTGTGACATGGCATCTGCCTCCTTAATAACATGAATCACAGGGATCAGAGCCCAAAAATAGCTAGAAGGAGTCTGAAATAACTCGCTCCTAAGCTACTCATTCAGACACATTTGGGTTTCCCAAAGTTAATATTATTGTGTACCAGATATTAGAAAGGATCAACCATTGATTGATATCATCAATGACTTCAATACGAGCTTTTGCTATGGTTACGATAGACATACTGCCAATGGTAAATTTTATTCAAGAATATGCTTTTGAATCAGGTACTGTTTTGTTGCCTCATGATTCAACGTGTAACCAAGCCCCGGCCGATCTGGAACTAAAAAACAACCGTTCTCAAACGGAAAATCTTCATTCACCAATGTATCCTCCCACGCCATCGGCCCAACCATATCATAGGGTTGGGTCAAATTAGGCATGCAGGCTGCTACGTGTAATCCCATGGCAGCACCAGGGCCATATGCTACTGTTTGACTCCAACCGCCCATACCAAGCTGATGAGCAAGATACGATTGATTAATTGTTTCAACATGACTGGCAGACCCTATAATAGCGTAATCAAGTGCCCGTGCTTGAAAAGCTGTGATGAGGTTCGTGCCACCAATATGATCAGCAATAGGTAAGTTTATCGTCTGTCGCAACCGACACCACTCTGAAAAAGTGCCAGCCGCAGATTGCTTTCGTATAGGGCTTTCCAAACAATCCAAGTGATAGTTTTGCAACCGTCGAGCAAGTTCTTGGGCGACCCATACTTCTTCCAACCTCCACCGAATATCAGGCCGGACAATCATATCCGGTAATATTTTGTGGATAGCCTCAACTCGGTCTGTAACATAACGGATTCGTTCCTCTGGGGTCTCTTCGGCTTCGGTAATACATTTCATTTTGTAGGAGCGAAAACCTTGTTCCCATCCCCATTGCGCATCATCTGCAGTGTGCTCCGGCGTTTTATAGCCAGTACATTGAGTAACAGGAATTTGGGCTCGCAGCCGCCCACCTAGGAGTTGCCAGATAGGAACACCAAGTGCCTGACCACGTAAATCAAGAACCGCCTGTTCAAAGGAAGCTATCATTGGAGGCTTAATTAAACGTAGATTAAGCTCTAAAATGTCTTGACCGAGCCAAGAATTTAAGATTGAAATCATAGTTTCAGACGGTATATTACGCTCAATTTGTGTTAAGCCAATAAGTCCAGTATCAGTCTCCACTTCTGCAACACCATGTTCAGATCGTTGGTGTAAGGGTTGTCCATAAACTTCGTCAGACCACCACCATCTTCGCTCCGGAACATTGACAATATAAAGGCTAATCCGGCTAATCTTCATCTTAAATTCCCTCGCCATTTTCAATCAAAATACATTAGTTGGTTTAGACCCCATGTTAATTTAGGATTATAAGTGAATTGGTTTGTTGTGCCAATGACAAACGTGGTAGGATGCTAAATCAAATTTACATGTTATCGCGAAAACTGGAACCTAGTTCTTATCAATAAATATCAGATTAAAATCAAAATGAGCCAACGTGTGTTTTAAAATTGAACCCAACGCACAAATTTTCAATTGTTTGTGTTTAAAGGAGATACTGTGGAAACTTACCGCGTCGGTATTATTGGGTGTGGCCGTATTGCCAGTAAGATGGAGGATCAATCTGATGAACACCCAATTTCAATTGCAGGTGCTTTTGACGCCCTACCTAATACCGAGATAGTTGCTGCTTGTAATCGTGGATCGGAAGGACTTAGTACCTTTGGTGAAAAATGGGGTGTAGATAATCTCTACCATGATTATCAGAAGATGTTGAACAAAGAAGACTTAGATATTATCTGTGTGGCTACGCATCCTCCGTTACATCCAGCAATGGTTATCGCCGCTGCTGAATCTGGTGCTAAAGGGGTCTTTTGCGAGAAACCTATGGCATTAAGCCTAGGTGATTGTGACCGAATGATCAAAGCTTGTGAAGAAAATAGGACCAAATTGTTGATTAACTGTTCACGTCGATGGTCGGGCGAATACCAAGCGGCAAAAGATCTGCTGGACTCTGGCAAACTAGGACCGTTACTCCACGTCATTGGTCACTGCCAAGGATGCAAGCCTTCGCCTGAATGGGTAGCAGATACCGAAGGTCCATTACTACATGATTCTGTACATACTTTTGACATATTGCGTTTCTTCGTTGGTGATGTAACCTCAGTACTTGGTACAGCACGAAGACGGATACGTCACGAATTTCGCGTGGAGGATACTAGTTATGCCTTACTACAGTTTCAAAACGGTGTAGATGGTGTTGTAATTAGTGATGAACTAACTGAATATGAACGTTGGGATGTAGAATTGCAATGTGAAAAAGGAATTATAAAACTAGGTCTTGGGGCTGGCGTTTGGCGTTCGCAACCAATTGATTTTGAAAGTGGGACATGGTGGACGTTGGAACCAGATACTTTCCCAAATCCCTCTTGGACTGAGACATCAATGACAAAGGCCGTGCAGGACTTAATAAATTGTATTCAGGAGGATCGATCCCCTCGATGTAACGGTTTAGATGGTCGGGCCTCTATTGAAATTATTATGGCTATCTATGAATCTGAACGACGCAGCAATTGTTGGGTTGATCTACCAATTGGCGTACGGGAATCTCTAGTTGACGTGCTACGAGCGGAAGAGAAACTATAGTTGAGGTAAGGATTGGTTACAGATCCTAATTCTGTCCCTAAATTCCGAGGAGTTGAACTAGTCTTGGTAGACATTGACCTGCAAGCCTTAGAAGTAGTTTAAGGAGTCAGTAGTCGGAAAATTGAGAGTAGAATTAGAAATTATCATAAATGAAATCTTGTTTAAATTTCAAATAAAGGTTAGATAAATCTTATTGTATACAGGCATGATTCGCATACGTCTCATGGCTAAAAGCATTGCTATTTTTGTGATGTTATTGTAGAATCCTAAATATTATGGTTAGTCCCAAGAATCAACTAGTTCAGGAGATTCACGATGAAGACTAGTATTTTTGTAACACTTACGTTCCTCTCCGTTTTATTATTTTCTAATTTTTCTTCTGGGGCTGAGGCGATCAAGATTGATTTTGAGAATGGAAAAACAGATGGTTGGGAATTTATCGACGATGAAACAGCTAAGCCCGAAGGACCTTCTAAATGGGAGATCAGGGATGGGAAACTTGATGGTAAATCGCTCTATCAAGGCTCTAATATTTGGGGAAACAAACCACCAAGTAAAGGGACTGGCAAGGAAGATAGTTGCCTACTCGGAACTTATGCCATCTATCAAGGCAGGGATTTTAAGATTTCACTATGGAAATGGATGTTTTCGCCGCTGACAACGACGGCATGGGTATTGTATGGGGGTTTACAGGTGAAGATAAACACCATCGAGTCATCATGATAAATGATAAGTGGCCGAGTCCAGCTTTGGATAAAGTTGAAGGTCCATTTATGAAATTACAACAGCGAGTTGGTCAGGAAGAACCTTGGTACAAGATCATTGAAGTTGTAAAAGACGGCTATAAACCCTACGTGGAAGGTAAACGTCTTCATTGGACACTCAGTGTCATAAACGGTGAAGCTAAGTTTAAAAGAGAAGACGGATTAAGCATAAGTGCTAAAGTCGGTCAAACGACTGGTAAAGTGGGCATTCAACTTTATGCTCAACAAGCCGATTTTGACAATATTGTGATTACACCATCTATAGCTGCTGTCGATGCTAGAGGCAAGTTGGCAACAACTTGGAGCTTAATTAAATCAAGCCAATAATTTTTGGTGTGTCTTTTTGTAATAGTGATTTTGCCCCGTGTCTTCTTCATGGGGCAATTCTTTTATTAAAACTATGAGAACGAAGCGGTTATTAAGCAGATACATTTTTGTTGTATCCGTTTTCTGTTATCTGCTTTTTGTTTTTAGTGTTCCTCAAGCCCAAAAAATTATCTTTAATTTTGAAAACGATGCTAGCTTAAAAGGTCGGGAAATCATTGATGAATCTCCGAAAATATTGGAAAAGGAGCACCTTCTCGATGGTTTGTTACAAATGGACCGATTAAGGGCAAGGCTTTATACCAATCCTCTAACATTTGGGGAACTAAAGACGACAGTTGCTTAATGAGGACCTTTATTAGAGAGTACAGAAAAGGATATGTTGACATTCAGCTCTATGCTCAAAAAGCCTACTTTGATAATATTATTATTGAAAGCATATGGGCTGTAGATCCAGATAAAAAAGTATCAACAACTTGGGCACAAGCTAAAGCGGATCGGAACTGTTAAAACTAAAATTTCAGAGGCTTAAAATTATGAGAACGTATAAAGCTAAATATTTTTTATCGATGTTTTTTTGTTTGTTTATATCTGCGGTCCTTTCTTCAGCGCAAGAAAAAATCAGAATTAATTTTGACAACAAGGCAAGCATAAAAGATTGGGAATTCATTGATGAGGCACCGAAAAATCTGGGAGATGCAGGACCTTCTACATGGGAGATTAAAAAAGGACCGTTAGACGGAAATTCTTTGTTTCAAGGTTCTAATATATGGGGTTCCAAAGCAGATACCTGTCTAATGGGCACTTTTGCTATTTACAAAGCTGAAAAATTCAAAGAATTTACAATCGAGATGGATGTTTTTGCTGCTGACAATGATGGTATGGGGATCACTTGGGCTTATGAAAGCACCAAGAAACACTATCGCGTTATCATGATTAATGATGGGTGGCCAGAAGTACCAGTTGACAAAATCAAAGGGCCATTTATGAAAATCCAGAAGCGGGTTAGTGACGATAAACCTTGGTATGAATTGATAACGGCTGAGAAAGGGATTACGTATAAAGAACAAGCTCCGCTCCACTGGAAATTCGAAGTCAAAGGTGGAGAGTTTAAATTGACAAGGGAAGACAACAAAATAATCAAAGGTGCTGATAAGGAATATGAAGAAGGTTATATTGGCATTCAACTTTATGCCCAGCAAGGGCATTTTGACAACATTGTGATTGAAAACACTTGGGCGGTAGATCCTCGGAAGAAAGTGTCGACAACTTGGGCACAAATTAAGAAAGACCATAATTAAGAATATTTGTTGATCACCATTTAGCCCTCTCTCTTTCTCTGGGAGGGTTTTTTTATGCTAAAAGTCTTGATTACCCCATTACTTAAGCAAACACACATTGTATGAAATTAAACAATTATAAACAGTTAAATAAAAAAACATCCTAGCAGCAGAGTAACAAAAAAAACGTTAAATACGCCAAAGACAAAATTGGTTTAAGCTTGCGCCTTAAGGAGGAAGGTAGATGTTTCCTCCTTTTTATATTTGTTCTTCAGATTCAAGTTATGCTAAGATGCAGATTTAAAGATAATATTCTTTAATTGGAAGTATTAGTATGTCGGAAAAAATTGTCATTTTCCCCGCTAGTTTTGATCCTGTGACAAATGGGCATATTGATTTAATTGACCGTATCTCCCGTTTATCAAGCTTTGATAAGCTCATTGTGGCAATCGGTGTCAATCCAGCTAAACCTACCAGATTCACTCTCGAAGAGCGAATTGAAATGTTGAGTGAGGTAATAAAGTCCTATCCACATGCCGTAGTCGATCAGTACTCTGGATTAACTGCACAGTATGCAGCCTCGCTTGGTGCCTCCGCAATTGTCCGAGGCCTACGCGTATTTTCCGATTTCGAATATGAATTCCAAATGGCAAGAATGAATCGGCAACTGGCACCATTAGTGGAGACGATTTTCATGATGTCCGACCTAAAATACGCACACCTTAGCTCAACTTTGGTCAGTGAAGTGATGGAAATGTCGGATCCCAAAGTAAAAGACGAATTTTTGCTTACAATGGTTCCTCCTATCGCCATCCAGTTCCTAAAGAAAAAATTTTGAAGCCCAAATATTTTCTTTCTAGAATCAGTGGTTCTCTACTCTTACAAATCGTCGTTCTCTCCTCTTTTTTCTTCATCTACCACAAGTTGCTAAATTATCTGATGGTTAACGTACCAATCCATCTCGGTGCTGTAAAGGCTAATCATCATGTGCCTCCATTGTTTGCCATTCCACAGATAAGTTTGGGGGTTTGGCTTATACCTGCAGGTCTCATTCTAATCTTGTTCCTATTGTTTTGGCATAATCTAGTTAATCACCCAAGGGTTTCAACTGTGATATTTCTAGCTATTTCGATAAGCCTTTTCTCACTTATTGGCATCAGTGTAGCGATGATTGATGGATACAAAGAGGTTGAGGGGAAACACTTACCTGCGCTGATTGAGCCCTATACCCGTTTATCGCTTGAGTATTATGGAGATGTCCCACTTCTTAACAAAGTAGGTCTTTCCTATTTTTTGAGAAACTACGCCAAAACAGATATTTTTCTGGAACTATCTGGACATTCACAAACACACCCTCCTGGGGGTGTGATCTTTTTGTGGGTTTTCAGCAAGATCTTTGGATACAATCTCATTTCAACATCCCTCATCTCAATTCTCTTCACGAGTACTGTCATTATTCCCATCTATTTGCTAGCAAAAACACTCTATGGTAAAGAAGTAGGAAGATTATCAATAATACTTTTTCTGATTATGCCCAATTTTGTCATCTTCACATCAACATCAATGGATGGGCCATTTAGTGTCTTCCCAATACTGAGTACCTATCTTTTTTTTAAATCAGTTTCTTCTACAAAAAAAGTTTTGGCTATTTGTATTGGACTCTGTCTAAGCCTGGGTATGCTGATGACTTATTCTACCGTTTTTATCGGTCTATATTTCACCATTTTTGCTGTCTTAAGTTTTGTTTTCGATCGTCAACAATTCCACCATGTGATAAAAACGCTATCAATCTCCTTAATTTCTTTTGTCGCTTTTTATGGCCTTCTATTTTTGTTTACCGACTTCAATCCATTTGAAGCTGTATGGGCTTCGATAAAGAAAGACGAAGCTGGTATGGGAACTGGATATGAAACGATTGGTCGGTATTTGAGTTTGAGTACTGCCAATCTATTAGCCTTTTTGATTGGTGTGGGAGCACCATTAACCATTTCTTGGTTATATGGCACATTGAAATCAATTCGGGGGACTTGGGATTTATTCCCTTCCAGTTATCTTGTCACACTAGTTATTATGGCATTTTCAACACTTTATACGATGGAAGTCGAACGAATTTGGATTTTCATGGCACCTTTCATTGTTATTCCAGCAGCTAAATATCTACACCAACGTAACAACCTTGCTGATCTACATTGTGTCACCAGTTTAACCGTTCTTCAATTGCTCTTGTTTGAGGCAATGTTGTATACTTACTGGTAGTTGAAAACATTTCGGGGACGTAGACATGAATCAGTTTGATCAATTGGCATCGATGTATGATCTTGACATGACCGATAAGACAGAAGGTATTAGCATGTATCTGGACTACGCTAGAGCACAAGGCAGTCCTGTGTTACAACTTGGGTCTGGTGTCGGCCGATTGCTGTTGCCTATTGCAAGTATAGGTATTGATATTTATGGTGTTGATAGCTCAGAGACAATGCTCGAATTTGTGCAATCGGAAATGGATGCGGGACCTGATGAAGTCACGCAACGTATTACACTAATTGAGCATGAGTTGCCCGATTTTCAACAAGATATGCAGTTTAATCTTATTTTGATTGCCTTTAATTCGTTTTTAAACCTGCTTACACGGGAAGATCAACAAAAAACGCTGGTGAACGCACACAACATGTTGACTGACAATGGACTATTAATTATTGATATTGTGACTCCCAAGCATGGTGAGTTAGCTCGTGAATGGCTACGACGTAAAGATGTCCCAATTTATCGTGGCTTGCTCTATGATGAAGAAACCAGTACAACCTATGTTCGAAATGATCGTGTCAGGGTAAACTTGACAGACCAAATTCAGGATACCGAAATGATCTATGACACTGTTTACCCCGATGGTCGGATTGAAAAGGCGGTTCGCATAGTTCAGACGAAATATATTTTCCGATCGGAAATGGAGATTCTACTAGAATCATCCGGATTCAATATCCGAAATTTTTTCAGCAATTACGATTCTAATCAAGAGTACAATTATGATGATAGTTTCGCCATGGTGTTTGTGGCAGAAAAAAGCGTAAATTAAATAAAACCTTAAAGTTACCTTGATATAAGTCAATACTGGAAATTCTTAAAAACAATTACTCCTTCCTATCTTCTCATTTGGACTCAGTTTTTAAAGGTGATTTCTTTCCTTTCCGGACGTTAAACTTAGAATTGACATTAAAATCCCGCCATATTCAGTTCAGTCTGCAAATATTCTGCGTTCAAGCATATTGTTGTCTGCTAGTTAAAAGGATCAGTATTTATTCTCCGCTGATTTTGTTAAACAAATACGAGGCATAAAATTAATGTTACACCATAAAGAAAAAAGTGAAGAAGGGGCATTTCTACGGCAAGAAGATCAATTTCGCAGTTGGGTTGGGAAAGGTGGCTCGCCCAAATTCCCTGTAGCGTCAGGACGTTATCACCTCTATGTATCCCTTGCCTGTCCATGGGCGCATCGAACTATCATTGTACGAAAGCTCAAAAAGTTAGAAAATGTAATTGGAATGACGGTTGTTGATCCGATCCGCGACGAACGAGGGTGGGTTTTTACCGACAAAAAAGACCCTATCAATGGGTTTGAATATCTCGGCCAAGCCTACGTCTCTAGCGATTCAAGCTATGAGGCACGAGTGACAGTTCCCATCTTATGGGATATTAAAACCAGTCAGATTGTCAGTAACTGTGATGATGATATAATGCGGATGTTGAACAATACGTTTGATGATTTCACAGACAGCAATCTTGACCTATATCCTGTTGAACTTCGGTCTGAGATTGATGAGATCAATGACTTAATCTATTCCAATGTAAATGACGGTGTATACCGTTCGGGTTTCGCCACGACCCAAAATGCCTATGAAGCAGCTGTTCATAAATTGTTTGAAACACTTGATCTGTTGGAAAACAGGCTTTCGGAACACCGTTATTTGACAGGCAATCGACTTACGGAAGCCGATTGGCGTCTTTTTCCTACACTAATCCGCTTTGATGCCGTTTATCATGGGCATTTCAAGTGTAACTTGAAATGCATCATCGACTATCCAAATCTTTATGGGTATATGTGTGATCTCTACCATCATGATGGTGTAGCAGAAACGGTTGATTTCGATCATATCAAACGACATTATTATATGACACATCCCGAAATCAATCCAACAAAGATTGTGCCTGTTGGCCCC
>CEWR01155493.1_pt1 | contig 10281 bp, 11 predicted proteins | sample 356321 | NCBI WGS metagenome assembly CEWR01 (sample SAMEA2621551, study PRJEB7988) | marine metagenome | biome: marine biome (ENVO:00000447); feature: mesopelagic zone (ENVO:00000213); material: "saline water (ENVO:00002010), including plankton (ENVO:xxxxxxxx)" | depth 790 m
TGGATCCCGTAAAGTAATGGAGCGCCGCTCCGAACGAGCGGTGGGGAATCACGCGGAGGTCGACCTCCAGCCCTGAGCGGAGCACCACACTCCCACGCGTGTCCCCAGCCAAAACCACCCGATCCACCGACCCGAAGGCGGTGAAGTGCTCCATGACAGCGGGAGCCGGCAACTCCGCCTCAACGAGCAAGTCGATGTCCCCGATCGTCTCCTTGCGGCGCCGGTAGCTTCCCGCGACCTCGATACGCTCCACACCAGGCGCCTCCCGCATGTGCGCCAAGAGGGGCCCGATCAACTCGTCCACCTTCGAGAGAAGAAAGCGGCCGGAGTAGCGCCGGAAATCTTCGATGGAAGTGAGGATCTTCTTCACGCTGGTCACGCCGAACCCCCCGAGGGCCTCTACGCGGCCCGCCTTCAGAGCCGTCTCGAGTTCATCGACGGTCGTGACGCCTAACGATTCCCACAGCTTCTTGACCTTCTTGGGCCCGACGCCGTCAAGTTTCACGAGCTGTACGAGAGACCTCGGGATTTCGGCTGACACCTCGACCAAACGAGAGAGCTCACCCGTCTGGACAAGCTCGATGATATGGGCGGCCATGTCCTTGCCTATCGCGTCGAGAGCCGTCAGGTCCTCTCCCTCCTCCACCATCGCCGCGAGCGGACGGGTGAGTCCCCGCACGGTGAGCACCGCGTTCCGGTACGCCCGGGTGCGGAAGGGATTCGACCCTTTGATCTCCAACAGATCCCCGAGTTCCGCGAGGATGCCCGCAATCTCCACATTCTCCATGGAGCTATAACGCCCCTGCAGCCCGGAGAACTTCGACGAAGGCTTTTTCGCTGAGAATCTCAACACTGAGATCCTGGGCCTTCGCCAGCTTGGATCCGGGTGCCTCCCCCGCCACGACGTACGTCGTCTCACCGCTCACCGAACCGACGACCCGTCCGCCGTGCTCCTCAATCAAGCGCTTCGCGTCGGAGCGAGAGAAGCGCCCCAACCCTCCCGTGAATACGAACCTCATGCCCGTCAGTCCCGTGCCGCCGGTCTGTTCGGGAGGCAACAGGTTCTTCATGTGACCCAGGACCGCCGCGATCCGCACACGATTCTGTTCGTCATCGAGGAAAGCCCTGATCTGCTCGGACATGATCGGGCCGATCCCGTCCACAACCTCGAGTTGTTCGACCGTGGCCTCCTGGAGGCTCTCGAAGGACAGAAACTCCGCCGCGAGCGTGGCCACGATCGTCGATCCCACCCCTGGGATCCCGAGACCATAAAGAAAGCGGGCGAGCTCCACGCTCTTCTTGTCCTCGATGGCCCGGGCGAGGTTCGCCGCAGACGTCTCAGCGAATCCATCCAGCGGCTCGAGCTGCGTCGCTGTAAGCTCGAAGAGATCAGCGAGTTCTTTCACCAGACCACGGTCCACGAGAAGTGTCGCCGTCTCCTCACCCAAACCCTCGATGTCGAGACCCGCCCTCGACCCAAAGTGGGTGAGCCCCCTCTTGAGCTGGGCCATACACCCGAACCGGTTCGGGCAATAGGTGAACGGGCCGTTCTCCTGAACAGGTGTATCGCAGGCTGGACAACTCGCCGGCATCCGGAAGGCCGCCCCGCGTTTCCGCCCGTCCTCCGGCACCCGTTCCACCACCTGCGGGATCACGTCGCCGGCGCGCTGGATTCTCACCAGATCCCCTTGACGGATATCCTTCCGGGCAACCTCTTCCCGATTGTGCAGCGACGCTCTCGAAACAGTGACACCACCCACCTCGACAGGCCTCAACAGCGCTACGGGGGTGAGCTTTCCGGTGCGCCCTACGGAAACCGCAATCTTTTCGATGCGAGTGATCTCTTTGCGCGGCTCGAACTTGTAGGCGAGTGCCCAACGAGGGTGATGTGACGTGGCTCCCAGATCGGCCCGTGCGTCGAGGTGGTCGACCTTGATGACCACACCGTCGATTTCATAGTCGAGATCGTCCCGGTCGGCCGCGTAGGCACCATGATATTCGAGAATTTCCTCGACCGTCGCGGCCAGCGTAACCCGCTCCGGTGTTCTGAACCCCCACTCCCGCAGTGCGTGTACGGCCTCATGGTCCGAAGTCAATTTCATGCCGCGGACCGTGAGAATATCGTACGCCAAAAGGTCGAGGGGCCTCTCGGCTGTCACGCGGGAGTCGAGTTGCCGAAGGAAGCCCGAGGCCGAGTTGCGTGGATTCACATAAGGCTCCGAGCCCTGCGCGACCATTCGCTCGTTGAGCTCCTCGAAGGCCGAGATATGCATGATCACCTCTCCTCGAATGGCCAGGAGCTCGGGCGCTGGCCGCTCGACTTCACGAAGGCGCAGGGGAAGACTCGGAATGGTTCTCAGATTGTCCGTGACGACCTCCCCCACGCGGCCGTTTCCGCGCGTCACGCCCCGTACAAACAGTCCGTCCTCGTAAACGAGCTCGATGGATGCACCGTCCAACTTCGGCTCGAGTATGTAGCTCGGTTCGTCTTCGAACCCCTTGCGCACGCGTTCGTCGAAACGGCGCACCTCGGCGGAATCCTGGGTCGAATCCAAGGACAACATCGGCACGATGTGCTCCGCGTTGGGAAACGCACTGTGCGGCTCCACCCCCACTCGCTGGGTCGGCGAATCCGCAGTGATCAAGTCGGGATGCGCAGCCTCCAGGGCCCGAAGCTCGCCGAAAATCCGATCGTACTGCGCGTCGTCGATCTCCGGCCGTGATTCGACATAATACAGGTGGGAATGCCGACGAAGCTCGCCGCGGATCTGCTCGAGGCGCCGAGGCACATCCACGGACCTGTCCGGCTGGTTCGTACTCAAATAAACTCCATTCTTGGCGAGATTTCCGCCGAACAGTTACGGTTCGAGCCTCGTAACGTGGCGAATAGCAGCGGACCCCGACAGCCCTGGCGAGCGTCGATGTGGGGCAATATATGACGGTTGGCGTAACGATGAGAATCGCACGCTTGCGACGATCGAACGGCCCGGCATGAATAAATTTCGAGTTACGATCGTAGCCAAACAGAACAAGGAGCGAAAAGGCGTTGCAACCCGAGGTCGAACGCGAGGTGGTCCGAATGTCCAAATCGGGAGACCCCCGATCGTACGAGCCGTTGGTACGAGCCTACGAGGGTCCAGGTTTTCGTTTGGCCGTAGGTATGCTCGGCAGTATGGACGAGGCCAGGGACGTGCTACAGGATGCGTTCATCAAGGCTTGGCAGTCCCTTCACCGCTTCGACATCACTCGGCCGTTCGGGCCGTGGTTCTTTCAGATCTTGAGGAATCAGTGCCGCGACGTGATACGGAGCCGCCAATCGCGCGAACGCCATGAAGTGCGGGACGAACAAATCGACGTCCTGCCGGCCGGAGCCTCTTCCGATCCGCGTCGCCTCCATGAGCGAAGTGAAGCCAGCCTGCTCCTCTGGAAATCACTCAACACACTCGGGGACGAACACCGAGAAATCCTGATTCTGAAGGAGCTTCAGGGGTTTCGCTACTCTGAAATCGCCAATATTCTTGAGATTCCGGAGGGCACTGTAGCAAGTCGACTCTATCATGCCCGCGCCGCCCTCCGTGAAGCATTGGTTGCAACGGACGCGGAGTACCCGTGACCAGCACGGATACTCCGAGGGGGAAAGTATCGTGACTAATAACGTGAGCCACGAAAACCTCATGCGCTATCTCGACGGAGAGGCCTCGCCCGAGGAGCGTGCTCGAATCGACGCTGCCGTGGCGAGTTCGACCGAACTCCAGAGAGAGTTGGTGCTTTTCCGAAGCATGAAAAATGACCTCCATGCCATGAGCTTCGGTCTCGCCAACGATCAGTCCGTATGGGGCGCCGTACACCGGCGGATTACACGGCGGCTCGGATGGATCATGCTCAGCGCCGGATTCGCGATATCGGGCGTGTACGGTTCGTATCTCTACTTCTCCTCCGCGATCGGCGCATGGGAGAAGCTTGCCACCTCCGCAATCGGCCTGGGGATTCTCTTCCTGTTTGGGACCGTCATCTACGAGCGCCGCAAAGAGTGGCGCACGGACCCCTACCGAAACGTCTACCGATGATCCTCGTAACCACGCACGAAATCGCGGGTAAACGCGCCGTGCGTACCCTGGGGCTCGTGAGAGGAAACACGATCCGCGCACGCCACCTTGGTATTGAAGAGGAACTGAGCGTTTTTATTAGCTCACTCGATGAGATCACTCGATAACCTTTGAAGAAGATCAGGCTATCTCTCGTAGTCATAGTCACGTAGTATTTAGTTAGCTATCAGAGGCCCGAATGGGACCAGGTGGATGCTAGAATGATACAACGAATCGGTTGGATATCATTGATCTTAGGGTTCATCATTCTCACAACGTACGGTGCATATGTTTTTCTTACCGACCTTGAAGTAGATGGTTGGGAGAAGTGGGGTGCAGGGCTGCTTTGGGCTGGGATTCTCGCACTCCTCGCTACAGTAATTTGGGCACGCTACAAAGAATCGGGGAACGACCCTTACAAGGATGTACAAAAATGATCCTAGTCACTACGGAACACGTACCTGGCCAACAGGAGACCACATCCCTGGGGATGGTTCGAGGCAGTTCAATTAGGGCACGACACGTAGGAAAGGATATCCTAGCTTCGTTTCGAAACCTTGTTGGTGGAGAAGTCCACGAGTACAGCAAGCTGCTCGGAGAATCTCGGGAGCAGGCGGTAGACCGCATGATTGAAGAGGCAGAAGCCTTGGGCGCAAACGCAGTGATCGGAATCCGTTTCCAGACGTCTATGGTGATGCAAGGAGCTGCTGAGATGCTCTGCTACGGAACCGCAGTAAAGTTGGAAGCTACCTTTTAGAAAGGACGTCATGGCCATCCTGCGTAACGTGGCTGGTGGCGAAATCCAAGAGTACACGAAGATGCTCGCCGAAGCCCGCGAGCGAGCGAGCGCCTCGTGGAAGATGCCGAGGCACGGGGTGCCAACGCGGTGATCGGTTTGCACTTCCAGACCTCCATGATGCAGTAGGGTGCCGCGGAGATGCTCTGTTACGGCACAGGGGTAATAGTAGAAGCCGACGGCTAGGCAGGAGATCACCGCCTGACTAGGGTCGATCAGCCGCCCGGCGGAGCGGGCACGGCCAGCGCCTCACTCGTCGCCCGATATCCTTCCTCGATGAAGAAGCGGCGCTTCTTGAAGTCGAACCCGTCCGTGTCGGCGAACGCCGGAGAGACGTACGTGAGCGGAACGCCGGTCCAGCTCTGGACGGATTCCCTTCTCTTATTGCCGGACATCAAGGAAAAAACCCTCTGATGAACGGCGATCAGGCCGCCGTCCACCACGACTCGGGCATCCACGTGTGGGCCAGCACCCACATCGATTGCGATGATCCGGGTGGCACCCACCTCCGCGGCTCTCTCGAGAGGAAGCATGTCCAGAGCTCCCCCGTCGACGAGCATACGCTCCCCCATCTCGACCGGGGGAAAGAGAACCGGAAGGGCAGCCGATGCATGGACAGAGTCGACAAGGCCCGCGTCCTGATCGCCCCCATGACCGAACCAGACCATCTCGCCCGACGCCAAGTCCACCGCATTAACCATCAGAGGGATGGTCAGCTCTCGCCAATCATCGGTCGGGAGTAGGTCCTCGATAAACTGTCGGAGTATGTCACCCCGGAACACGCTCTGAGAACGAATCCCGTTAACCCATACGGCGCGCCTGTTCACTCTCATGATGTCACGCCGTCGGAGACGTTCGCTGCGTTCCTCCATTTCCTCGACGGTTCGCCCCGCGGCGACGGCGGCTCCCATCATCGCACCGGTACTCGTACCGATGATCCCAGCCACGGAAATGCCGGCTTCCTGAATTGCCTTCCAGGCCCCCACATGCGCGAGCCCTTTGGCGGCACCACCACCCATGACGACCCAGGTCCCAGAATCGGCCCCCCGACCTATCCCAGACACCCCGTTAGAGTCCGTCACCGCTGCCGCCATACATGCCGTTCCCTGGCTTGACGGTATCTCAGCGCCGGTCTAGCTTTTGTGTAACAAAGAATCATTCTTGATAAGGCCCCTCGGACCAGCTTTCCCAACCGCATGAGTGATACATCTATCCTTACTATTACTGGCCTTCGTGCCAAGGTCGCAGACGAAGACCTCGACATTCTCATGGGCGTGGATCTTGAGATTCGACCCGGGCAAATCCACACCATCATGGGACCCAACGGTTCCGGAAAGAGCACTCTCGCCAAGGTGCTGGCGGGCCATCCCGACTACGAAGTCACGGGTGGTGATGTCGTCTTCAACGGCCAGTCCATCCTGGATCTCGAGCCCAATGAGCGTGCTCTCGCCGGCATGTTCCTTGCCTTTCAGTATCCCACGGAAATTCCGGGCGTTTCGATCGCGAATTTCTTGAGGACCGCATTACAGGCCCGGCTTGAGGACGGTGAAGAGGTGGACCTCTTCGACTTCCAGGAGGAACTGTTGGACCGAATGAAGCTGCTCGACATGGATCCGGCATTCGCCGAGCGTCCCGTAAACGATGGCTTCAGTGGCGGCGAGAAGAAGCGCAACGAGATCCTCCAGATGGCCGTGCTTCGCCCGACGCTAGCGCTCATGGATGAAACGGACTCGGGACTCGACATCGACGCTCTCCAGATCGTGGCAAACGGCGTGAACACGCTAAGAGAGGAGAACCCGGATATGACGGTCCTCCTGATCACGCACTACCAACGCATGCTCAACTACATCAAGCCGGATGCGGTTCACGTGATGGTCGGGGGGCGTATCGTGCGATCCGGCGGACCCGAAGTGGCCGTTATGCTGGAAGAGCAGGGATACGCCGACTGGAAGGAGCAGGACAAAGATGAGGGGCAAGAAGAGGAGCAGCAGCAGGTGGTGACGGCTTAGCCGAAGTCACCTGAGCAGAGAGTGGCTCATGACATAGAAGAGTGGTTCGTGAGCATAGAAATGATTCAGCAGGTCGCTCTCCCGCTCTAGCGGGAGCCGGCTTCAGCAGGAGGAAGACCATGCCAGAAAATGAACTCGTTGAAGGACTCGGTCTCGACGAATACCAGTACGGATTCATCGACAATGAGGAGCACGTCTTCCGGACCAGGCCCGGCCTGAGCGAGGAAGTTGTCCGGCAGATTTCCAAGCACAAGGAGGAACCGGAGTGGATGCTCGAGTTCCGTCTGAAGGCGCTCAAGATCTACGAGTCGAAGCCGATGCCGACCTGGGGCGGGGACCTCTCGGATCTCGAGGCGACGCTTGATGAGATCTACTTCTATGTGAAGCCACAGGACCAGATGGAGCACTCCTGGGACGACGTCCCGGACAACATCAAGAACACGTTCGAGCGTTTGGGCATCCCCGAGGCGGAGCAGAAGCTTCTGGCTGGGGTCGGGGCGCAATACGAGTCCGAGATGGTGTACCACTCACTCAAGGAGGAGTGGGCCTCCAAGGGCGTGATCTTCGATTCGATCGAAGACGGGCTCAAGAACCATCCCGAGATCTTCCGGGAGCACTTCGCGACCGTCATTCCAGCCGCCGACAACAAGTTTGCGGCGCTCAACTCAGCCGTTTGGTCTGGGGGATCATTCGTCTACGTTCCGAAAGGGGTTGAACTCGAGACTCCGCTACAGGCCTACTTCCGGGTCAACCAGGAGCGTATGGGGCAGTTCGAGCGCACGATGATCATCATGGAAGAGGGCTCCCAGGCTCACTACATCGAGGGATGCACGGCGCCAGTCTACTCCACCGACTCGTTCCACTCAGGCGTGATCGAGATCATCCTGAAAAAGGACTCGCGATTCCGGTACACGACCATTCAGAACTGGTCGAACAACATGTACAACCTCGTGACGCAGCGCGCCGTGGTGAACGAGAACGCCACCATGGAGTGGCTAGACGGCAACCTCGGGTCCAAGCTCACTATGAAGTATCCTTCGTGTTACCTCGTGGGTGAAGGGGCACACGGGGACATCATGTCCATCGCTTATGCGAGCGACGGCCAGCACCAGGACACCGGGGGTAAGGTCGTTCACGTGGCCCCCAACACGACCTCCTCGATCACCTCGAAGTCGATCTCGAAGGGTAATGGCCGCTCGTCGTACCGGGGCCTCTGCAAGGTGTATGAGGGTGCCAACAACGCACGGTCCAACGTGGAATGTGACGCTCTTCTCATCAATGCTACCTCGCGCACGGATACCTATCCGTATATCGAGATCGAAGGGAAGCAAGCCACGGTCGGGCACGAGGCGACCGTCTCAAAGATCGGCGACACTCAGCTCTTCTATCTCATGAGCCGAGGCCTGACCAAAGAGGAGGCCATGGCGCTGATCGTGCGAGGATTCATCGAGCCGATCGCCAAGGAGCTTCCGCTCGAGTACGCCGTCGAGTTGAACCGGCTCATCGAGCTCGAGATGGAGGGATCGGTCGGCTGATGTCCAGCTCCCCTCGAGCCGCGGAGGCGCCTGTTGCGGAGGAGGACACTCCCAGTTCTTTGGACGAATCAGCGGTCGAAAGTATCAGCCGGGGTGCGCCGTCGTGGTTGAGTGAGCGCAGACGCCACGCGTGGTCGGTGTTCGAAGACACCCCCCTTCCGAGCACACGATCGGAAGAGTGGCGGTACACCGATGTCTCCCGGGTGGTGGACTTCGCCGACCTCCGGCTCGCGCCCGATGGAATGCCGGCCGAAAACGGCTCCCGCCCTGCCGGGCTCACGGCTGCCATGGAGGAAGACCTTGCGGCCTCCGGTCACGCGGTGCTAGTCGACGGCAACGTCGTGCAGGTCGACCTCGATCCCGCGCTCGAGGAGCAAGGGGTCATCCTCACCTCGCTTCGGGCCGCCGTAAACGAGCACGCAGGTCTTCTCGAAGAATTGCTCGCTACGGAGGTTCTGCCGCCGGAGGAGGGCAAGTTCCAGGCACTCAACGCCGCGCTCTGGTCGGACGGTGTGCTCCTCTACGTGCCCCCGAACGTGAAGCTCGATCTTCCGGTCAGGGCCACGCGCTGGCTCTCGCACGCCGGTTCGGCAGTCTTTGCGCGCACGTTGATCGTGGCCGAGCCGGGAAGCCAGGTTTCGTACGTCGAGGAACTGCTCTCGGAGGACTTCGACAAGCGAACTCTCGTTTCGTCCGCCGTGGAGGTCATCGCGCGTGACGGAGCCCAGATACAATACGTCTCTGTTCAGCGCCTGGGCCGGGGCGTGTTTTATCAGTCGGCACAACGGACGCTCGCCCACCGGGACTCCAAGCTCGACACCCTGAACGTGAATCTCGGCGCTTCGGTCACCCGCCTCGACCTCAACGCTCAGTTGCTTGGAGCAGGCGCGCACAGCGAGATGCTCGGCCTCTACTTCGGGGACCAAGATCAGCACTTCGACCACAACACCAGCCAGGATCATGTGGCCCCCGACACCGGCAGCGACCTCCTTTACAAAGGCGCGCTCGATGACCGCGCCCAGGCAGCCTTCCGGGGGATCATTCGGGTACATCCCGACGCTCAAAGGACCGACGCGTATCAGACCAACCGAAACCTGCTGCTTTCTGACGAATGTCGAGCCAACTCGCTCCCCAACCTCGAAATCCAGGCCGACGACGTGAAGTGCTCACACGGCGCCACGGTTGGCCAACTCGATTCCGAGGCGCTCTTCTATCTTCTGAGCCGAGGGCTGAGCCGGGAGCAAGCGGAGCGTCTGGTCGTGCTGGGCTTTCTCGGAGACGTCATGGCCCGGCTGCCGCTCGGCGGAGTCGTCGAGAAGGTGACGCGCGCGATCGAGCGGAAGCTCGAACATGTCTAGTGGAGGCTGACGGAGAGGAGGGCGACGGAACGTGGGTGAAGGTCGCCGACCTCAGCGAATGCCCGCCAGGCAACCTGTTGGAGGTCGAGACGGGGCGGGAACGCATCGTTCTGGCCAACGTCGACGGCGATATTTATGCGCTCCAGAATCGTTGCTCACATCAGGATCTTCCCCTCTCGGACGGAGAACTGGAAGGGGATCGATTGGAGTGCTTGTACCACGGCGCTAGGTTTGACGTGTGCACGGGAAAGGCCGTCGGGCTTCCGGCTATCAAGCCCGTACCAAGCTACGACGTCCAGATCCGGGGCCAAGAAGTCTTCGTCCAGATCTAGCGTGGTGTCACAGAAGTGTGCGGGCCCACGCATAGAGGCCTGTCGTAGAAGTGAGGTGAACTGACATGCCTACCACGTCTCCTCGACTCGATCGGACGGCCTTGAGGGCTCAGTTCCCAGCCCTCGCTCAAGAGGTCGGCGGGCATCCGCTCGTCTACCTGGACAA
>CEWR01054948.1_pt1 | contig 10266 bp, 2 predicted proteins | sample 356321 | NCBI WGS metagenome assembly CEWR01 (sample SAMEA2621551, study PRJEB7988) | marine metagenome | biome: marine biome (ENVO:00000447); feature: mesopelagic zone (ENVO:00000213); material: "saline water (ENVO:00002010), including plankton (ENVO:xxxxxxxx)" | depth 790 m
AAAAAATGTTGATACAGCTAAGCTGGCTGCGATGAGCACTTTGGGTGAAATAATGGAGTTCTCAAATAATTCATTTAACATCTACGAAGGAGGCGTTTCAGAGGATTCTAGAAAAAAGTTCTTGAGCTCGGGTAAGATATTTAGATATATCGTATCTCGAGGACCTATTACTGATAATGGTTTTGGGTTGATATGCTGGGGAAATGGAGCACCACTTTTTATTTTAGCAGATGATAAGGGAATTGCAAAGGAATTAGAAAAATTGTTTAATAAGGTTGAAATTAAAACAAGCATAGTTTCAAAGTTACCTGATAACGCTACTCATATTATTAATTTAGAAGGGTTGAATTCTTTTGAAGGTTTCTCTATCGAACAAATATTAGAAAGTAATAAAGCTTCTTTTGATGTTGCAAATCAATGTGGCAAGAAATTATTTGATGGGAGTGGTTGCTTAATTCTTCCTTTTGATAATGGATTATCAAATCCCAAGTCATATGATAGAGCTTGGTCTGGAGGGATAAGCGCTTTGGCTAAAACAGCAAAACTGGAATGGCCGGAAGCTGAAGTTTTATCTTTGAATATAGATACATGGAAAAAAGCTCCTAAGAAAATTGCAAGTGAATTATTTGCAGCAATTACTTCTGGAGGTAAGGTAACAGAAATTGAAATTGATACTAAAGGGAATAATTACCAATTATTATCTACCGTTGCAGGTATAGAAGATCAATCAAGAAGTTTAAACGATGGAGATTCAATTATTGTAAGTGGAGGAGCTAAGGGAGTAACTGCAGCCTGTTTGATTTCGTTATCAGAAAGAAAAAAATTAAACATTGGAATCTTAGGGAGAACTTTATTAGAAAATGAACTAGAATATTTAAAGGAATTTAAAACAGATGGGGAGTTAAAAGGAGCAGTTTTCCAACAAGCAATTAAGAATGGATTAAAAATCACACCAATTGAGGTAAATAATATTGTATCCAAAACTTTTAGCAATAGAGAAATCCAGGAAACATTGGAAATATTGAGGAAAAATGGCTCTAAAGTTAATTATATTTCGGTTGACATTTCCTCTAAAACTAAAGTTACTAAAGCTGTTAATCAGCTGCGAAAAGAATTTGGTTCTATCCAAGGTATTATTCACGCGGCAGGAGTTTTGGCTGATAAGTATATACACGAAAAAACAGCGGAACAGTTCAATAAAGTGTTTGCAACTAAAATTGCTGGTTTCATAAATATGCTGGAAGCAACAGCTAATGATAAGTTAACACATATTTGCTGTTTTTCATCTGTTGCAGCTAGAATGGGAAATGTTGGACAGGTTGATTATGCCATGTCTAATGAAGTACTTAATAAAGTTTGCCAAGCAGAGCAATTAAAGAGAAAAAAAACGTGTCTTGTTAAATCCTTGAATTGGGGCCCTTGGGACGGAGGAATGGTTTCTCTTCAATTAAAAAAGCACTTTAAATCTTTAGGAGTTGATTTAATTCCTCTTGAAAGAGGCGCTGAAATTTTCGCAGACGAGATGGAAGATGCTTCCATTGATAATGTTGAAATAGTAGTTGGGGGTTCTTTTGATTTGTGGGGTAAAAAAGTTGGAACTAGTGAAACACATATTCATAAAATGTGGGTTCATAAAACGAATAATGCATTTTTAGAAAGTCATAGAATAGAGAATAATGTAATTGTTCCATTGATGATGGCTACTGAATGGAGTATGCGATTGGCAAAAAGTGTTTACCCGAATCTTAATATAATTGAAGTAAAAAATGTTAAGGTATATAAAGGAATACAACTTGACCACTTTGATAGTAAAGGAGATATATTAGAGTTTATTTTTACTAAAGACAATAAGGTAAACACAGAAGTTGATATCAAAATTCAGAATGAGACGGGTACTTTGTTTTATGGTATTACAGTAGTGATGTCAAATGTTGTGGTTGATCCTGAAAAGAAAGATGCTTTTGTTCAAAACCTTAAATCTTGGAAGTTGAATAAGGAAGAAATCTATCAGAAAAGCTTGTTTCATGGTCCAGATTTTCAGGTGATTGAAAGTCTGGAGGGAATTTCGGATAATGGATGCACCGGAATACTTGCATTGAATGCAGCCCAAAACCTAAAAAAAGAAGATAGAGTTTCTGATTTTTTTTTGTATGATGGTAGTATTCAAATGGCCATTCTTGCAATGGAAAAATGGACAGGTAATAAGTCCTCTCTTCCATTGGGATATAAATCATTGATTATTTACAATAAAACTCATTTAGTTGAAAAACTAAAATGTGAATTGATCTTGAAGAATAAAGGAGATATGAATTCTGAATGGGACATCCACTTTAGAAACCTAGAAGATGAAGTTGTGGCCGAAATGAAAGGCCTTAGAATGTATATGTATCAGACAAATTAAGCGCATTGAAAAAATTTGAACCAATAGCTATAATAGGACAGGGATGTTTACTTCCAGGTTGTTTTACCCCACAAGATTTGTGGCAAATGGTATACGATAACAAAGTAAATATTACAGAGGCACAGCCAGATGCATGGCGCGTCAATTTAAAAGAAGTATTGACCCAACCTGGGGATGTTTCAAGTTTAAATAAATCATGGAATTCTCAAGGGGGTTATGTTACGAGGTTTGAAGAATATTTTAATTCGAAGTCATTTGAAATTGAATCAAATATTGTTGAGCGTTTAGACCCTGTATTTAAATGGAGTTTTTACGCTGCTCAAGCTGCGCTTAAAGATGCTGGTTATGCAGGTCATGATTTAAGAAAAAAGACAGGGCTTATAATGGGGAATTTATCCTACCCCAGTCGTTCTTTCAGTAAGTTATTTGAAGAAACACATTTAGAACAATTGTTCCCTGAATGGAAAAATCCTGAAAAACCAACAGACTCTATTAATCGATTTATGTCTGGATTACCAGCTATTTTGACATCGAAAGCTCTTGGTTTAGAAGGGGATTCGTTTGCGCTTGATGCAGCATGTGCTTCCTCACTTTATGCCTTAAAATTGGCTTGTGATAAATTGCAAAACGGAACAGAAGACATGATGTTAGTTGGAGGCGTCTGTGCATCAGATCAATTATTTATTCATGTTGGCTTCAGTGCTTTGAACGCCTTAAGTCCATCAGGACAGTCTAGGCCTTTTAATGAAGGTGCTGACGGATTGATTCCATCAGAAGGAGCTGGTTTCATCGTTATTAAAAGATTGAAAGATGCGATAAAGAGCAAAGATAATATTGTTGGGGTAGTTAGAGGAATTGGACTTGCAAATGATGGCAAACAAGGAGGGTTTCTTTCTCCTGCTCAAAGCGGTCAGATGGAAAGTATGAATAAGGCTTTAGAATCGGCTGAGATTAATCCTATAGATGTTGGTTATATAGAATGCCATGCTACGGGAACATCTACAGGAGACTCGATAGAGATTAAAAGTATGCAAGAAGTTTATTCTGATACTTCTCGGTTACATCTTAGTTCATTGAAAGGCAATATAGGGCATTCAATCACTGCTTCTGGAGTAGGAAGCATAATTAAAGTTTTGGGAGCATTTAAGCATCAAACCCTTCCACCTGTTCCTAATGCATATCCCATTAACCATTCATTGTCTGAGTCTCCCTTTTCCATATCGGAAAAACCACTGAGTTGGAACAGTGAAAAAAATAGAATTGCTGGTATAAGTAATTTTGGTTTCGGAGGAAATAACGCACATTTATTAATCGAAGAATGGAATCCGAAAACGAAATATTCAGAACAAGTAAAAACGCCTAAGAAAAATAAGGTTGCAATTGTTGGGCTTGAAATTCAAACAGATCTTTTCAAAAATGCCAAGTCCTATTTGAATTACTTATTGGGGAATACTTTACTTAAAGATAAAATTGAAAACATTGATTTTGACGTAAAAAAAATCAGTTCTCCTCCGAACGATTTAAAACATACTTTAAGCCAGCAGCTGTTAATATTAAAAACGACACAGAATTTACTTGAGCAGAATATAACTTTAAATAAGAAAAGTACTGGAGTATTTATTGGGATGGGTATAGATGCCGAAATCAATAGATATGGATTTAGAAAAAGATTAACGGAATTACTAAACAAAGGATTGGTTTCTTTAGAACTAGAAGATTTAGAAAATCTAGAAGATCAAATCGGTCCGATATTAAACTCGGCAGGTGTTTTAGGAACCATGCCAAATATTTTAGCCAATCGGATCAACAATCAATTTGATTTAACAGCAATGGGTTTTACGGTTTCCTGTGAAGAACTTTCAGGGAATAAATCGCTTGATATTGCTGTACAGGCCATTCAAAATGGGGAATTAGAAGCCGCTATTGTTGGGGCTGTAGATATGTCTAAAGAGCTTGTAAATCAAAAAGCAATTCAAACCGTATTAAATATCGAGATCTCTAGTAGCGATGCTGCCGTTGTCTTATTACTTAAGAATTATGATCAAGCGAAACTTGATGGGGATGAAATATTAGCTACAATTGATTCCTCTTTAAACTCATCAGAGAGTTTAAAGATTGATAAGGATTGGATCTTGTCTAAAATTGGTTACAGTCATGTAAGTTCAGGTTTAATTGATGTAGCAACTGCTGCTTTAATGGTAAAAAACAGATTACAACTTAATGAAGAGAATTCAGGAATCAAGCCAATTTTAGAAAGTGATAAAGGGTTTACTTTTTCCGTTACAAATTCTTCATTCTTTGGTGGTTCAAGCCACTTTATGCTCTATTCTGAACAGATAAAGAAGATTGAAACAAGAGCTACTGGTGACCTCTTAATTCATTGTTACTCTGCAATTGATAGAAAGGGGCTAATTGAAGAACTTAAGAATAACAGCTATTCTGAAAACGGGATTCACAGATTGGGTATTGTTTCGATTAAAGAAAATTTACAAAAGCAAATTGATCAATCGATTGCTTTATTAGAAGCCGATAATGACTTGAAAGGTTGGATTTCGCCAACTATTAATTATCAATTTGAAAAAACATCAGGAGAAATAGCATTTGTTTTTACTGGTGCCGCATCAGCATATCCTCAAATGGGAAAAGCTTTGATAGAAGAATTTCCAGGGCTCATAGGAGGCTTACGACCATCCTGTGTCAATCCGTCTTTTGCTGGCGATTGGATTTATAATAAAAATGAGCCAAAGGCAAAACTGCCCTTTTATCAATTAGCTGGAGCTTCTTTTATCTGTCAGATTCATGCGGTTTTCACTAAAAATGTTCTAGGTATACAGCCAAATGCTGCAATTGGACTTTCATCTGGAGAAACTAATTCTATTTATGCTTTAGGAGTTTGGGATGATATGGATGAGTTATTGAATGAAATCCATGAAGCTGAATTGTATGATTCTGCTCTAGGAGTAGATTTTAATTCAGTAAAGCAATATTGGGGGTTAAAAGAGAGTGAAACAATAGAGTGGGAGAATTGGAGGGTTTTAGCTCCTCGTAATGAAGTTGAAAAACTTTTGGAAACAGAAGAACGAGTCTATCTTACAATCGTAAATACAGAGGAAGATTGTGTGATTGGCGGAGATAAGAGTGCCTGCGAAAGAATACTATCAATTCTAGGTAAAAACCGAGTTATGCCATTGAATTATGACATTGCAGTCCATTGCGCACCTGTTTCGCCATATGAGAAAAAATGGAGAAAACTTCATACACGTAAAGTGAATAATCCGGAGAGTATTCGCTTTTATTCAAATTATTTAGATGGAGTTTACAAACCTACAAAGGAGTCGGTGGCAGATGCCTTAACGGGTCAAGCATTACATCCTATTGATTTTCCCAAAATAATCAATAAAGCGTGGGTTGATGGAGTGCGCGTTTTTATTGAGCATGGACCTAGAAATAGTTTGAAAAGCGCTATTGAGGCTATACTTAAAGATAAAGAATTTCTTTGTGTTTCTATGGACCGAGCTGGTCAATCTGGCCTCGTTGAGTCTTTAAAAGCAGCAACAGAATTGTGGAGTTCAGGAATCTATGTTAAGCTCGAAGCGTTAAGCGCAAAAAATAATACAGAAAAAGTACAGCCTATTATAGAAATCAAATTTCCTTTTCACCCAACTGAAATTACAAGTCGTAAGACGCCCACTTCATTTGTGCTTCAAGAAGAACTGGCAATCGATTTGCAAAATGAGGCTAAAAATATTATGGAAAAAGCGCCCCAATTTGCAATAACATCAAGAAGTAATCGAGGTTTACGGCAAAATGGTTCTATCTTAAAAGAGGAACAAATTATTGATACAGTTCAACAGAAGAATGCAGCAGTTAAAGAAGTAGTTAATCAGAAAGTGGTTGCTGAGGATGATTCCCTGTATTCTGATTCAAATTCTGCAATTAACTTATTGAAGAATCAACATTTAATGATGCGTGAAGCTCATGAGAATTACTTAAATGCTCAACTTAAAGGACAACAGCATTACAGTAATTTGATGAAAAATATGATGAATCAACTAATGGATGTGAGACATCAAACATCTAATGATATTGATCCCATTGAAGTTGATTTATCTAATGAATTCATTCCAAGGGAAACAATTGAAGAAATAATTAAAGAAACGGAAGAACAAAATATTCCTTTAGTTGTAGAAACTAATGAGAAAACCTATATCAACCCTTTAATAAAAGCGACTAAAGTTGTTGAAAGAACAACAGAGGAAGATGAATTGCCTGGTCCAAAATACAGTAGAGCTGATTTAGAAGTTTTAGCTTCTGGGAAAATTTCATCTGTTCTTGGTCCTCTTTTCGAACAGCAAGATCAGTACGATATTCAGGTTCGAATGCCCGAGCCACCACTTTTATTGTGTGATCGAGTAACAGGTCTGAAGGGAGAGCCTGGGACATTAGGTTTAGGAACTATCTGGACAGAAACTGATGTAACTTCAGACAGTTGGTATTTACACAATAACCGTATGCCTCCAGGTATTTTTATTGAAGCGGGTCAAGCCGATTTATTACTCATTTCATATTTGGGTATTGATTTTCAAAACAAAGGGGAGAGAGCATACCGTTTGTTGGGGTGCGAATTGACTTTCTACGGTGAATTACCAAAGCCTGGGGAGACACTTAAATATAATATTCATGTTGACGGTTATGCAAAATCTGGTGATACTACATTATTTTTCTTCCATTATGATTGTCATATTGATGGTGTTTTGCGCATTTCCGTTAGAGAAGGACAAGCAGGATTCTTTTCGGTAAAAGAGCTTGAAGATTCTAAAGGAGTAGTATGGGAGGCTGAAACTGCAGCATATTCTGATAATAGCATTACTTCATTTGAAAACGCAACAAAAAGAACTAAATTTTCTTCAACGCAAATTGAAGCTTACACAAAAGGTGATATGGTTGCTTGTTTTGGGGCTGAGTTAGATTGGACACAAACCCATACTAGATCTCCACGATCTCAGTCGGGATACCAGAATTTTATCAAAAATATAACTGAATTTGATTTAAAAGGTGGCCCAAAAAAAAGAGGATACCTTCGTTCAGAAACAGTTGTAAGTCCTGATGATTGGTATTTTAAAGGGCATTTTAAAAATGATGAATGTATGCCAGGTACTTTAATGGCAGATGCTTGCTTGCAAATGATGGCGTTTTACATGGTTGGAACGGGACTAACTTCCTCCAAAGATGGATGGAGATTTGAACCTGTTACCGATGAAAAATATAAGTTCGTTTGCCGAGGTCAGGTTACTGTAATATCTAAGAAGGTTATCTATGAGATTTTTGTTGATGAAATTATGGATGGAGATTATCCAACAATTTATGCACATGTTTTAACAACGGTAGACGGTAATAAGGCTTTCCTTTGTGAAAGAATTGGTTTACGTTTAGTTCCAGATTGGCCAATGGCAACCATGCGTCATTTGATTGAAGAAGATGTTGCTGGAAAACCTATAGCATCATATAATGGATTTAAATTTGGTCAAGAATCATTAATAAATTGCGCTTTAGGAAGACCTGCAGATGCTTTTGGTCCAAAGTTCAGCCATTATGATGGCGTGATTAGAAGCCCAAGATTACCTGGCCCTCCTTATCATTTTATGACAAGAATAGCGGAGTTAAATGCAACGCCTGGTGGCTTTAAGAATAACCCATCTGTCTTAGCAGAATACGATATACCAGAAAACGCGTGGTATTTTGATGATAACGGTAGTGCTACAATGCCCTACGGTGTATTAATGGAAGTTGCGCTTCAGCCTTGTGGTTGGTTCAGCACGTTTGTTTGTCAAAATGAAATTAAGGGAAAAGACTTGCTATTCAGAAATCTTGATGGAAACGCTATTCAGCACAGAGAGGTTGTGCCAGAAGATAAAACAATCTTAACTAAAACAACGTTGACGAGTGTTTCGATTATGGGAGAGATTATAATCGTTAAATTTGATGTAGTTTCAAGTATTAACGGTAAGCCTGTCTTCTCAATGGATACTGTGTTTGGTTTCTTTGACACAGGTTCTATGATATCTCAAAAAGGGATCGCTATTACTGATGAAGAAGAGGCCAATTTGTCTTTAGAAAGTAATTGTAAAATAGATCTTACTTCTTTTCCAAAGAAATATTTTACAGCGAGCTCTGCATGTTTACCTTCATCGAAATTATTAATGATTGATCGTATTGTCTCTTTTTATGATAAAGGAGGAAAACATGCGAAAGGTTATATTAAATCAGAAAAGGACGTAGAAAGAAGTGAATGGTTCTTTAAAGCCCATTTTTTTCAAGACCCGGTGCAGCCAGGATCATTAGGTATTGAAGCTATTTTACAATTGATTCAGTTTTACATGTTGGAGAAAGGTTTTAATAAGAAATTTAAATACCCCAAATTTGAACCCGTTGCAATTGAAAATAATACTGAATGGCACTATAGAGGCCAAGTAACTCCAGAGAAAGAGTTAATATCTGTTGATTTTGAGCTTGAAGATATAATTGAGGATAAAAATTCAGTTACTGTAATTGGTGAAGCAAGACTTTGGGTAGACGGTCTTAAGATTTATCATGCCCCAAAGATCGCAATGCGAATTATTGAAGGAAGTTGTGTAACGTCAAGAAAAGTTGAACAAGAATGAGTTTCTTAAGATAAAAGGAATAATTAATAATAAGAAGTAAATAAAATAGATGGAATTCCATAAAATACTACTTACTGGAGCAACTGGAACGGTGGGTCAACATGTTCTTTTTGAACTTCTAAAATCAGTTGTCAATATAGAGGGTAGTCTCATATCACTTTTAGTTAGGCCTAAAGGGGGATTGACATCAGAAATGAGAATTAGAAACATACTAACATCTCAAAATGTACCGGACTATATTAAAAGTATTCCTGTGGAATACATGATGGCCAAGATTGAGTTTTTAGAATTGGATCTTGACACGATGAAACTTAATGATCTTGAATTTTTAAAGAGAGAAGACAATATCTGCGTTATTCATTGCGCTGCTTCTGTGAGTCTTGATTCAACTGAAGAAACGGAGAATACACTTAGGCTGACCAATTACATTGCTTCAGTTAAGCTTCTTAGAGCTTGTTCCAGTTTTGTTGCTAAATATGTTTTTGTAAGTACGGCCTTTTCATGTGGTAGAAGAGAAGGGTTTGTAGATGAAGATTACCTAAGCCATGAGCAAACAGATTTTCGTAACAATTACGAAATGTATAAATATAAAGTTGAAAAAGATGTAGAATCTTTCTGTACTGAAAATAAAATCCCTTTTCAAATTCATAGGCCAAGTGTTGTTTGCGGTAGGCTAATTGATCCGCCTTTATTTTATACTCCCAAAATGAATGTTTTCTATGGTTTTACTAAGTTCTTTCATATGATTGCAGAAACTACCTATGGTACTCAGTCATTAAGAATAAAGGCTGCTCCATCCACCTCTATGTCAAATGTTATTCCTGTAGATTATGTGGCTAAAGCGATCGTTAGAGCCATTAATATGGATGATATTGTACAAATGAACCTAGTAAGCTCTATAGCCGTTCCCTTGTCAATATCTCTATCAAAGATGATAGAAATTAACGGGTTCAGAAACTACCAAATAGTAGATGAAATTCCGGAAGATATGAATATGCTTGAAGCTATATATTACAATCAGTTAGGAGACGTTGGAAGTCCATACTTGCATGATGTTAGTTATGAATTTGATGCTAGAACGGTTCGAAGAGTTTTAAAAGATATAAAGGAACCGGATATTATAGCTCAAATCGATGAAATATTAGAAGTTGTTAAGGCAGATTAATAAATATATTGTATTATGAAAAGAGGAAAATTTCCTAT
>CEWR01051580.1_pt1 | contig 10265 bp, 6 predicted proteins | sample 356321 | NCBI WGS metagenome assembly CEWR01 (sample SAMEA2621551, study PRJEB7988) | marine metagenome | biome: marine biome (ENVO:00000447); feature: mesopelagic zone (ENVO:00000213); material: "saline water (ENVO:00002010), including plankton (ENVO:xxxxxxxx)" | depth 790 m
GATGTACGCAGTCGCAATCACTGCCGCTTCGCTGACGACAAACACGCCGCGATAGATGCCGATGACCAGAAAAATCGGCAAGGGGATTTCCCACTTTGCCTCCCACAGTGCGCCCCCCAGTTCCCGCCATGAGAATGCCTGGCGCGGCACCTTGCATTGGATACCGCGAACGGCGGCGTATACCGACAGGGTCGCGACGATCAGCAGGCCGGGGATCAGTCCGGCCTTGAACAGGTCATCGGTGCTGACACCTGAAACGACGCCGTAGAGAATGATCGGCAGGCTCGGGGCGAACAGCACGCCGAGGCTGCCGCCGGCGGTAATTGTCCCGAGGCTGAAGTTCTCGGGGTACCCTTGTTTGAGCATCGCGGGCAGCAGCAGCCCGCCGAGGGCGACGATGGTGACGCCCGAGGCGCCGGTGAGCGCCGTGAGGAAGGTGCAGCCGACGATTGCGACGATCGCCAGGCCACCGGGTAATCCGCCGAGCACGGCGTTCGACAAGCGTACCAGTCGGTTCGGCGCACCGCTGTAGGCCAGCAGATAGCCGCCGAAGGCGAACAGCGGCAGGGCCTCCAGCAACTGCATCTTTGCCAGGCTGTTGATGCTGATGACGATGCTGCCGAACGGCACTTCATCCTGTCCGAGTGCGACCGAGAGCAGCACGGCTGAGACCACCATGACCACGAACAGCGGTACTGTGCCGAGCGCCAGGATGACGGAAACGATACCGCTCATGCCGCGGGTCCCTCCTGATCTTTCGGCTGCCGCCGAACGAAGCCGGAGATGACGTCCTCGTAGGTGCTTGCAATGAATCGGAAGGTCAGGATCAGAAAGCCGACGGGAAGCACCACACTGAGAATCCACAGAGGAATACCGAAATGCCAGGATACATCCGAGTTGAACTCCAGTTCGCTCTGAACGAAGCGCACGCAGAGAACGAAGAGGAATCCGCAGGCGGCGGTGGAGATCAACCCGGTGAGGACGCTCAACCGGAACTTGTTGCGCGCGCTCAGCAGGTGGCTGACTGCGTCGATGACTATGTGCTTGCGATCGCGAGTTGCGGCGCCGGCACCGAAGAGGGCGATCCACAGGACCAACTGCCTGGAGACGTCGATCGACCAGGTGATAGAGCCCAGGTCAAAGCGTCGTGCGACAATCGGTGCGAGGCCGACGCCAACGAGGGCGAGGAGGATGGCGACGAAAAAGCACTCTTCCGTGCGTCGGATCAGACGTGCGAACCGACCCTCATGGAGTGGAGGTGCGAGGGGATCGTCATCGGGTTGAACGGGTTCGCCACTCACGCTGTACCTTACTGTTCAGGTTACACTCGGGCTCGTGGCTGAAAAGCTAACCGCAGCCGGCGAACTGTAACACTGAACTCGGCATCCGGCTCACTTGCCGGCATTCTTTTCTCGATAATCGGCGGCAGCCTTGAGGATCCGCTCGAGGAAACTTTTGGAAAAAGCCTTGTCGGCCAGCCGCTGCGCGACCTGCTCGCTGGCATCGACGACGATTTGGGCTAACTCATCGGTGACCTGGATCGTTTCCATGCCGCGGTGTTCGAGAACTTCAATAGCTTTGTCGTTGGTCTTGAGGACAGCTTTGTTGAGGCGCGCGATTTCGAGGTCGACGATCTGCTCCACCTTTTTTTGTGTTTCCCTGGGCAGAGTGTTCCAGCGTTCGAGGTCCACCAGCAGGACACCCATGGTGGGAATGATCTCGCGCGACAAGCGAAAGGACAGTTTATCGTGCCACTGCATAGCGATCACGGCGGTAGGTGGCGAAAAGACCAGGCGAATCATGCCTGAATTGAGGGCTGGCAGCACTTCGCCGACGCTGGCGGAAACTGGTGATACGTCGAGTACGTCGAACAGTTCTCTGCTCATGACGTCTCCCTGGATGAGCCAGGGCTTGGACGATTTCAGGTCGTCTATGCTATGGATCGGGTCGCGGCTGAAGGCGAAAGCATAACCGAGCTGCGGGTACGACAGGACCTTATAGCCTTTCTTTGCACAGGCCTGAGAAATCTCCGGGCCGACCTCGTTGAGGACATACTCAAACTCTTCCTGGCTCTCGAACAGCGCCGGCAGCGTCAGCGCCAGAGCATCCGGATTGATGATCGACAGGCCCTGGCCAATGAAGCCGGCGCCGTGCAATTGCTTCACACGCATTTTCCTCAGCACGGTTTGCTCATCGCCCTGTACGCCGCCGTGGAAAATCTTGAATTCAACCTCACCGTCGGTGACAGCGGAGACGTTTTGGGCGATCTTGATCAGAGCCTTGCCCCAGATACTGCGTTCCGGCGCCTGGCTGGATATTTTGAAGGTTTTCTTGGCAGCACCGATCTGGGTGCTGCCTATAACCAGGATACAGCAAAGGAATGGAATCAAACGATTGTGTGGCATGTAACCTCCGAAAGGGTAGCGCGCATGATGTCTGGAAAATGAAATACGAAAAAGCGTTTGTCAACGATCCCGGTAATAGTTGGTCGTCTGAAGCAGAACTTTTATTCACTGCGTCGGCGTCATCGGTGGTGACCGACAGGTCAGAAATAATCGTCCTGATTGAGCAGCAGCATTCTGGCGCGCTGCAATGCCAGCTCGTTCGCCAGCCGATGGTCAGGCGCGATGGTGACGTCGAATTTGAGAATGTCCTCAAGCTGGCCGGAGAAGAAATCGCGGTCGAGTGTGGCCTTGCCGATGAACTCGGCATACAGCAGGCGGGCGGTCAGGTCATTGCCGCCGCCCAGCTCGATGGCGCGCTTGAAGTGGTGCCGGCTCTTAGCCAGGTCCTGGCCGGCGCCGGCGGGCTGGATCGCGTAGTAAATGCCGAAGGTGAGGTGGGCGCTGCCGTTGCCGTAGCCTTCATCGAGCTCGAGGATTCGTTCCATCAGGTCGAGAGCCCGTGGCAGGTCGGCCAGTGCCTCGATCGAATCCGGTTTGGCAATGATCCAACCGAGCCACGCGGTGCCGGCAACATAGAGGTCGGGCACGTCCTCTGCCGAACACGTGCGAAGGGCAAGTTCGAAGGAGTCACCGCTGCTGCGCAGGGTTGCCGCCAGGTGCTTGTGACGCTGCAGCAGTCGCATGCCGTAGTGATGAGCGCGATCGTATAGTCTGGCGGCGCGCTCTTCGTCTTTGGGGTCGGCCAGGAAGGCCTGAGCGTAAGCGACATATGACGTGGCAGCTGCCCGCAGCAGTTCCGGGTTCTCCGGGTAGGCCTCGATCAATCCGTCGAGCAGCAGGATAAAAGCCGGCAGGCCCTGCCGGACCAGCTCGGGGTCGGGCTGAGCCTGCACGGAGGTGAGCAGGTGTGCCATGGTATCCGTTCCGGAAGAGACCAGGGAGCGTCTGATGATGCCACAGCCGGTCGCTGTGACCAGCGCCACGGTCAGGACCAGGACCAAGGACCGGCGCGCGGTTGCCAACCGGCGGCGAGTGTTCACCGCATCGTTCACATAGGGTAGAGCCATATATCAGTCCACCAAGCCGATGTTCCAGTACATCTTACCGAGGAAATCTTCCCAGGACTTCGGTACGTTCGACTGCGTCGGACGCTTGAGCTGCGACCAGTTCGGTTCAAACGGCCGGCGCACCAGTCGCATGTGCGCTTCCGTCGGTGTCCGGTTGCGCTTGCGATGGTTGCATGGGATGCACGACAACACAACATTCTTCCACGATGTCTCACCGCCGCGTGAGATTGGCATGACATGGTCGATGTTGAGTTCCCTGGTGTTGAAGCGCCGGCAGCAGTATTGGCAGGTGTAATTGTCCCGCTCGAAGACATTGCGTCGCGAAAACTTCACCTTCTTGTGCTGATAACCGGCGTAATTCTTGAGGATGATGATCTCCGGAACGACCAGCTGGAAGCTTGGGCATGCGACGACACGTTCGGTCGAGACTACGGCCAGGCTGGCGGCGTCGCGCCACGTCTCGATCCACGACTCGAAGTCGTACATCGCGTAGTTCTCGTCAATGATCCGTGCCTTGCTCTGGTATACCTTGCATACCGCTGCCAGTGCAGTCACGATATTGACCGCCTGCCAGTGCTTGTTGAGCACCAGAACGCGTTGTGTCAATGCCGATGCCATTTTCTACATTTCCTCTGCTTTCGCCCAGCGAGTTGCAGTATAAACAAAAAAGCCCCTGAGCCCGAAGTCTCAGAGGCTGTCCCAGTCGAATTGACGCGTTATTTGTTTACAAGGCACCACGCCGCGACACCTGGTTCGCCACAATTGGGCGATCGATGTTCCCGAAACATGATTCAGATTGTGTTGGTTCGCAGTCACAGGTCTTTTCATTTTCAAGTTTGCTTACCATAGCGACAATAGTCAGGGCTTTCAATTTGTCACCGTTCGAATTTTCGTTAATTACATACGGATAAGGGAATTGCATCACATGCAGGCACCTCCGATGAATGACCGCCGGAAACGCCTTGTTTCTTGTCCTTTAGGTGAGAATTTCTGCAAAAAATTTCAGTTTTTCCATTGCAGCGGACGGCTGACTCGTTAAGTTCAACTGCCATGTCCAGTGATGATTTATTGAAAATCCGCAGCCTCAAACTCGACCGGCCCCTCGCTGTATTCGATCTTGAAGCTACTGGTGTAGCGGTCCAGTACGACCGCATCGTTTCTGTCTGCGTTGCAAAAATCATACCGGACGGCGGCATGGAGGTCAAGAGCCGGCTGGTTAACCCGCAGATCCCGATACCGGCTGAAAGCACCGAGATCCATGGCATCACCGACGAGGATGTCGCGGACCAGCCGTCTTTCCCGCAGATTGCCCGCAGCCTCAGTGCCTACTTCGACGGCTGTGACCTGGCCGGGTTCAATATCATCTACTTCGATATCCCGCTGCTGATAAGCGAATTCAACCGGGCCGAGTTGCCTTTTGATATGCGCGGACGCCGCGTGCTCGACGCGTTCCAGGTCTTCCGCCGCCGCGAGCCGCGGTCGCTCACAGCCGCGATGCGCCACTACTGCAACGCTGAGCTCGAAGAAGCACACAACTGCGAAGCCGATGTGCTTGCCACGATCAAGGTCCTCGAAGCCCAGCTCCACCGCTATGAGGACCTGCCGAAGTCGATCGTTGAACTGGATGCCGAGTTCAATCCGCGGACCAATTCTTTCGTTGACTGGGACGGTAAACTGCGCTGGGAAAAAGACCGGATCGTTATTGGATTCGGTCAGAAGCGTGGTACAGCTTTGAACCTCCTGGTGCAGGAGGACCCATCGTATCTCGAGTGGATCCTTGGCGGTGACTTCAGCACCGAAGTCAAGACAATCGTCGCCAACGCGCTCAACGGCGAATACCCGGATCCCCCCGGCGGCGCGACGCCCGAACCCACGGCCGCGCCGGAACAACTTCCCCCTCCGAATCCGTAGGCACTGTCAGCGTCGCGGTCCCAGCCAGCTTGATGTTGTCGGGCGCAATCCCTTGGCGTAGCCCCTACTTACTCCACCGGCAGCGACTCGATCCCTTGCGCTTCCATCAGACGGTGCAGAGCCAGAAACGTCTGCAGACTGTGCTGCACGTAGTCGATCCGTACGCTGTAGCTCTCCAGGTGTTTGCGGACACCGCCGAGGCAGCGGTTTGGCAGCTGTGCGTACATCGCATTTTCCGGGCGGAACTGATTCTGCATCTGGAAATGTACGGCCCGCACAATGACCGGCAGCATTGCGTCGGCCTCTGCCTCGAGACCGTGATCGCGGAACAACGGGTAAGCCGCCAGCAACCCCTCCGAACGCGTCGCCGTCGGAGTTGACTGCGGCCGCTCGTTGAAGCAGCCGTTGTAGTCGGGAAACTCCGAGTCCACCAGTTGATGATGGACAATAGTCTCGGTGATGCGCCGGGCGTGCTCGAGATACAGCGGCTTCGGGCGTTGCCGGTAGAGTTCGTTGATCCCGTACAACAGCCAGTGGTCATGGATCAGCTCCAGTGTCGCCTTTCCGGCGTCGCGTTCAGTGATCAGAAACGACGCGCTGCCTTCGGCGACGTCGAGCCATTTGTCCTGCGGGTCGATGCCGTAGATGCGCATCAACGCCAGAATCGCTTCGCCGGGATAATACTCCGACATGAACGGCAACTCGTGACCAGTGCTCGGCCGGCGCTGGTGGATGAAACTGCCGTTGTCCCGCTGTGAACCGCGGATGTATTCGCCAAGCCCGATCAGTTGCGGCTGGTAGCGATCGTTGCCGGTCACTTCGATGTGTTTGGCCAGGGCGACGGCAGCCAGCGCCACACCGCCGAGCTTGATTTTTCCCGCGTAGGCGAGGGCGATCATACCGCTGTCGTTGTCGCCGAACGCCTGCATCTGGTCGACAAGATAGCCGGTGGCCCGTTCGGCGGCACTCAGCAGCCGTTTATCCTGGGTGGTGGCGTACAGGTCGAGCATCGACAAAATCGTGCCGGCGTGACGCACGATGTTGTACTCCCTGGCCCGGACGTGCTGCTCGCCGAGATACTTGTAGACAAAACGGCCATCGGACAGCACGTTGATCTGAAGGTAGCGGCCGGCGCTGAGCGCTGCTGCCATAATATCGCTGCGTTTCAGTTCGCTCCACATACGATGGCCGCGATAGAGGTCGAGCAGCTCGCCGTTACAGGCGTAGCTCCGGGTTGTGAACTGCCGGATCCTGAAGCGCCGATCCAGAAAGCCCAGGCCGCGACTCCGACCACGTTTGTTCAAGGCATCGCGGATCGCGACCGTCTGCAGTTTGTCATCGTCGACCAGCGATAAGCTGTACAGCTCCTCGGGCAGGAAGGCGATGCCGGTCTTGCCGGCGAAAGCCAGGCCGTGAAGGCTGGGTTCTTTGGTCAGGCTCATGCTGTTCTGCACCGGCACCTGAGCCTCGACGCGGTCGACGATGTCCAGCTTCAGTATGATCGGTTTTTTCGGTTGTCGCGCGTTGAGCTGCGCCCACGCATCCAGCAGCGCAGCGCCGAGGCCTTTGCCGGCGCCAATCGCCGGCTGTGCCCGCTGCCTGCCGTTGGTAATCGACAGGAACACCAGGCGCGGTGCCTTGTCCTCGGTCACTGCAGCTGGCAGCGCATCGGGTGTTTGCTGTGCCTTGGCGGCGGTCAGCAGCGTCGTCATGGCGCTGCCGATCGCACTGCGGTCGGGTAAGGGTGCCGGCGAGATCGTGTCGAACCAGATGCCGGTGCGCGCGAACACTGTTTCGACGGGTGGGCTGTCGTCTGGCTTATCTTTCTGCTTGTCGACATCGCGCAGTGCCCTGCGCACCAGCGATGGCACCCTCATGCCTTTCTTTTCATGCTCCTTGGCGACATACAGAAAAACAGCGGTGAACACCGCCATCACGCCGACCATGATACCCACCGGCAACATGGCTTTCGGGGTCAGCAGTCGCGATGCGAGTTGCAGCTGCTTCTTGCGCTCATCCGACAGGTCCAGGGCGATGTCGATGTTGTAGTACACCACGGAAGCCATCAAAAACAGTGCACCGGCCATCTCGAGAATTTCCTCGGCCAAGACCTGTGCCGAGTACCAGGCGTCGCCGTATTCTTTGAACAGCAGGCGCAGGCCTTCGAGGAAGAACGCCAGCAACCAGCAGCTGAGACCGGCGAAAGCACCTGCCTTGGCACCGCGACTGGCATTGAAGCGGTTCGAGAAAAACAACAGCATGTACGCCGCCATGAGCAGGATCGGGACGGCATAGAGCACCTGCCATTGTGTCAGGTAACGCCAGGTGCTGTCGACTTCCGCGGTCGCCTGGCGGACCTCCTTCCAGAACATGTTTTCATGCAGGATAGTGATCTCGTCCAGCGACATCCCGAGCCCTGCCAAACCAACGCCGAGCCATAGCAGCGGCATTTTGAAAACCTGTGTCTGCGTCCGGTTGATGCGTCTTTCCCAGTAGCACGCAACAAAGGCTGCACCACCGAAGATGAAGAACAGCATGCCGGAGAACCACGTCGGAAGGTTGCGTTCCTTGTCCAGGTTGAACCAGTAGACGCCGCCGGCCCGGAGATCGGCGAAGAGACAGTGCAGCAGTCCCTGCACCAGCACTGCCAGGATCAGCACTCCGAGATAGACGCGCACGGCGCGGCGTACGCTGTCGCGAGCCGTTGGATTTATGAATGTTTCTTCGCTCATCGTGTCGCTTCGCGGGGCGAGTTCATAGTTGCGGGTCGATTGTCGAGATCTGTGCGACGCCTTCCTGGACTTTCGGAAACCACCTCATGACCCGCGGATCGTGTCCGGGCATTATCAGGAATGGTGTTGCCGCCTGGGTGTGGAGCTTGCGGATAGTCGCGAGGTTTTCCTGCGGATCGACGCAGACACCGATCGGCTTGTGCCGGCGGTTGTTCTCATAGAGATACGTAATGTCGCCGGCAATCACGACCTGGCCATCGGCAGTTTCGATATTGATGTACTGGGTGCCCGGCGTGTGTGCGCCGCCGAGATGCAGTTCGATACCCGGGAACAGTTCGAGATCGCCGTCAACCAGTTGCAGCCGTCCCTGCTCCTGCACGTCCAGTACTTGCACCAGATCACTCCAGCGCATGCCCTTGGCGGATTGCTTCTGCGCGCTCAGCCGATCCTGCGCATGCTCAAACTCGGTCTTCTGCAGCCAAACGTTCGCATTCGGGAAATGCTGGATAGCGCCGACATGGTCCCAGTGCATGTGGGTGAGAATGACGTCTGACACCGACTCGGGTTCGATGCCGAAGTGACGCAGGCGCTTGACCGGACTGATGTAGTTGTTGATGCCCCAGACTTTCGCGGTGTCCTTGTCGTCGAAGCCAGTGTCGATGAGGATCGTCTTGCCGCCGCCTTTGACAACCCAGAACATCCACTCGAAATGGTGCGCCTCCTCTCGCGAGCCGCCGGAGAAAATCTTGTGGTCACCGTAAATCGATCGGCCGTAGCTGATCGCAAAGATTTCGTAGCGGTCTTGTGCTCCGGTCTCGATCTCCTGCCTGCTGATCCACGGTCCGGCGAAAAGGGTGGCGGCAACTACGACTGCTATTGCATTGGCCGGCAACTCCAGTCCCGGATGGTGCATCGATGCGAGTAGCAGCATGACCACCAGATACACTACGATGCCGGCAGTGAACGTCGCGTTCAGGCCGTACGACGTCGAAATGTTCATCGACAGCGGCACCGCCAGCGCACTGGCCACCGAATTGAAAGCGAACAGCATGCCGGCCGACGACTCTTCGTACCGATCTTTGCCCAGGCGCAGCACGAACGGAAACGGCACGCCCATGCAAAACGCCAGCGGCGCCACTGCAACAATCACCAGGATCACTTTCGCTGCCAGCGGCAACGCCGCGGCCATCGGAAAGAGCTTCGGCAGAAACTGCTGCGCGATCAGCATGACGAATACAACGCCGAGCGCCATGTATGCCTGCCGCGGCTTCACCCGACCGCTCCAAAGGCTTCCGAGCCCGGAGAAAATCAGCAGGGTGCCGAGGATGGTCGAGAAGGTGACGACCGGCGACCCGATGAATATTTCGTAGCGTTCGATCAGCACCACTTCGATCAGAAAATACCCCAGCCCGGTCAGTCCCACCGCCAGGACGAACGGCAGCAGTTTGCGGAGTCCGCGACGGCGTCGCACCAGGAAGCCAACGAAAAACGGCAGCAGCAGCAGCGACATCAGCATGGCACGGATACAGGCTTTCCGGATATTCGGATGGCGCGGATCGACGTCGAAATGGAATGGGCGATTGTCCGTGGTCACTCGTAGATTGCGTGCCTGCAGCACCGCCGCTTCAACCTCGCCTTTCATGAGGCGTGTGTAGTTGGTGTCGTAGTCGGCATTAGGCATGTGCAGGATTGTCGTTATCGACCGGATCGGCCCGAGTTTGCGGTTCTGTTCCCGTTCGATCTGTCGCACTCGGTCGACCTCGTCGAGCCAGCGTTGCAGATTGCTCACATCGGTCTCGGTCAGGGGCGTTTTCTTGACGACTGTCTGGATGTAGTTGTTGGTCGTCGTTCGCCATTGGAAAACGAAGAAGTGGTTCTCCGGATGCTCGATGCCGCGGTCGATCAGTGCCTGGCGGATCGTTACGATCATTTTCCACACCGGCGGTTCACGGCGCGGCCGGTTGATTGGTTCCTCAATGTTGAGGATACCGCGGTCGGTCATGTGGTCGAAGTACGAATGAAACGCCTCGAGCGTAAACAGGTATTCCGGGCTCGGCGCGCTGCCTTCCGCTGCGCCGCGGGCGCCGTGAGCGTTCATCAACGTTACGATGTCGAATTGCTCGTCGATCGCTTCCAGATAGCTGCGACCG
>CEWR01035343.1_pt1 | contig 10264 bp, 8 predicted proteins | sample 356321 | NCBI WGS metagenome assembly CEWR01 (sample SAMEA2621551, study PRJEB7988) | marine metagenome | biome: marine biome (ENVO:00000447); feature: mesopelagic zone (ENVO:00000213); material: "saline water (ENVO:00002010), including plankton (ENVO:xxxxxxxx)" | depth 790 m
GGGGAAACCAGCTCGCAGCTGATCACCCGTGATTCCCGGTCGTCCCACCAGGTCATCCCCACCCGGGCCGGCAACACATCCCCCCACCTCGTGCAGCTCGACCTTGATCTCGACCTCCAGACCAGACTGCTCTGTTAATGGCCAGGCCGTCTGCAGCGTCCGCCGGAATGGGCTACAGAACAAGCGATCCAGCTCCAGCGTGGCAAACCAGGGAGCCAGGTGCTGGGCCTGCTGGTGCCCCAGTTCGGTGAGCTCCGCATCCTCCACCCGCAGGTGTTCCGGCCGCGCATTGTTTTCCGACTGGCCGTGGCGTATCAGGTAAAGCTGCACGATAGATGTTCTCCTCTTCTCGGGAGTGAAGAATCTCCTGCCAACTTTGTACCCATCATCTTGAGCATGTCCACCGGATACTCAATCATGGAGCATCCTTCCACCGTTATTCTATCCTCTTCTCGCAAAGCATCCGGACCATGGCAGCAGTAATCCTGGAGAACGTGACAAAGCGATTCGGCACCACGGTTGCCGTGGACAATGTCTCCCTGGCTGTTGCTGATCGTGAACTGCTGGTCCTTCTGGGGCCATCCGGATGTGGAAAGTCCACTACCCTGCGGATGATCGCCGGGCTTGAAGAGATCAGCGAGGGAACGATCTCGATTGCAGGCCAGCAGGTGAACCAGCTGGCACCACGGGATCGAGATATTGCCATGGTCTTCCAGAACTACGCGCTCTACCCCCATATGACGGTACAGCAGAACATGGCCTTTCCACTCCGCATGCGGCGGATCGCCAGCCGGGAGATCCAGCAGCGGGTTCACGAGGCGTCCGAGATACTGGGCATTGCTGAGCTGCTCGACCGCAAGCCGTCCCAGCTTTCCGGTGGCCAGCAACAACGGGTTGCCCTGGGACGGGCGATGGTCCGCGATCCGGCTGTCTTCCTGCTGGATGAGCCCCTCAGCAACCTGGACATGCAGCTTCGCAGCACGATGCGGCAGGAAATCCTGGAACTGCACAAGCGGCTCCAGGTGACGATGATCCACGTGACACATGACCAGGTGGAAGCAATGACACTGGGAGACCGGATTGCCATCATGCACGAGGGGCGGCTTCAGCAACTGGGCACGCCGGGGGATGTTTACGACCAGCCAGCCAACCGGTTCGTGGCAGGCTTCCTGGGAAATCCACCCATGAACTTTCTCTCGATCGATAGCCAGCTCATTACTCAACTTTCCCGTTTTGGCGATCTCCCGGAAGAAACAGAGCTTGGTTTCAGGCCGGAACAGGTCACCACCGGCCAGGGCGGGGATTTGAAGTTGTCCTGTCAGGTCATCTCCATCCAGCAACTGGGAGCGGAAAGCCTTGTCACGCTCCAAAGCGGCGAGCAGCAGTTCATCATGCGCAGTGTCGAGAGGCAATTACCAGACACGGGCAGCTCCCTTGTCGTCTCTCTTCCCGCGAATGACATCCACTACTTCTCCATTGTGACCGGCAAGCGACTTGGAATACTCAGCGAGTTGTCCGACAATCAACCGAGCAGTAGCTGAGATTACTTGACAGTTCGCGGGGTAGCTCCCATATTGTCCAACGACGTGACAATTCAACGACCGTGGCCTCAAGAGTGGAGTAGCGGATACCTTGAAAGACTTTGATTACAGCGCACCGACAAGTGTGCAGGAGGCCACCACGCTGCTTGCCGAGCATGGTGAGCAGGCCCGGATGCTGGCAGGAGGCACAGATATCATCGTCCAGTTGCGCGAGGGGTTGCGTGACGCCGGGATGGTGATTGACATCAAGAAGATCCCCGAGCTGATGGCGATCGATTACTCGGCCGAGTCGGGACTCACCCTGGGAGCAGGGGTTCCCTGTTACCGGGTTTACGAGAACCAGGAGATCTCTGCCGCTTACCCTGCCCTGGCCGATTCGACACATATTATCGGTGGCTGGCAGATCCAGTCGCGGGCAAGCGTGGGAGGAAACCTCTGTAACTCCTCCCCTGCTGCAGACACCATCCCCTCGTTAATTTCCCTGGCCGCCAGCTGCCGGATCGCCGGCCCGGACGGTGAACGGGACGTTGCCGCTGCGGATTTCTGCACGAGCCCGGGCCGTAACGTACTCCAGCCGGGCGAGTTACTCGTCTCGATCCAGTTCCCCCCTTCGAAAGCGCAGAGTAGTTCTGCCTATGAACGGTTTATCCCTCGCAACGAGATGGATATCGCCGTAGTCGGCGCCGGCTCATGGGTCCAGCTGGACGAATCAGGGAGCACCATTGAGCAGGCCCGGATAGCGCTGGCGGCCGTTGGTCCAACTCCCCTGGTCGCCCAGCAGGCAGCCGACTCACTCAGCGGACAGGAAGCGAGCGAGGAGAACCTGGCCGCTGCCGGTAACCTGGCCCGCGAGGTCGCCAGCCCGATCGACGACATGCGAGGAACGATCGAGTACCGGGTGCACCTTGTCGGTGTCCTGGTCACACGTACGCTGACACGGGCAGTGGCACGTGCCCGTGGCGAATCATGAGTCCATGCCAAGAAACATGTAACTAACGAGAGGATCCAGAGCGTGGCAAAAACAGTCCTGGTGACAACAACGATTAACGGTGAATCAACGGAGTTTCTCTGTAAGCCACGAGAGAGCCTGCTGGAAATCCTCCGCGACAAGCTGGGGATGACCGGCTCCAAGGAAGGTTGTAACAACGGGAACTGCGGCGCCTGTACCGTCCTGATCGACGGGCTCCCGGTCGACAGCTGCCTGGTTCTGGGCGTGGAGATGGAAGGGGTCGAGATTACCACCATCGAGGGAATCGCCGATATCGGTCAGCTCGACCCGGTCCAGGATTGCTTCCTGGAAGGAGCCGCCCTGCAATGTGGTATCTGCACGCCGGGATTCATCGTCGCGGCCAGGGCCCTGCTGGACAAGAAACCAGATGCCGACGAACAGACAATTCGTTTCGACCTTTCAGGAAACCTCTGCCGCTGTACCGGTTATGACAAGATCGTCCGTGCGATCCAGGCAGTCCAGGAATCGAACTGAGTCGGGCACGATCACCGCGACAACAACCCTCCTTGAAGATCTGGAGAATTAACCGTGAGTTCTGGAAATGGAAATTACCGGGTGATCGGAACCCGACCGCGTCGCCATGATGGAGCAGAAAAGGTAACCGGCAGTGCCATCTACGGGAACGATGTCCAGTTGCCTGGCCTGCTGACCGGTTTTATTCTCCGCAGCCCCCACGCGCATGCCCGTATCACCTCGATCGACACCTCCGAAGCCGAGGCGATGGAGGGTGTCTTTGCCGTCCTGAGCGGGGAAGATTTCCCGGCGGTGGCCGACAAGATTGCCGACCTGGGCGAGGGATCGGTCAACCTGAGTTATCTCAGTGACAACGTGATGGCCAAAACAAAGGTGCTCTACAAGGGCCACGCGATCGCTGCAGTGGCTGCAGTAAACGTTCACATTGCTGAAGAAGCTGCGGCAAAGATCAAAGTCGAATACGAGGTACTCCCCTCGGTCACCTGGGTTCTGGATGCCATGCAGGATGATGCCCCCCTGCTCCATGAAAACCTCTGCACCGACCACATGGGTGAGAAAGACGAGAAGCCAAGCAATACCGCTGTCCACATGCATTTTGAAAAAGGGAACGTGGAAGAAGGATTTGCTGCAGCCGATGTGATCGTCGAACGCGAGTTCAAGACCGCCACGGTCCACCAGGGTTATATCGAGCCACATGCCTCCGTGGCCGACTGGACCACCTCTGGTCGCCTGAAGATCTGGACATCGACCCAGGGTGCTTTCACCGCCCGGCAACAGACAGCTGAGATCCTGCAGATCCCGATTTCCGATGTAGTCGTCACTCCCTGTGAAATCGGTGGAGGCTTCGGGGGCAAGATCGCTGTTTATGTCGAACCGGTTGTTGCCCTGTTGAGCAAGAAAAGCGGACGGCCAGTCAAAATCTCGATGACACGTACCGGCGTTTTTGAAGGGACAGGTCCCACACCGGGATCTTTCATGCGAGTCAAGATCGGTGCCACCAGTGACGGCAAGCTCGTTGCCGGCGAGGCCTGGCTGGCTTACGACGCGGGCGCTTACCCGGGCGGGATGATCGGCCCCGGATGCATGTGCGTGTTCAGCTGTTATGACATCGAGCATGCCGTCGTGGACGGCTACGACGTGTGCATGAACAAGCCCCACACGCAGGCATACCGTGCACCCGGTGCCACCCAGGTGGCTTTTGCCACGGAGCAGGTACTGGACGAGATTGCCGAACAGCTGGGAATCTGCAAGCTGGAAATTCGCCAGCTCAACGCGGCCAAGGAAGGGATGCGACGGGTAGATGGGCCAGTCTTTCCACGAATCGGCCTGGTCGAGTGCCTGGATGCTGTGGCCCAGAGTGATCACTGGAATAGTCCCCTGGAAGGAGAAAACCGGGGACGCGGAATTGGTGTTGGATTCTGGTTTGGGTGTGGACTCAAGTCATCGGTCAGCGCCAGCGTGAACCATGACGGGACCGTTAACCTGACTGAGGGATCGCCGGATATCGGTGGCACGCGCACCTCGATCGCAATGCAACTGGCAGAGGTGCTGGGAATCGACACCTTCGACGTCATTCCCCAGGTTGCCGACACCGACAGCGTTGGCTACACCGACGTGACAGGGGGAAGCCGGGTCACGTTTGCCACCGGACTGGCTGCCTACGAGGCGGGGCTCGACCTGCAAAAGCAAATGGTCATCCGCGCCGCGGATCTCTGGGAATGCCCGGTGGATGAGATCACCGTGGAAGAGGGAGAATTCAAGGGAGCGGGAAACAGCGCCTCTTTCAAGGAACTCGCCCAGCAACTCTTCAAGGATGGGGAACCTCTGGTCGCCCGCGCCTCGGTTGCTCCTGACTGTGCCACCAACGGTTTCGCGGTCCACATCGTCGACCTGGAAGTCGACCCGGAAACAGGCAAAGTCACGATCCTTCGCTACACCGCCGTGCAGGATGCCGGTAAGGCAATCCATCCCAGTTACGTGGAAGGCCAGATGCAGGGTGGTGCGGTGCAGGGAATCGGCTGGGCTCTGAACGAGGAGTACTACTTCAATGACGATGACACGATGGACAATGCCAGCTTCCTGGATTACCGCATGCCCACCATGCTCGACGTGCCGATGATCGACACGATTATCGTGGAAGTAGCCAACCCGGACCATCCGTACGGAGTGCGAGGGGTCGGGGAACCGCCGATCATTCCTCCCCCGGCGGCAATCGCCAATGCCATGAGCGAGGCAATCAGTAAAAGATTTTACGACCTGCCAATGTCTCCCCCGAAGGTCTGGAAGACCCTCAGCGAGACCTCCTAGGTCATCGGCCCCATGCCCATCGTCTTCATCCCTGCACAGCTGAAATCCCTCACCGGGGGTATATCCCAGGTCGAGATGGAAGCGGATAATGTCCGCCAGGTAATCGAGCAACTGGAGACGCAGTTTCCCGGAATACGCGATCGCCTCTGTGACGGTGATCAGCTCGCTCCCACGCTGCAGGTTTCCGTTGACAGCTCAATGGGTGCCCGGGGCTTACGTACCCGGGTCGCCGAGGCGCAGGAAGTCCATTTCCTGCCCGTCATAGGTGGAGGGTAAGAAAATCATGGATATTACCAAGGACACGCTCGATACGCCCGCGCTCTGCATGGACCTGGATGTGATGGAAGAGAACATCCAGAAAATGGTCCAGGCCTGTGACGAGAATGACATCGGCTGGCGACCTCACAGCAAGTGTCACAAGTCAGCAGCGATCGGCCAGAAGCTGATCGAGGCCGGCGCCCTGGGTATCACCTGTGCCAAGCTCGGGGAGGCAGAAGTCCTGGCCGCTGGAGGAATCGAGGACCTGCTGATCGCCAACCTGATCGTGGGGCCGACAAAAATGCAGCGGCTGGCGAATCTTTGCAGGGTCGCCCGCCCGATCGTCTGTATCGATCACATCGACCAGGCGGTTCCCATCAGCGAGAAGATGGAGGCCGAGGGGCAGGTGGTACGAGTGATCTTTGAAGTGGATATCGGGCTCGCCCGGGTCGGGGTCCAGCCGGGAGAGGCCCTGCTGGAACTTGCTGCCCAGGTTGCACCTTTACCAGGACTGGAGGTGGTTGGCATCATGGGCTACGAGGGACACCTCTTGACCATTGCCGACATGGAGGAAAAGAAGGAGAAGATTCGCCTGGCACTGGAAGTCCTTGTCGACGCTGCCGGCGCCATGAAGGAAGCAGGGTTCTGCTGCGATATCGTTTCCTGTGGAGGGACCGGGTCCTATGTTTTCAGCTGTGCCCACCCGGGGATTACCGAGATCCAGGCGGGTGGAGCGATCATGATGGACCAGTTCTATCGCAACCAGTGCAATGTCCAGGACCTCGGCAACGCGCTGACCGTGCTGGCAACAGTCGTCTCGCGACCCGCCCCGGACCGGGCCATCATTGACGCTGGTCGAAAGACCTTCAATGCCGACTCCGAGCCGGCCGTGGTTGTCGGACGTGACGACATCCAGGTCGTGCAGCTGTCGGCTGAGCATGGTGCACTGCAGCTCGATCCATCCGCCCAGGATTTAAAAATTGGTGACCGACTGGAGATTATTCCTGGTTACAGTGACATGACCACCGTCCTGCACGACCAGTTCTACGGCTTCCGGGGAGACCAGCTGGAAGTGATCTGGCCACTGGAAGGACGTGGACGACTGCAGTAAACCCCTTCCGCTTCCAGGGTTGCCCCCATGAAGTCCAGGCACGCATGTACGATCCTGCTGCTGATGAGCATCCCGGCGATGTCGGTCGTGGCGGCAGAGACAATCCGCTTCGCGACTTTCAACACCTCGCTGAACCGGAACAAGGCGGGTGCCTTGCAGGAGGAACTGGAAGGTGGCAACTCGGTCCAGGCCCGCAAGATTGCCCAGATCCTGCAGCGGGTACGGCCCGATGTCGTACTGCTGAACGAAGTCGACTATGACTCGAGTGGAAAAACAGTGCAGCTCTTCAGGCAGCAATACCTGGAGGTCTCCCAGGGAAACCAGCCGCCACTTCACTATCAGCATACGTTCCTGGCCCCGGTCAACACCGGAATCCCCAGCGGCATTGACCTGGACCGGAATGGTGAAACCGGCCAACCAGGGGATGCATTCGGTTTCGGACGCTTCCCCGGACAGTACGGCATGCTGGTCCTGAGCCGTTACCCGATCGATGAGAAACGTGCCCGGACCTTCCAGAAGTTTCCCTGGAAAAAAATGCCCGGCGCCCTGCTCCCGGTCGACCCCTCCAGCTCAGAACCCTACTACCCGGCTGAAGCCGTTGGTGTTTTTCGACTCTCTTCCAAGAGCCACTGGGACGTGCCCATTCAAGCTGGTGAGAACATGATTCACCTGCTTGCCTCACACCCCACCCCCCCGGTCTTTGATGGCCCGGAAGATCGAAATGGCCGGCGCAACCACGACGAGATCCGGCTCTGGGCTGATTATATCCGTCCCTCCCGTAGTAATTACCTGGTTGATGACCATGGCCAGCGGGGCGGACTTGCCCGTGGTGCCCATTTTGTGATTGCCGGGGACATGAACGCGGATCCCCTCGATGGAGATACCGTCCCAGGAGCGATTGGCCAGTTACTTGACCAGCGAAAGGTGAACTCCCGGCAGATCCCTGCGAGCACAGGAGCGGTTGCTTTTCGTGATACCGGGGCAAATGCCGATCACCGCGGTAGCGCCAGGAATGATACTGCTGATTTTCCTGACCAGGGACCTGGTAACCTGCGAGTGGATTACGTGCTTCCCTCCCGCAGCCTGAGGGTTCTGGAGAGTGGTGTCTTCTGGCCACCGGCCGGGGAACCTGCATCCGCACTGTTGAATGCTTCCGACCACCGCCTGGTCTGGGTGGATGTTACATTCAAGTAAGGATACCAAGGTCGAGGTTCATGCCATGCGGTTTCTGCTACTACTCTCCCTTCTGCTGTTGCTTCCCACCGGGCTACGAGCGGAACCAGGCCGCCCGGCCATGACGATTGAAACAACCAGCGAAGGATGCTGGATCAAGGAGGGAAACCAAAAGGTCCTCTTCTACCAGCAGACGACCCGGTCACTCGATGGGAAGTACGCTCGAGCCAATTACGTGCATCCACTGATGGACCTTGATGGAAACACGATCACGGAGGACTTTCCCGCAGACCATCCACATCACCGGGGCATTTTCTGGGCCTGGCACCAGTGCCTGGTCGGTTCCAGTAGCGCCGGTGACGGCTGGGCCTGCCAGGACTTCCACTGGCAGGTGGACGAGGTCCGCCAGCAGAAGAAACGCAACTGGGCCGCCCTCGAAGTGCAAGTCACCTGGTCCTCCCCGGCGATCCTCGATGAGAACGGCCAGAGCGTTCCACTGGTCGCCGAGCGTACAACGATCCGTGTCCATCGGGCCGGTGAGGCGTTGCGGGTGATTGATTTCGACATCCAGCTGGAAGCCCTTGTGGATCAACTGAAGCTGGGAGGCTCGAATGATGCTAAGGGGTACGGGGGTTTTTCCCCTCGCTTCCGGATGCCTGCCGGGGTCGATTTCCTGGGACAGTCGGGGCCGGTGGAGCCGGTGAGCACAGCCGTGGAGGGAGGTGGCTGGATGCACCTGCGCGGTGACTTTGGCAACCGGGGCTCGGAAAGTGGTATCACGATCATGTGCCATCCGTCCGTGCCAGGATTTCCCCAGTCATGGATCCTGAGGCGATCCGGGAGCATGCAGAACGCGGTTTACCCTGGATCCGAGGCGGTTCCACTGGAAACGGGTTCCCCCTGGCGTCTGCGCTATCGCCTGCTTCTACACCGGGGTCCGGTCACGGCCGAGCACGTCGAGCAACATTACCAGCGTTACTCCCGTTGAAGCGGAAAATGACAGAGATTGGCTAGTTCACCAACCTCCCAGTAGAATCAGTACTCTGACTAACCCGATGATCCAACCAAGGATGAATTTAATGTCTGCCATGCTGGTCTTGATTCCTGGCGCAAGGACCCTGGCCCTGCTGGTGCTGGTTGTCTTCACGGGAATCGCAAGGGGCGAGGATCCCCCACCGGCGACACTCTCTCCGTACGCCAACGTCATCCTGGCAGACAAGCCTGTCGGCTACTGGACAATGGAGGAGAAGGCCGGGAAGCAGATCCAGAACCGTGGCACCACCGGAGCGGTACTTGGTGGCACGCTGATGAATCAGGTAATGCTTGGCCAGGCCGGCCCGCAACTTCCTGACTACCCCCTTTTTAACAACGAAAACAGGGCGTTGATACTCGGCAAACCGGCGGGCTGGGTCGTGATCTCGGACCCTGGCGAGCGGAGCCCGCTGGACTTTGACAACGGTGATTCCATCACCATCGAGGCATGGATCAACCTGCAGTCACTTTCCGAGGGGCAGCAGGTTTACATCCTGGGCAAGGGCCGCACCAACAACCCTGGTGTCGCCAGCGATAACCAGAATTACTCGCTCCGTATGCGTGGGATAGAGGGGACAGCCCATCTCAGCTTCCTGTTTCGCAATGCGGACAACCGCCCAGGCCAGCAGAACGACTTTCATCGCTGGAATTCAAAGGAGGGGCTGATCCTGGATGGTCGCTGGCATCATGTCGCCTTTGTTTACCGTTTTGGTGACCCCGACAGTGCGCATGCCGTGATCGACGGCACGCCCGGGAAGGGGAGCTGGGAAATGGGTGGTCCCACCAGCAAGCCACCGGTGGTGGATAACGATGAACTCTGGATCGGTTCATCGATGGGCGGAAACCCCGGTTGCAGCTTCCAGGGAGGCCTCGATGAGGTCGCACTCTACCGCCACCTGGTTCCAATCGAGCGTCTTGCCCGGCGATATCGTGCGATCTTTCCTGATCCCCGGGAAGCGGAATATGCAGCAGCCGAGAAGTTGCCACGAGGCACGGTCGAGGTCGGTCTTTTTGAATCCGTTCCATCCCAACCCGGCATGTTACCGTTGTCCACTCGGCCGCATCGCAGTTACCGGCAAAAATCACTTGCCTTCGTGGGAGTTCCCAGGAAGTACACCACGACAGGGGTGATCGATGATCGCTCCAACCCTTACCTGCTGCGAGCTCGCAACTGGCTCACCCTGGACGCTGAAAAAGCAGGGAATTACACGATTGTGCTGCGAGCGAGGAGTGCCGCTCATCTGTACATCGACGGGGAGCTGGTTGCCCAGACGCCCTTGATGTCAAAAAACGCTGATGGTCACGAGGCGGTGCCGAAACTGAAGACGGCGGATCGCCAGGACCTGCGTCTTCTCCCTG
>CEWR01146494.1_pt1 | contig 10260 bp, 6 predicted proteins | sample 356321 | NCBI WGS metagenome assembly CEWR01 (sample SAMEA2621551, study PRJEB7988) | marine metagenome | biome: marine biome (ENVO:00000447); feature: mesopelagic zone (ENVO:00000213); material: "saline water (ENVO:00002010), including plankton (ENVO:xxxxxxxx)" | depth 790 m
TAGCTGGCAGGTTCGTAATGCTTTTGTCGCTATCAATAATATCAATATTACCATTGACATAAGCTATTACTGTTTTTTTATTAAACTCATTATATTTCACTTTACTGATTCCTATATCAGACAAACCATTCACAATATTTAATCTATCAATAGAAAAATCTGTTTTGTGGTATAAAAAAAGTGCTGAATTTGTTGCGCAATAAATAACATCATCTGCTTCGGTAACAGACACTGCATCAATGTAAGGCAAATGATCTCGCCAAGAACCAACAGACACCTCCTGGCAAATTGCAGGAAACATTTGTGACATTAGAATGATTACTATGGCTAATCTATTTATCATTGGCGTCATTGTAACTGAAAGGGAATCTTTTTATTGCACAAAAATAAGCTATATTTGCCAAAAAAATAATGGCTCCGTAGTTCAACTGGATAGAATGGTAGATTTCGGCTCTGCTGGTTGGGGGTTCGAATCCCTCCGGGGTCACATAAATTAAATGTAAAAGCCTTTCTCGTAAAGGCTTTTTGCTTTTAAAAATTTCCCTTCGTAGAGGAGAGGCTTTGATAACTTTCACACTGACAACGCTGCTTGTTATTTCTAACTCCTTCTTTTATTTATTGTCCTGAAGAACAATAAATACATCGTTTCATAATTGTTGTTTTATAGAAAAGTTCTTAGTTCACTTCTGTTCCTGTATGCATCGCTTGCAGTAGTTAAAAGCTACGAACAGCAAACTCAGGTACCATTTGGAGCGCGACCTCATGCCTCAGCGGAATAGAATTACTAATTTATAAGTAAAATTCATTACACAAAAGGTGATTAAATACGACCGTTAAATAAAAAACCAGCTCTTATTGAAATCTTACGACCATACCAACACATTGATTATGAGCGATTTATTCTAAGTCAACTAATTTGAAATAAAAAATGGTATTAATTATTTAATACTTTTGTATAAGTTAAATATTCACACAAAAAAAGCCATTTATTATTAAAAATAAAACATGAAGAGAATCATCCTATTATTAGTGAATATTATCATAGTAACTCAATGCTATTCTCAGTTATACGTAAAACTAAAACCTAGTCTTAATAAGTCATTAGGAGGTCTAGTGCTAACAAACAATACATCCCTAGAATATACTCCTGCACTGGGCCAAATCACTGAAAGGGTTGGAAATGTTCGCACTAGTCTTGGTCAGGGACTTATGGGCAACCTTTCACTTGGCTATAGTTTTACTTCTCAATTTAGTACGGAGTTGGGAGTTTCATATCTTAATGGAAAAAGCTCTCAAGGAAGCTATACTTTAAAATATACAAATTCAGAAGAGATATCAACATACACTTATACAGGGCATCTATTTTCTATTGATCCAACCTTCGTATTTTCTTCAAAGGAAAGAGAATTTTTTAGAACTTATGTTTCCTTAGGCTTTCCAATAAACTTTATTTCATTTGATGAACATTACGTTGGTGAAGAACCCAATTCTACCAAAACTGCTGAAAGACTCACAAAATATACAGGCGCTATCAAAATTGGGGTTTCAACTAAATTCGGGATCCTAGCAAAACTGAGTGAAAGTCTCGAAACATTTGGAGAAATAGGATTTACCTATATTAATTTCTCCCCAAATGAAAGTGAGACTACCATATACAACCTAGAAGGAGATAATTCATTATCAACTCTCAACAACTCTGAATTAAAGTCTGTTTATAAAGAAACCACCATCAAAGATTTTGATTATGATTCTGCAAATAGTGTGTGGGTAGAAAATTATAGTACTAATTCACCTCGGGTGCGTCAGAAATTTGACATCCCAGTCTCATACCTTTCATTCTCGTTGGGTATCAAGATTAACATTTTCAAGAATGGGAATAAAAATGATAGATTTGGATAAAAGAGAAGTTGCTACAGAGAATAAGTTTATTCAACTTTAATTTAATAATTTCACCTATTGAAAACCTACCCTATAATATTTTTTAAAGGCAAGGAAAAAGTTGTAAATGAAAAACAATATCTTCAACATTAGTTTTAAAACAGAAGTTGTTGTTGTTTCGTTATTTATCACTTGCTCTATCTTATACTTTTTTTTTGGGACGTATAATTTCAATTTAACCTCTCTTTCTTCTATTCAAATTAGCAGAGCTACACTAGATGCTGCTGATGTATCAAAAAGAATTTCCTTTTTTTACAAGCTAATAGGATTGTTTTCTGTTTTAATGATAGCCACATATGTTCTTGTGTATTGGGCTGCTAATAAATGGAAAACTCCAGACCCTCAAGAAAAGATACTCCTTATACTCGCCACTACTGGAATTGTTTTAAGAATCTCATCTGTTTATGGTATTGACTGTGATTATGGAGCCAATCTTATAACAATTCTATTTGTTATAATAATTGGTTTAACAAGCTTAAGAAATCGTAGAAATCTGTTTTCAACAAGCACTAACCTAACCTACCTTTCTACTATTACAATTACATCCTTTATATTAACAGGCGTAATACTTTTTCTGTTTAACTCTAACCTGTTTGTTCAAAAAAACAGCATCTCCTTATTTTTTGTTTTACTCACTGTTCTGATTTCAGCCACGCTCATTATCAAACACAAAACACACCTGTTTTTAAGACAATTCTTTTTATACCTTTCGCCACTATGCTTATCTCCAATATTGATTTTTATTTCGTTAGAATGCTTCTTCTATTTCAAATTGAATTACGACTTATTTATCTCTTTTAAACTTGTTTTTATTGGGTTAATGCTTCTTTTTGGAGCTCTATTATTTGCTATTACAAAGTGGAAGAGACTCTCTCTCTCTTCAAAAGTATTAACCAACGTTTTATATGCCCCTTCAGCACTTTTAATGTTTTTAATATTAACACAATACAACCCTATACTGGAGCAATCTAAAGAAATGTTTGAGTTAGCAAACCCTGCAATTACTCAAATGCGACTGTTTTCATTTTCGGAAATTCCTTTTGTTGATTTCATGTCATCACATATGTTTTCTGAGCAATTTTCTGGAATAATTTACAACCTCATTTTTGGTTACGATGGGAGTTTGGATTTTTTAACTTATCAGTTTTTATACATTGTTATCTTTTATTTTATTGCTTATTATTTCTTACGAAATGTCTTAAACTCTGCGAGTAGTTCCTTGCTTTTTCTAATCTCTTTCCCTCTTGTATACACGCTGTTTTACCCCCACTTATTTTACAGTATCTTATTGTTTATTGCTGTACAAAAAACAGTAAAAGACCAAAAAGTAAAGAACTATTTTTTACTTGGTACACTTACAACAGTCATGTGTTTTTGGAGGTTAGATGTTGGCGTTTCGGCCCTTTTAGCAACTGTGCTATTTTTACCACTAAGCCTTTTTGTTAATGAACAGCGCATAAACTTTTTAGCTTTACTAAAATCATTAACGCTTTTCTTAACCTTATGTCTTGTAACTTTTCTTACCGTATTTGCTTTTCGAGAATCAGCGTCTATTTTCTCAAACATTCAAAGTTTTTCACATTACATTTCAGCCAATCAAGCACATGGTCTCTCAATAATCGCTAAAGAGTATACTCATCAGTTTTTTATTCATCATGTTATTTTACCGTTAATCTCAATTCTACTTGTACTATATAGTGCTTATAGTTTAAGAACTCCAAGAAAAAAGTTTTCTGAATCAAAGAAGTACGCCCTTAGTGCATCTATATTTTTATTTTTAATCTATCTAACTAATTTTCAAAGAGGACTTGTAAGACACAGTTTCGCTGAGAACACCGATTCATTTTTAACCTCTACATTGTTTATTGCGTTAGCTCTTTTTATCTTTTCTCAGATTAAAAACAACAATCAGAATTGGAAAAGATATATCTACTTTTTTAGCATCTCATTTGGGGTTATCTTTTTGTTAAAGAACTTCCCTATTGAAAAGGAAATATCAGGATTAGATCAATTTTTACAACAAAACACCTTAACTGGTATTGATACAAAATTGACTACTGAAAATTTTAAGGGAAGGGTTGTTGGAAAAGAAGACTTTGCAAAAAAGACCTATTCTGACTTAAAATTATTTTTAGACCAGTCTATTCACCAAAACCAAACTTTTTTAGACTTCTCTAATACTCCCATGTTGTATTACTACTGCCAAAGAAGAGTCCCTTCCTACTTTTGTCAGAACTTACAAAATACGGTTGATGATTATTTACAAGTAGAGCAGATTAAAAGAATTAACACTAATGATATACCTGTAGTTATCTATTCAAATTACCCAAAAAGTTGGTGGGATAATACGGATGATGTTTCAAATATAATGCGCCAGTATTTATTAGCAGAACACATTCATAAAATGTACAAACCTTTTGCTGTTATAAACGAACATAGCATCTGGGTATCTAAAAAAAATGATTTAGATAACTCCGGATTTCAATTAGATGAAGAGTTGAATACACATCAGATCTATAATTACAAAAATGCAGCATGGTTAATAAATGACTATGTTAATAATGAAGCTAAAGATTCATTTAAAAAAATAACACTTAAAAAGAGACTTTTAGACCTAAGTAATAAAGAGACTTTGATAAACCTACAAAAAGAGACGTTTGAAAAATCCAACATTTTTATTAAAATTGTACTGAATAAATCAACAAAAAATGAGACCTTAAAAGTTGAAATATTTTCTAACGACACCTTAATTGGAACAAATATGTTTGAGACAAAAAAAGGCAAAATGGAATATATGATGCCAATTAGCAATCATTATTTATGGACAACAAAATCGATATCAATGATTAAAACATCAAATAGCGATCATTCTTCAGTAAGTGATATTCAACTCTTTAAAGACGTTCGAAATGAATATTAAACAGCAACTTTTAATAGACAAATTCATTGCTAAACCTGTAGCATTCCTTCTAAACTTTATGGTTAGAGGAGTTGGCCAAATTCTATCAATTAACCATGACTTAAACAAGCCTTTTAAAACTATTGCTATTTGTAAATTTAAAGGAATGGGGAGCATTATACAGGCCACTCCAATGCTCGAAGCTATTAGAAAAAAACATCCTGAAGCAGAAATCATTTTTGTAACCACTGAACCTAATAGAAGAATTCTTACTAAAATAGATTTAGTAGATACTATCGTTACTATTGATGATAGCAACCTCTTTAAATTTATCTCTACAAACATTAAATCTTTACTTTTTTTACTAAAAAAACGCCCCGAGGTTTATTTTGATTTAGAGATCTACTCAGATTTCAGCACCCTTTTCACCCTCTTTTCTTTATCTACTAATCGTGTCGGATTTTATCTTCGTTCAAGTTCTTTTAGAATGGGAATATATACTCACATGATGTTCTTCAATCCTCGTGTACCTATTTCTCAAGTATACCTTCAACTAACACGACTTATTGGGTGTGATTCTGAATCCATAGATCTTTACCCCCTAACTAAAAACACAGCTACACCTACTAGAAGAGAAAAAAAATATCTTGTAATCAACCCCAATTCTTCTGATTTACGATTAGAAAGAAGATGGGACAAAGAGAATTTCATTAACCTCATTCGTTTAATTGTAGAAAAGTTTACAGAATATGACGTGCTCTTAATAGGCGGAGGAGGAGCCGAAAAGGCATACACCGAAGAAATATCGAAACAGCTTAATGATTCAAGAGTTATTAATACAGCGGGTAAAACATCTATTGATGAAGCGATAGATTTAATAGAAGGCGCTGAATTGATGGTGACAAATGACACAGGACCAATGCACATAGCATTTAGTCTAAACACCGAAGTTGTTTGTTTATTCGGCCCTTGTTCCCCAGACCAGTATGGGATGAGTAAGAATGCTCACATCATATACAAATCGACTTACTGCAGTCCTTGTATACATGATTTTGAAATAGCTCCATGTAAAGGAAACAACGTTTGTATGAAGCTGATAATCGTAGAGGAGGTCTTTGAAAAAGTTTCTCAGTTACTTGATAAAGAAACAGAAACTAAAGCTCAGTTATTCGGATCACAGTTCATTTATAAAGATGAATCTAATGTTTATGGAAAAGTTATTCGATAACCATTTTAATCTTGTAAAATAGCTTTAATCCCTGGTAATTCTTTTCCCTCTAAATACTCTAACATAGCTCCACCACCTGTACTCACATGGCTCACTTCATTTGCTAAATTAAACTTATTAACTGCAGCAACAGAATCACCTCCACCAACTAAAGAAAAAGCCCCATTTTTAGTTGCTTCAACGACAGCTAAAGCAACTTGCTTCGTTCCTTCTTGAAAGCTTGCTAATTCGAAAACGCCCATTGGTCCATTCCATAAAATTGTTTTAGAATTATTGATACAAGCAACGTAATCAACTATTGCTTTCTCACCAATATCTAACCCCATCCATCCATCAGGAATTTCATTTGTAGCACACATTTGTGTATTGGCATCATCACCAAACTTATCTGCAGCAACGGTATCAATAGGAATAAGAATTGAAACATTCTTTGCTTTTGCTGTTTCTAAAACTTCTTTTGCTGTTTCAATAAAATCATCCTCAACTAAAGAGTTTCCAGTTTTTCCGCCTAAAGCTCTAGCAAATGTATAAGCCATACCTCCACCAATAATGATGTTGTCAACCTTATCCATTAATTTTTCAATAATTACAATTTTAGAAGAAACTTTTGCTCCACCAACAATTGCTGTTATAGGGCTTTCTCCTTCATTCAAAACCTTAGAAACACTAACAATTTCTTTTTCTATTAAATAGCCAAACATCTTTTCAGTTGGAAAGAATTCTGCAATAATAGCAGTTGAAGCATGCGCTCTGTGAGCCGTTCCAAAAGCATCATTTACATATACATCTCCAAGTTCAGATAATTGTCTAGCAAAATTTTTATCTCCAGCAGTTTCGTGCTTGTAAAAACGCAAGTTCTCCAATAATAAAACCTCTCCAGGCTTCAACTCTTCCGCCATTTGTTGTGTATCAGAACCTATACAATCTTTTGCAAATTTAACAGTGCATCCAACCAATTTAGAAACTTCATCAACAATACTTGATAATGAAAACTTAGCTTCATACCCACTTTTAGGTCTTCCTAAATGAGACATTAAAATAACAGAACCACCACCAGCAAGTACTTTTTGTATTGTTGGTACTGCAGCTTTAATACGAGTATTGTCTGTAATATTTAAATCGCCATCTAAAGGCACATTAAAATCCACTCTTATTAATGCTTTTTTATTTGTGAAGTTGTAGTTCCCTATGTTTTCCATATCAAAAAATTGAATGGTAAAAATAAAGTTTTGAATGAAAACAAGACCATGAATCTCAATATTAATTACTTTTGAATGCAATGCAATTTAAAGATATAATAGGACACGAAAGTGTAAAAACTCGGCTAATCAATTCAGTTAATAACGGAAGAATTAGCCATGCACAACTATTTTTAGGCCCTGAAGGCTGTGGTAATTTACCAATAGCCATTGCTTATGCTCAATATATTTCTTGTCAAGACAAAGGAGCCGATGACTCTTGCGGACAATGCGAATCATGTATTAAATATCAAAAACTAATACATCCCGATTTACATTTTGTTTTTCCAGTAGCATCAAGTGCAGAAGTAAAAGATAAACCTACAAGTACTCGATATATTTCGCAATGGCGAGAAGCAATTTTAGACGAGCCCTACTTATCATTAGCAAATTGGCAAAACAGAATAGAAACAGGTAATAAGCAATTACTTATTTCTAAAAACGAAAGCGAATCAATTTTAAAGGTTTTAAGTTTAAAAACTTACGAATCGGAATACAAAATAATGATTATTTGGTATCCCGAACGTTTCAATATTGCTTCTGGAAATAAATTATTAAAGATTATTGAAGAGCCGCCTAGCAAAACTCTTTTTATACTTGTGGCTCAAGATTCAGAACAAATTATTTCTACTATTTTATCGAGGACTCAACTCGTAAAAGTTGGTCGAATTAAAGAGGACATCTTACAAGCTGAATTAGAAAAAAAATACAGCCTAGAAAGTTCTATGGCGCATAAAATTGCGCATCAATCGGATGGAAATTTAATTACTGCCAAAAAATTGATTGAACACTCTTCTACTGAAGAAGAGTTTCATGAATTGTTTAAAATTTGGATGCGTTCTGCTTTTAAAGGAGAAGTTGCTGGATTAATTACATGGTCGGAAAACATGGCAAGCACTTCTTTTGGAAGGGAGAAACAGAAGCAATTTTTAAAATACGCTCTACACCTTTTTAGAGAAAGTTTAATTAAAAATTATGGCGATCCAGAAATGGAAAGAACAGCCAATAATGAGTTGAAATTCTTATCCAATTTTGCACCGTATATCCATGGCGCAAACTGTATTGAAATAATAGAATTATTTGATAATGCCTCTTATCATATTGAAAGAAATGCTAATCCGAAAATATTATTCTTAGACATTTCTTTAAAACTAACTAAGCTTTTAAGGGTACAATCTCCTGTGTTCGAGTAATATTATTCCTCAGTTATTTCCCAGTCAGTTGGATTATATTCTTGCTTTTCTTTTTTTCTCCGAGGAGTTTTATTCTTGTTAAGGTGAGAATTATATAGGTATAGTCCTGTTGCTCCCAAAGCTACAGCTCCCAATAAGAAATTATTTTGTTTGCCTCCACTTTCTCCAAGAGCAACAGCAGCTGAGCCAGCACTAGAAAGCATTAATAAGACACCCACAAAGCCTTCCCGATCTTTTGCAGAAAATAAAAAATCCCAAAGCCCATCAATCGGATCTTGAATTTTAATATCTAAAAAATTTATTACACGTTGATTCTTTTGAGTTTTTGTTAAGAAATTTTTATTCTTGTTTTTTCCGAAAGAATAATCTTCTTCATGATAGTTGTTGAATGAAAAGTTATTTCCCTTCAAATTGATTGAAGAAAAACATATTAAAAAAACTACTGCAATTTTTAATCCCACTTGAAAACTAAGCTTTATCAAATTTAAAGAAAATAATGTTATCCATATTTTATTGTGAATAGTTCATCATTCAACAAGCAAAAATCCTATCTAAAAAAACTATATTTGTAAGGAACAATAAGTTTAACAATTCGCAGTTTTCTCAATGCGAATCCTAAAAACTAACATTAGCCTTTTTTTCAAAGGAATATGATTTTTAGAATTCTTTAATTGAGTGACTGACAATATATATAATAGTACATGGGATGTAGCGGATGTAGTTCTGACAGAGGGTGTGGTACAACATCAAAAGGATGTAAAAGCAAGACTGGCAGTTGTAATAAATTAAATGTTTTTGATTGGTTAAGTGATATTGAATTACCACATGGTCAAAAAATGTTTGATTGTGTAGAAGTTCGATTTAAAAATAGCCGAAAAGAATTTTATAGAAACCATGAAGAATTACCTCTTCATATTGGAGATATAATAGCAGTAGAATCGTCTCCAGGGCATGATATTGGAACCGTTTCTTTAACGGGAGAATTGGTAAGAAAACAAATGCGCAAAAGGAAAGTTGCATTTGATTCTGAAGAGATAAAAAAAGTTTATCGTCAAGCTAAAAAAACAGATGTAGACAAATGGATTGAGGCTCAAGAAATGGAGTTTGATACTATGCACAAAGCTAGAATACTAGCTATTGAGCTTGGTTTAAAAATGAAAATTAGTGATGTCGAATACCAAGGAGATCGTTCTAAAGCAATATTTTATTATACCGCTGAAGGGCGTGTTGATTTTAGAGAACTCATCAAAAGAATGGCGGGTGAATTTAAAACCAGAATCGAAATGAAGCAAATTGGTGTCCGCCAAGAAGCTAGTCGATTAGGAGGTATTGGTTCTTGTGGAAGAGAATTATGTTGCTCAACTTGGTTAACTGATTTTAGATCCGTTTCTACATCTGCAGCACGTTACCAACAACTATCATTAAACCCACAAAAACTAGCAGGACAATGTGGGAAATTAAAGTGCTGTTTAAATTATGAGCTCGACTCTTATGTTGATGCATTAAAAGGTTTTCCAAATACTAATCTTAAGTTAAAAACGAAAAAAGGAAATGCCTTTTACCGTAAAATGGACATTTTTAGAGGGGTATTGTGGTATTCATATCAAGATGAACCATTAAACTTTATTGAGCTAAAGCTTGAAAGAGTTAATGAGATTATTGCGATGAATAAAGTCGAAGAAAAGCCTAAAGATTTAATAGGATTTGTTGAACTTAAAGTTGTAATAAAAGAACCTGAATACGCAAATGTTGTTGGTCAGGATG
>CEWR01128873.1_pt1 | contig 10250 bp, 9 predicted proteins | sample 356321 | NCBI WGS metagenome assembly CEWR01 (sample SAMEA2621551, study PRJEB7988) | marine metagenome | biome: marine biome (ENVO:00000447); feature: mesopelagic zone (ENVO:00000213); material: "saline water (ENVO:00002010), including plankton (ENVO:xxxxxxxx)" | depth 790 m
GAGCCCCCTGATCGATCGTAGGCCCCATCACTCGCCCGCTTTACAAGCTCGAGATCTTTAATGTCACGAGAAATCGTCGCCTGCGTCGCGTTGAAACCACGCGCCCGAAGACGCTTTCCCAGATCATCCTGACTACAAATGGCCTCATGGGAAACAAGATCGAGAATAGCAGACTGCCGGTACTTTTTCATAAATATGCAGATCTATGAATCATTATACACAACGTAATAGCTCGCACCAAACACTAAAATAAAAGTAAAATAGATATTAATCTACCTATTCAGCCGTTTCGATTGACTGGGTTATTAATAAATATGTATATATAGTCTATTAAAGGTATAAATATTCATGGCTAAAATACAATTAGGTATCGCTGGCGCCACTGGCTATGGAGGACAGGAGCTTTTGCGGCTAGCGGTGAGACACGACGATGTCGACATCGCCGTCGCAATGTCCTCTGCAGCGAGCAATGAAACACAAGAACTCCCAGCACTGAGGAACTTGTGGCATGGCCAAATCGAACCCTTTTCAGTCACGGAACTGATCGCCAAGAGCGAGGTCGTCTTTCTTGGGCTACCCGACCACATCAGCGCAGAGCTCGCGCCTGAGCTTCTAAGAAATGGACGGAAAGTATTCGATCTCTCTGGGGCTTTCCGACTTCGCGATGAAGGAATGCGAAAGCATTGGTACCCTAAAAGTCCTGCGCTTCCCGAAGTGACAACCTATGGACTCCCGGAATGGAATCGGGAGCATCTCTCATCCGCAAATCTCGTCGCCTGTCCGGGTTGCTATCCGACCGCGGCCATTCTTGCTCTTAAACCATTGGTAAATGCCGGTCTGTTGACCGGCAATCAGGACATCTACATCGATGCGAAATCAGGCATCTCAGGCGCCGGAAAGAAACCGTCAGAACGAACTCATTTTTCAGAGGTGCATGGAAGTATCGCAGCTTATGGAATTTTTTCTCATCGCCACGCGGCCGAAATTGAGCAAGAACTCGGAAGACCGGTGACATTTGTGCCCCACCTCGTCCCACTAGACCGTGGGATTCTAGAGACAATTTACACGCGTGTCGAGCCTGGCACGACGAATGAGACAATTCGCGAGGCATTAGAGGCCGCATATCAAGGATCGCCCTTTGTAAGGCTAACTGGAAACAGCCCTCCTGAAATCAAACATGTCGTACACACAAATTTTTGTGACATCGGTTGGATTCTCGATGGCACGCGCATCGTACTAATCGCGTGTATCGACAATCTCGTCAAAGGGGCCGCGGGACAAGCGCTTCAAGGTTTCAATATCGCCTATGGTTTGGAAGAATCGAAAGGGCTGCTGTGACTGTGAAAAAAGCAACCTCTGCACGGCGGCCGATCGTCGTCAAGCTGGGAGGCGAACTGCTTGAAGAGGCCTCGTCTTTACGGCGAATGGCGCGAACCTTAGCCGAACTAGCCGTGCGGGAACCCTTGGTGGTGGTTCACGGAGGTGGCCAAGAAATCAATGCGGACCTAGCGAAGCACGGAATTCCGAAACGATCTGTCGACGGTTTACGTATTACCGACGGAGACACGCTCAACATCGTCGTTGGCGTACTTGCTGGTCGTGTTAATACCAGGTTGGTAGCCGCAATCAGTGCCGCGGGCTCGAGTGCCGTTGGGCTCACTGGAGCTGATGCGTCGTTAGTACCGGTCCGAGGGGAACGAGCCTACAGGTCCGCCGACGGAACAAGCTGGAACCTTGGCTATGTCGGCCGTCCGTACAGCGTAGAGCCGCCGAAACTACTCATCGACTTACTTAATACGGGTCATACACCGGTCGTCGCAAGCATTAGCGCTGGAGCGAAGGGACAACTCTATAACGTCAATGCTGATACATTGGCTAGCCATTTAGCGGGTCGACTCAAGGCAGACCGACTTGTCATTACAGGCAGCACAAACGGAGTCTTGGGGCGTTCAGGTAAAACAATACCCACACTGGACGATACCTCCATAACGCGTGTGATAAACGACGGTTCTGCAAGTGCTGGAATGATCGCCAAGTTACTTGCCTGTCGCAAGGCATTAAAAAATGGCGTTGGTACAGTAGCGATTATCAATGGAAGAAATGCAAGACGTGGACTATTCGAACGAATGGTTGGCGGAACAGTGTTAACGCAATAGGCTCTTACGCTCGAAAAGATGTAATACAAACGATGACGACACTATCTGAACAAATTATTGCGAAAGAAGCCAAGCATATACTCCAAGTGTACAAACGTATACCGATAATGTTCGTCCGCGGTCAGGACTCGCACCTAATAGACGAGCACGGCCAAAAGTATTTAGATTTACTCTCTGGGATCGGAGTGGCATCGCTTGGTCATGCCCATACCAAACTAGCAGACATCATAGGAAAGCAAGCACACGAACTTCTTCACACCTCAAACCTCTATTTTCATCCGCTTCAAGCCGAAGTTGCTTCCCATCTCTCTCAGTTATCTGGACTTACGCGCACATTTTTTTGCAATAGTGGCACTGAAGCCGTAGAAGCATGCCTTAAGTTCGCCCGACGATATTGGTATAGCCAAGGTAATAAAAACAGGTCTGGAATTGTGGCGTTTGACGGATCGTTTCACGGACGCACTTTCGGCTCGCTATCTGTAACGGCCGGGGAACCCTACCGGACCCCATTTTCACCACTTCTCCCGGGAATCCGATTTGTATCACCATTCGATATTGATCAAATCAAAAAAGCAGTCACTGACCAGACAGCAGCGGTCATTGTCGAACCCATTCAAGGCGAAGGTGGTGTACGTCCGATCCCAACCGAGACCGCACAAGCACTCGCTGACATCTGTAGCACAACGCAGACACTGCTTATAGCAGATGAAGTGCAGTGTGGACTAGGTCGAACCGGTCAGCCATTTTATAGCTCTATGCTTGGTCTTACACCCGATCTAATGGCACTTGGTAAAGCTCTCGGTGCGGGCATTCCCATTGGCGCAGCGTTGCTAAGTGAAAAAGTTAGTAGTTCGGTGTCGTACGGCGACCATGGCAGCACCTACGGTGGAAATCCATTAGCGTGTCAGGCGGCACTCGTATTTCTCAGCGCTCTTGAAGACGGACTTATTCAACGCGTCGCCAACGCTGGTGAACGCCTTCGATCCGGGCTTGAAAAACTTGTCTCTAGCAGTGATGAGCTTCATGAAGTCCGTGGTGCTGGACTCATGTGCGGCATCGAAGTAGACATAGCAGTGGCGGACCAGATAGTTAACACGGCTCTTGAACACAAGTTACTCATCAATCGAACGGCAGGAACAGTCGTGCGACTGCTTCCGCCATTAACGATCAGTAATGAAGACATTGACGATGGTTTGATTCGACTGCGGGCTGCATTTTCAGACGCTGGGGCTCAGTTTTATTAAAGACACACGTAAAACAAACAATAAACAACTAAAGCTGTCACGTGACCGAAACAACTTTAATGGCTTTTCAGACCGTGCAAACCGAGGATACGCTGGCAATCCGCCCAGCTACGCTCGATGATGCACTGAGCATCTATGAACTTATCAGTAGCAATGTAGTAGCTGGACATTTACTTGAACGTTCACTTGAAGAAGTCCAACAACATGCAACGCGTTTCTTTGCCGCAGTCGATTCTGAGGAACTAGTCGGGTGTGGTGAACTCACACGGCTAAGCTCGAATGTCGCAGAAGTTCGCTCACTCGTTGTCAAAAACACAAGACGAGGACAAGGCGTTGGTACATACCTGCTGAAAGCATTGATCGACGAGGCCCTCTCACTAAATATCCCTCGTCTCTGTGCTTTTACTCACAGTCCGCGCCCATTCATACAGGCCGGTTTTTCGATCGTTCCACACCCATGGGTATCGCCTAAGATAGAAATAGATTGCCAGAGCTGCGAACTGTTTCGGTGTTGCGATCGTTACGCTGTTGTCCTCGATTTAACAACTGTCTCGGGAGCACCTAAATGAACGCCACGTCTATCACTGCAGTCACCGGTGGTATTACTGCAGCGAACGGCTACCAAGCGTCAGCAGTCGCGTGCGGCCTGAAACCTTCTGGGCTTGATTTGGCACTGATAGTGTCGGACCCCTTGGCCAGTGCGGCCGGGGTTTTTACTACAAACCGAGCAGTCGCTGCACCGGTAGTTATCTCGAAAAATCAACTATCACTGTCAAATGGTAAAGCGAGAGCAATTGTTGTTAATAGTAAATGTGCGAACGCCTGTACGGGGGACGACGGAATAAGAGCAGCACAATTAATGGTCACAGAAGCAGCTCTATCGCTTAGCTGTGAACCTCAGCATGTGCTGATCGCTTCCACCGGTGTAATCGGTATGCGTTTGGACACTCAAAAAGTAAGTTCAGGAATACGAAACGCCGTTAAGCAATTACGGCCGGAGAAACACCTTGAAGCGGCTGAAGCCATCATGACAACCGATGTTTCACCAAAGGAATATGCCGTTTCTGTAGAGACGTCAGAAGGTGTATTTACTATTGGTGGAATGGTCAAAGGGGCCGGTATGATTGAACCGAACATGGCGACCATGCTGGGGTTTCTGACGACGGATGCAGCCGTTGAACCCAAAATTCTTAATCGAGCGCTGAGGGAAATAGTCAACCGGACATTTAACGCAATCACCGTCGATGGTGAGTCATCCACAAACGACACAGTTTTTATTCTGGCCAATGGGTCCAGTGGCGTAACAATTCCTGAAACGGAAAACACCGACCTCTATACAGCACTAGTCTTAGGCCTTGATTCCGTTTGCTCGTGGTTGGCACGAGAAATCGTCCGAGGCGGAGAAGGTGCGACAAAACTAGCAACTGTTACCGTAACCGGCGCTGCCTCAGACCAAGAGGCACAACGAGTTGCACGCCTTATTGCCAACTCACCATTAGTCAAGACTGCTCTTCACGGAGAAGACCCGAACTGGGGAAGAATCGTTGCAGTTGCGGGAAGATCGGGAGTTGCCTTCGATCAAGCCAAAACAGAAGTTCGAATCGGCTCGATAACACTCTTCGCCAATGCGACAGTTATGGCCGAACAGGAAACCTTGGCAGCGGCACACCTAGCGGGCGATGAAGTTGAGCTATCGATAGACCTTGGAACAGGTGGTTCTGGCACCGCTAGGATGTGGACATGTGACTTCAGCGCGGAGTACGTACATATCAACGCGAACTATCGAACGTAGGAGTGACGGCAAAGTGAAATCACCGGACAACATGCCGTCGGTTACTCAACGGCCAAGTGGCGGACCTCTTGAGGGCAGGTGCTTTCTTTCAGTTCTCGATTTTGAACCGGGAGACCTTGAGCACAGCTTATTACTCTCTGCTGCTTTAAAACGAGACCGAGCACTCGGCAAAGAAGCCCCAACGGCGGCTGCACTTCAGGGAACGTATATAGCTCTTCTTTTTGAAAAACCTTCTCTTAGAACCCGTTCAACGTTTGAAATTGCTATTCGAGAACTCGGAGGAAACTTCATAGACCCGTCGGCCGACGTAGCCCTCGGCAAGCGCGAATCGCTCGCTGACGTCGGTCGAAGCCTTGAACGTTGGGTCGCCGGAGCGGTCGTGCGCACATACGAACAATCAAGAATTACTGACCTCGCACTCGCCACTAACACATTCCGAGTGATTAACGCACTGAGTAATGAAGAACATCCGTGTCAAGCTCTTGCAGATTGCATGACCCTAAAAGAACAATGGGGAGATACGGTCGGCCGGACTGTTGCGTTCGTCGGTGACGGGAACAATGTCGCCACATCATTTACTCAAGCAGCTGTCATGCTAGGTATTAATGTACGGGTCGCATCACCGGAAGGATTTGAGCTTCCTGCGAGAGTGGACGAAGATGTCAACCGTATTGGTCAGCAAGGTGCTGGTCTCACCAGATTCAGAGACCCTATAGCCGCTGTAAAGAATGTCGACGCTATCTACACTGATGTGTGGACATCTATGGGGCGAGAAGCAGAAGTTGAAGCAAGGAAAAGACTCTTCGCACCATATCAAGTCAATGAAGAATTGATGTCATATGCTAAGCGTGACGCATGTTTTCTGCACTGCCTTCCTGCGCACAGAGGTGAAGAGGTAACAGATGGAGTAATGGACAGCGGCGCGTCGGTTGTCTTTGACCAGGCTGAAAACCGTCTCCACACACAGAAAGCACTACTTGTTATGTTATTTGAGGACTAGATGCCTTCGACCTTAGCAGCTGCCTTCTCGACTTTTTCAGCCAATCCATTCTTGTAATCATCCAATCTCGACGCCAGATTTGCATCCGATAGCGCAAGGATTTGTACAGCAAGAACAGCGGCATTCACTGCACCAGCTTTTCCAACTGACACTGTCGCTACCGGAACACCGGGTGGCATTTGGACCGTCGCTAGCAAGGCATCCCATCCCTGAAGCGGCGATGAATCGATCGGCACGCCAATGACCGGTAACGTCGAGTGTGCGGCAACCACGCCAGCAAGATGCGCAGCTGCACCAGCACCAACAATAAATACCCGAACGCCGTTACCCAAGGATTCGTCAATGATTCGCTTCACACGGTCCGGCGACCTATGAGCTGACGCAACCGTCATATGAGAGGTCACACCGAGTTGTGCAAGTACATCAACAGACCGTTGCATAACTGGCGCATCCGAATCTGACCCCATTAATATTTGAACTTGTCGATTCACCATAATTCACCTGTTTTCTGACGCGCCCAGAACTTATAACGCCTTCTTCCCAATATCCCGTCGAACGTAGCTTCCTTTAAAAGAAATGCGCTCGACCCCTTCGTACGCACGCTCGATCGCTGACGTGAAACTTGAGCCATTGGCAACGACGGTTAGAACGCGTCCCCCGTTGGTCAGAGTGTCTTCATCTTTAATCACAGTGCCAGCATGAATAACTTGCACCCCAAAAACTTCCTCTGCCGCATCGATTCCTTTAATAGGAAAACCCGTTTCGTGTTTCCCAGGGTAGCCCCCAGAAGCCATCACGACCCCAACATGTGGTTCGGAGCTAACCCGCCAATCTACTTGCCCGAGGTCACCCTTTGCAGCGGCTAACAGTACCGGTCCAAGTTCACTTTCAACCATAGGCAGCACAATCTGAGCTTCCGGGTCACCAAAACGAACATTAAATTCGATGACCTTCGGCCCTCCATCTGTCAACATTAAGCCCACGTACAAAACCCCTCTATATTCGTGGCCTTCCTGGCGCATCCCTTCAATCGTGGGCTCAACAATATCCCTGATCACAAACTGCTCTAATTCGGATGTCAAAAGAGGACTCGGAGCAAAAGCCCCCATACCTCCGGTGTTCGGCCCCGCATCATTATCGAAAGCTCGCTTATGATCCTGCGCCGGCGGAAGTGAAATAAATCGAGTCCCATCTGTGATCACGAAGTAAGACACCTCTGGACCCGTCAGGCATTCCTCAAGAACGAGGCTCGTACCCGCATCACCAAAGCGCCGTTCAACCATAGCGTCTCGTATTGCTGATTCTGCTGTTTTCTTATCCTCCGCAACGGTAACGCCTTTTCCACCCGCAAGACCGTCCGCTTTGATAACAACCGACGCTCCAAAGCGGTCACCACGAATTAGATCGAGAGCCTGTTCATAGTTCTGACAGATTTCAAAACTTGCCGTAGGAATACCGTGACGAGCCATAAACGACTTCGCAAAAGATTTGCTCGACTCAAGTCGTGCAGCTGACTTCGACGGTCCGAAAAGGAATCGACCATGGGTCAAAAACAGATCCGCAACCCCGTTAGCAAGAGGTAATTCTGGACCAATGACTGTCATATCTACGGCTTCGGCCTCAGCAACCGACAGAATGGCCTCCGCATCAGAAATATTCAGAGGAACGACGCGTGTCGAATGTTCGCGTTCTATACCGGCGTTTCCAGGTGCACAGATGACGCCATCAACGAAAGACTCACCAATAAGTTTCTTAACAAGCGCGTGCTCGCGGGCGCCATTACCAATAACCAAGATTTTCATTTTCTATCTAATTGGTTATAAAGAAAAGACTTAGGTAAGTGTAACAACTGGCAATCGGCTATTTAAAAACGTCTGGCCTCAGTTTGACGGAATGGCGACGTTAACCTAAAATGAACGGTTATGGCCTCTTAAAGAGGCCATAGAGTAGCACAGTACCACTCGTGCACGTATGCGCGAAGGGAGGTGAATTCGCGCATGGCTGAAGTAAGAATACAAGAAGGCGAATCGATCGAAAGCGGGCTCCGCCGCTTTAAAAGAAAAGTGCAGCAGGAAGACATTATTAAAGACATCAAAAAGCATTCTTTCTATTTAAAACCAGGCGACAAACGTAGAGCCAAGCAAGCCTTGGCACGGAAAAGAGCTCGTAAGAAAGTACGCAGGGATCCCGAGTAGATTTTTCCGAGTTTAAACACCTAAAACCACGTGGCAAAGAAGCAAAAATGCTTGCTGGGCCACGTGGTTTTTATTTACAAGAATAATCCGTACGCCAACGACACTTCTGGTTTCCAATGCAACAAACCACTCTCGACCTGTAAAAGCACCTGTGCCGGTGATATCCAAATCCTAGAACCAAAAATGGCGCCACATCCATATGGCCTGAACGAAGCATCCATAAGAATGCCTGATTTTATTGAACGAACATCAATTTAGACTTCTTGACACTACTAAAACCGCCATGGTACGGTGTCGGTTCGTTTGTTACTTTCCAAGGTTGGCTAAGACTCCAGCTAAGTGGAGCCATCTTTATTTCTCTTCGGACCAATATAGACTTAGAAAGTAGTAAGGCAGTCTCACGACAGACTTCAAAAGCAATATGTCCGAATTTAAGATTCAGTCAGATCGAGTCGACGTCGAACAAATCATGGAACAGATCCGAGCAAGGATCAAAGATAAACGCGGTGTCGACTATACAGAAGACCAAATCAGAGAATTGGCAGGTGCAAAACTCGAACGCTTTCTTGATCCAAAGAATGTTCGGTCTGACCTGCTCAAACATTACCGCCAGAACAAACAGAAAGATGCACCAACTCAGCTCATCAGACCGCCGATTCCTTCAGAATCATACGACGTTGATCCTGATGTAATTTACCGGTCTTCCAGAGGCATTGCCGGAAAATTGTTATACGGTCTTCGGCGTCTGCTAAAACCAATCCTGAAGTTATTCTTCAACCCCGATATGATCGTGCATATTTTGGCGATTCAGAAAGCTCAGATCGACTGGATGGTAGATACACACGTAGAACTTTCAGAACGTTTTGAAAAAATCGCTACAGCGCGCGTTGAACTTGACGCTCTGACCTATGAAGTTCTGAATAACCTCGTAGTCGAGATGACCCGGCTATCAATCGACGTCAAAAACCACAAGATGCGTGTGGAATCAGTTGCTGCCCGCCTTGACTTTGATGAAAGGCGTGCACGTGCACTTGAACAAGTCGTCGCTTACCGACCAAATCCTCGTAAAAGTTCGGCCGAAAACGCCAATGGCGTAAAGGACGACGGTGGAGATGGCTCCCAAGGACGACGTCGGCGACGAAAACGACGAGGACGGCGACGCCCTGACATTCCAACGACCGAAGTAAAAGAAACAGCTGCAAGCGAGCCGCAAGCAACGAGCGGGCGCACAGGCACAAATGGCGAAAACGACGGGGACTCGGTCAATACTTCAGACGATTCCTCGCGGCCCTCGGTCACTGAGAATTCGCCGGACACATCTGAGCAGTGAAACTAGCGGTCGTCGTGCAGAGATATGGCGCCGACTTAAACGGCGGCGCAGAACTGCACGCGCGGTACATAGCCGAACGACTAGCGAGACATGCAGATGTTGAAGTCCTCACAACCTGTGCGCGAGATTACATTACATGGCGAAATGAACTTCCGGCCGGAACTGATTCAGTTAATGGGATTTTAGTTAAACGGTTTAAGGTTAGCCGCGAAAGAAAACCATCAGACTTCGGTAACATTTCAGATCATGTATTTGGGAGCGTTCACTCTATCGCCGACGAGCTGAAATGGCTTAGAGCAGAGGGACCGACGAGTCCGGAACTCATCAACTATTTGCGCCAACATCCAAATCAATACGACTACGTCATCTTTTTCAGCTACCGTTACTATCATACTTATCATGGCATTGGAGCCATTCCTAAAAGAGCAATCCTTGTCCCAACAGCCGAGAGAGACCCGGCTCTCGGCTTGGCGATATTCAAACCAACCTTCCGATCAGTTCGAGCAGTTATGTACAACTCTCATGAGGAAAAG
>CEWR01153129.1_pt1 | contig 10249 bp, 6 predicted proteins | sample 356321 | NCBI WGS metagenome assembly CEWR01 (sample SAMEA2621551, study PRJEB7988) | marine metagenome | biome: marine biome (ENVO:00000447); feature: mesopelagic zone (ENVO:00000213); material: "saline water (ENVO:00002010), including plankton (ENVO:xxxxxxxx)" | depth 790 m
AACAGAACAAACACATCAATATTACAGAGAGAATAGTCTGCTGAAGAGTGATGTTGTTTGGGATCTAAATGAGGATTCTGGAGGTAAAATTTCTATAGCAACAAATAAAGGGGTTAATTTTTTTAGTACTAGGAACAAGAAAATAACAAATATTAAATTACTTGATGATGTTATTGGTAAGGATGTAATAAAAACCATATTTGAGGACAGATCTGGAATTGTTTGGATTGGAACAGAGAATAACGGTTTTTATAAGTTGAAATCACTCTCAAATATTGACCATTATTTATCTGATGCAAATAGAAATACTAGTTTGAGTAGTAATAAAATAAACATTATTTATGAAGATGCTTATGGTATAATTTGGATAGGATCGCAAGCAGGGTTAAATAAATTTGATAAAGGGAAGCAGTACTTTAAGCATCACCAAAATTGGACTAATCAGCCAAAAACGATTAACAGTAATACCGTTTGCTCTATATTTCAGAACACGGATGAAAATATTTGGGTGGGTACAGATGAAGGAGTTAATATTTTTGATAACAAGACGGGAAATGTAAAAGTTATCAAGCCAGACTTCTCTTTTACTAGCAAGCAAAAAAATAATAGTATCTACTGTGTTTTTAAAGATAATATTGGAGATATTTATTTAGGAACAGATGGAGGTGTTTTCTATATGGATGGTGAAAATATGGTCCATATTCCTGCTTCAGGACAAAACGAAAATAGAACTTATGATGTGCTTCAAGATGATAAAAATAGATTTTGGTTTGGCACAAAAGATGGGTTGGTGTTATTTGATAAGAATAAGCAATTATTTCATACTTATACTACAGAGGATGGACTGCCAAGTGAAATAATAAGGACTTTGTTTAAAGACAAGCAAGGTACTGTTTGGGTTGGGACTGATGATGAGGGGTTATGTAAAATAATAGAACAAGGGAATTTCATTTCATTTAAGACATATCGAAATGATCAAGATAAATTAAGTACAATAAGTAACAATTCCGTCCTCTCTATCCATCAAGATAAAAATGATTTTTTATGGATAGGAACTTTTGGTGGTGGGTTAAATAAATTTAATATTAAAACAGAAAAGTTCAGTTTTTATACAGAAAAAGATGGCCTTTCCAATAATGTTGTATATGGTATTTTAGAGGGCGGAGAGGATGATTTGTGGATGAGTACGAATAAAGGCGTATCTTCTTTTAACCGTAAAACAGAAGTGTTTAGAAATTTTGATGAATCTGATGGTTTACAAAGCAATGAATTTAATACTGGAGCTTATTATAAAGATGATTCAGGAAAAATGTATTTCGGAGGAGTAAATGGGTTTAATTCATTTTATCCAGAAGACATTAGTATCAATACTATTAAAGCAAAACCCATAATTACAAAGTTTTATTTATTTAATAAGCTCGTAGAAGTTGACAAGAATAGTGTGCTTAAAAAACATATTTCAAAATTAAAAGAATTGGTTTTGGAGTATGAACAAAATGTAATTTCTTTTGAATTTGCAGCTCTTCATTACTCACATCCATTAAAAAATAAACATCAATATATGCTTGAGAATTTTGATGAAAATTGGGTGAATGTTGGCAATGTCAGAAGAGCAAACTATACAAATTTAGATCCGGGAGAGTATGTTTTTAAAGTGAAAGCTGCTAATAGTGATGGAGTGTGGAGTGAAGAAGTAGCTCAGGTTAGAGTGGTCGTAAACCCTCCTTTTTGGAGGACTATTTGGTTTATTATTATTGTATACATACTGCTTCCGTTATTAATGGTTTATGGTGTGATTCGTTACCGTATAAACCAAGTAAAAGAACAGAAAGAATTGTTGGAAGTTCAAGTGAAGGAGCGGACAAGAGAGGTTATAAAGCAAAAGGAACTGTTGGAGGTAGAAAAAGAAAAAACAGAGGCTTTGCTTCTGAATATTTTACCTTCAGAAACTGCTGAGGAATTAAAGGCTAAAGGGAAAGCTACTGCTAGAAAATATAGAATGGCCTCTATAATGTTTACCGATTTTAAGAGTTTTACTAAAATCGCAGAAGAAATAAAACCAGAGGAATTAGTTGCGGAACTAGATAATTATTTCAAAAATTTTGATGAAATAATTGACAAGTATGACATTGAAAAAATTAAAACTATTGGAGATGCTTATATGTGTGCTGGTGGTATTCCAATTAGAAATAAAAGTAACCCAATAGATATTGTATTAGCAGGATTAGATGTTCAGCGCTTTATGAAAGTATACAATAAGGCTAAAGCTGATGAAGGAGGTAAAGGGTGGGATTTAAGGATTGGGATTCATACAGGAGCTGTAATTGCAGGAGTAGTTGGGATTAAGAGGTTTGCATATGACATCTGGGGAGATAGTGTGAATATTGCCAGTCGAATTGAGGCGGCAGGGGATGTGGGGAAAGTAAATATTTCTGGAGTGACTTATGAGTTGGTAAAGGAGTTTTTTACATGTGAGCACCGAGGTGAAATTAAAGCGAAAAACAAAGGACTAATAGATATGTATTTTGTGCATGCTATTAAACCAGAACTCTCTGTTAATGGAGAAGGAATTGTTCCGAATGCATTGTTTCAGAAATATGTGGATCTACATATTTACAGTGGAATTCATTATAGAAAGGCTGAAAAGTATATCATTGAAAGGTTAAAGAAAGAGCTTCCAGATAATTTACACTACCACGATTTAATGCATACAACAGATGTTTGTGCTGCTGTAGAACGTATAGCACTAATGGAGGGGATTGAAGGTGATGATATTTTTTTATTAAAAACAGCAGCTTTGTATCATGATGCAGGATTTGTTCATCAATATGCTAATAATGAAGATTTAGGTGCTGATTTGGCACAGGAAGTGTTGCCTCGATTTGGATATACGCGAGAACAGATAGATGTAATTAGAGGGTTAATACAAGCTACAAAAGTGCCACAACAACCTAAAACGCATTTACAGCAAATTATTTGCGATGGTGATTTAGATTATTTGGGAGGAGATGAATTTCATCCTATTGCAAATAAGTTGAAGCGTGAATTAATGGAGCGAGATATCATTAATTCTGATAAACAATGGGATGAGCTACAAGTTAAATTTTTAGAAGCACATACCTATTTTACCAAAACAGCGATTGAACTCAGGAGAGAAAATAAGTTGGCTCGGATAGCTGAGGTGAAAGAACGTTTGAAAACTTATACTTGATTCAAATTGGTTTATTGAACCAATTCAAAGTCGAGTTGTTTTTTCACTAAGTCAGCTCTTCGTACTTTAATTTTTACTGCATCTCCCATACGGTATTCTTGTCCGCTATTTTTTCCAACTGCACAATAGTTAGGTGCATCAAAAGTGTAGTAATCATCTCCTATATCACTTAATCTAACCATTCCTTCACACATGTTCTCAATAATTTGAACATAAAGCCCCCATTCGCTCACACCAGAAATTACACCTTCAAATACTTCACCAATTCTATCTTGTAAAAACTCTACTTGCTTATATTTAATAGAAGTTCTTTCTGCTTCAGTAGCAGAAATTTCCATTTGAGAAGAGTGTTTACACTGCTCTTCAACTTCTTGTTGATTAACAGAAGAACCTCCGTCTAGATAACGTTGAAGTAAACGATGTACAATTACATCAGGGTATCTTCTAATAGGAGAGGTAAAGTGTGAGTAGTGCTTAAAAGCTAATCCATAATGTCCAATATTAGCACTAGAATAAACTGCTTTTGACATTGTTCTTATAGTCAATTGCTCAATCATATCTTCCTCATTACTTCCTTTTGCTTTTTTAAGCAAAGTATTAATTGAGTGAGCAACTTCGTCCTCGTTAATTTTTAAATCGTAACCGAATTTCTTTACAAAGTTCGATAACGATAATAATTTTTCTTGATTGGGCTCATCATGTATCCTGTAAACGAAAGTTTTAACTTGCTCTCCTTTTGGTGGTTTACCAACAAACTCGGCAACCCTTCTGTTCGCCAAAAGCATAAATTCTTCAATCAATTTATTGGCATCCTTACTTTCTTTAAAGTAAACACCTAGAGGAGCTCCTGTTTCGTCTAAATTAAATTTAACTTCTACTCTATCAAAAGCAATCGACCCTTGCTTAAATCTTCCGTTACGAAGCAATTTAGCGAGCTTATCTAATTGTAATATTTCTTCAGATAAATCTCCTTCTTTAGTTTCTATTCGTTCTTGAGCTTCTTCATAAGTAAACCTTCTGTCAGAAAAGATAACTGTTCTACCGAACCACTCGTTCAATACATTTGCTTGTTCATCTATTTCAAAAACTGCAGCAAAACATAGCTTAGTTTCATGTGGTCTTAAAGAACATGCTTGGTTAGATAAAACCTCTGGGAGCATTGGCACAACTCTATCTACTAAATAAACAGAAGTAGCTCTCTTATACGCTTCGTTGTCAAGAATAGATCCTGGTTGAATGTAATGTGAAACATCAGCAATATGAACACCAATTTCCCAATTTCCGTTCTCTAATTTTTTGATAGATATAGCATCATCAAAATCTTTAGCATCTTTTGGATCAATTGTAAATGTAGTAGTTGTTCTAAAATCTCTTCGGTTTTTTATTTCTTGAGGAGTAATTTCTAAATCTAAATCATTAGCCGCTTTTTCTACATTAGGAGGAAACTCATAGGGCAAACCAAATTCAGCTAAAATAGCATGCATTTCAGTTTCATTTTCACCAGGTCTTCCTAAAACTTCGATTATTTTTCCGAAAGGATTCTTTTTATCTATTGGCCATTCTGTTATTTTAGCAATTACTTTATCACCATCATTCGCATTTTTTAGCTTGTCGTTAGATACAAAAATATCAACAGGCATTCTTGTACTATCAGTAACTACAAAAGAGAAGTTTGCCGATTTTTCAATCACTCCAACAAATTCTGTTTGTTTTCTTACTAGAACTTCTAGGACTTCACCTTCACTTTTGTTACGGTTTTTATTGGCGAAAACATTTACCTTAACGGTATCCCCATTCAATGCTGTATTCGTGTTTTTTGGATCGATATAAATGTCATCATCACTTCCCTCAATAACGATGTATGCCGCTCCACGAGAGGTCATGTCTACTCTTCCTTCCACAAAGTCTTCAGAGTTATTTAAACTAAATTTTCCACGTTGTGTTTCACGCAACTTACCTTGGTCAACTAGTTCGAGCAGGATAATGGTAATTAGTTTTTTATTGGTCATATCTTTAAATCCAAAAGCACTACTTAGTTGCTTATAGTTAAAAGATTTGGTAGGATTTTTATCAAATACAGTAATTATATTCTGTAATAGATCATGCTTAAATGATCCTGATTGTCTTGAGCTTTTATTTTTTTTATGTCTTGTCATGTTGTTGACCAAATTAATAATAAAAAAGCCTCCGAATATTCGGAGGCTTTAAATTCTATTAACTTAATGAAATTTATGAATGAAATCCTATAGACAGACTGTTGAGTTAACTTTATTGAAAAATAATCGAATCAAGCAATATCGTATCTGATTTTATATAGGAGGTTAAGTTTCTTTAGCTTAGTACACGTGATTTGTTAATCCCATGTACTTATGAGCCTGTACATTTCTCTATGAAGTTTCACTAACTCGTTATCTGGCTGATAATTTGGATGTCCCCATACAATTTTGTTAATGGAATTTCTACCATCTCTAACATCTATATATTTAGTCATGTTTCCGGGATGATTGATGTCCATACCTTCTAAGCCTAAATCTTCTATTGTTTCGAGAAAATAAATTAAGTCTACTTTTTTTAAATCTTTAAAGAAGACTTCTCTATCATATTTAAAATCATACTTATGGACTTGGCCATTTTCACTCAAAATAAATTCTGAGTAATTCCCTGTAAAACCTCCACCTTGTCCAATGGCATATCTTTTGCCTTCGGGAAGCTTAGTTGCGGCAACTTCTTGAGCCGATTTACAACTAAATAAAAATAAAACTACCGATAAAGTAAAAAAAAGGCCTTTCATATTATGGAATAAGGATGATGATGACATCTAAGAAATAAAAGTAAATAAATTCAGTTATATAAATTCTACGAACCCCTATAAATTAATGACACTCATTTTATAAAAAATGTAAGTGGAATTAATACCGACTGAAGCGTTAGCGAAGTGGCGGGATCTAAAACCAAAAACGATGAACCAATTTAAGAAAACAACACGAAAAAGTGAAAAACTTAGAAGCATCTATTTTCAAATCGGATTAATTATAGCCGGAGGGTTAACACTCGTTGCTTTTGAATGGACAAGCCCTATTAATATTAGTGATTTGCCAGCGCCCTATGAAATTGATGAAGTTGAAATTGATTTCCCTATAATTATGCCAGAGGTAAAAATTGATAGGCCAGAGGTAAAACCTATAGTAGTACCAACAAAATCGGATATTATTATAATTGTAAAAGATGTATTTGAACCAGAGCCTGAACCAAACCCTGAACTGGCAAAAGAGCTTGATTTTGATCCTGATGAATATAAGGCTCCAGAGAAAGTTGTAGTTGAACCAAAAATTTTCACAGTTGTAGAGGAGATGCCTGAATTTAAAGGGGGACTTAAGAGTTTATATAAGTTTTTAGGTGAAAATATTAAATACCCAGCAAGAGAAAAAGATGCAGGAATTCAAGGTGTAGTGCATTTAAGGTTTGTGGTAGGAAAAAAAGGAGAGATAAGAGATGTTGAGGTTTTAAGAGGAGTGAATGAAGCAATTAACAATGAAGCAATTCGTGTGTTAAAAGCTATGCCCAATTGGAAGCCTGGAAAACAACGAGGTAAAAAAGTTCGTGTAAGCTATATGTTACCTATAAGATTTAAGCTTACTTAGTCTTAAAATTATTTAAATGAAAAAAGCCCTTCTTTACTTATAAAGAAGGGCTCTTTTTTTGAATTCTAATTTTAATGGGTTAAAGTACCTCCGCACTTTAGTTGCATTATATTTTATAAACTCTTTGTTCTACCACCATCAACTGGAACATTAATTCCATTAATGTAGCTTGCCGCTGGCGAAGCTAAAAATGCAACAGCATTGGCAACTTCTTCAGGTTGTGCAATACGTTTCATAGGTACTTGGTCAGCCATTCCTTGTTTAATTGTATCAACATCACCACCAGTTTTAGCAGCTTTGTTTTCTATAATAGATTTTAAACGAACTGTATCTGTAGCTCCAGGTAAAACATTGTTTACCGTAATTCCAAATTCTCCTAATTCGTTGGCTAATGTTTTTGCCCAACTTGCAACAGCTCCTCTAATTGTGTTAGAAACTCCTAATCCGTTTAGTGGTTGTTTAACCGAAGTAGAAATAATGTTGATGATCCTTCCGTAACCACTATTCTTCATTCCTTCTCTCACGGCTTGCATCATAATATGATTACAAATTAGGTGGTTAGAAAAAGTATTGATAAACTCATCAGTTCCAGCATTCTCTATTAATCCTCCAGCAGGTCCTCCAGTGTTGTTTATTAAGATGTTTACGGCAACATTGTTATTCGCAATGTATCCTTCTACAACTTCTTTTAGTTGAGTTGGTACAGAGAAATCTGCAACAATAAAGTTATGTTTTTGTCCTTTTGATGTATCTAATTCATTACAGACTAAACTTAGTTTTTCTTCATTACGAGCAACTAAAATTGTGTTGGCTCCTAAAAGTGCTAACTCTGTTGCAATTGCTTTTCCTATTCCTTGTGTGCTTCCGCAAACAATGGCATTTTTTCCTGTTAAATCTAAATTCATAAGTTGTTGTTGTTTTATGAAAGTAAAAGTAGCTTATTTTTATATCTTTATATTTGTTATGAAATATAATGAAATAGAATACAAAAAACCTTTTTTTAAAATACAAGAACCTTTAAATCAATATTTGATTGAATATTCTAGAAGTCTTAAAATTCCATTACAATACGAGGATTTATTAAGATATTCTGATCTTATTCCTTTAGAAAATGAAGCCGGAGAGCCAACCCTATGGAATAGGGTTATATATAGCTCTGGCGATATGGATTTTTTACATGAAGGACTAGTTGAGATTTATCGGCTATTAATTTCTGACGGAAGTAAAGTTGATCACCTTATAGTAGATGGTGTTGATTTTTGCGGGTATGGAAATTCTAAACCTTTTCGGATAAAGATCTTAAATCAGTTAAATGATAATTACGATTATTATTACATTAAAATAGCGGATGCCTCTAGGATATATGGATTGGAGTTAGAACATCATTTTGCCCCTAATAAAATCAATTATATATATTATCAGAGTACCATAGTTGAAGAGCATATTATTGGTGTTCCAGGAGATCAATTTCTTAAGGAAATGAACTCAAAGAAGAGAGTGGTTAATGAAGTGAAACTGGCTAAAGAATTTGTGAAATTCAACGAGCAGTGTTTTGTAAGACTTCTTGGTGATATGAGAGCTTATAATTATGTTATTGTTGTAACACAAGATTTTGATCAGAAACAATACCGAGTTAGGGCTATGGACTTTGATCAACAAAGTTTTGAAAAACGGTGTAAAATGTATTTACCTCAGTTTTATGTTGACAATCTGTTTTATGTAGAGATGGTTCAGCGAGCAATTCCTTACCAAACGATAGAGCAGTATAGAAGAGAAGAAAAATCGTTATTAAAAAAAAGATATTTAAATGATAAATATCAAATTGATGCGTTACTAAAAGTGATGAAGCAGGATAAAATATCTTTTACTGAAAATGTTAAATATTTAAGTAAGGAACTTGCTAAGTATCATCAGGAGCCATCTTTTTTAGAATGTAAAAGTATGGGAGATATTGTTGAAAAAAACATTAAATTAATGTTAGGTTTAGATTAGTTGTTTTACCAACAATCTAAACCCGTTTCCATGTACATTTATAATTTCTATTGCGACATCTTCCTTTAGGTATTTCCTGAGTTTAGCAATAAAAACATCCATACTTCGGGTGGTAAAATAATTGTTGTCCTTCCAAATTGTATTCAACGCTAAATCGCGCGAAACAACTTGGTTAAGATTGGCACATAAAAGTTTAAGTAATTCAGCCTCTTTTGGTGAGAGTTTTTTAGTGGTTGTTTTAGAAATTAACTCTCTAGTAATTGTGTTAAAATGAAACACTCCAAAAGTGTATTCTGATTTTTCTTCTTTTTGAATTACACTTCCATTTCTATTTAAAATAGCTTTTAATTTATAGAGTAAAACTTCTGTGTCAAATGGTTTGATAATGTAATCATCAGCACCAATTTGGTAACCCTTTAGGATGTCTTCTTTTAATTTTTTGGCAGTTAAAAATATTAAAGGAATGCTTGGGTTAATTTTTTTTATTTCGGTAGCTAAACTAAATCCATCACGGATAGGCATCATCACATCTACAATGCATAAATCATAGACGTTATTTCTAAAACTGTGTAAACCTTGGTTACCATCTTTACAAAGCGTAACAATGTAATCGCTTAACTCTAAATAGTTTTTAAGTACTGAACCAAAGTTTTCTTCATCTTCAACTAATAATATGGAGTACTGTTTTTTCACGCAGTAGGAATATTGATGGTGATTATTGTTCCTTTATTGAGATTGCTTTTTAGAGCTATGGAGCCTTTGTGTGCTTCAACTATTGTTTTTACATAACTTAACCCAATACCAAAACCTTTTGTAGTGTGGATGTTCCCTTTCTCTACTCTGTAAAATTTTTCGAAAACCTTTTTCTGTGTTTCATTGTTCATTCCAATCCCATTGTCGGTAATTTTTATTTCACAGAAACCATTTATTAAGGAGGTATCTATTGTTATAATAGGAATGTTCTTGTTGTATTTTATGGCATTGTCAATTAAGTTGCAAATGGCATTTTGCAAATGCATTTCATCAGCCAAAAGCACCAGTTTTTCATTTGTAAGATTTAAGTTTAGAGTCGTATTATGGGCCTCTAATTGAAGTTTCATTCGCGAAGGAATTTTCTGAATTATAGCGTTCAATTCTATTTTAGATTGGTCAAACTCTAATTCGTTTTTTTCGCCTAAAGCAGTGGTTAAAACGCTTTCTACTTGTTTATTCATTCTTAAATTTTCTTTTCGAATAATAGCAGCAAAATGATTGATCTGCTGCTCGTCCTTAATAATCTTAGGATGAGTAATTGAATCTATCGCTAAAGAAATAGTAGAAATAGGCGTTTTAAATTCATGCGTCATATTATTGATGAAATCATTTTTCATCTCAGATAATTTTTTTTGCTTTAACATGTAATGAA
>CEWR01056319.1_pt1 | contig 10228 bp, 8 predicted proteins | sample 356321 | NCBI WGS metagenome assembly CEWR01 (sample SAMEA2621551, study PRJEB7988) | marine metagenome | biome: marine biome (ENVO:00000447); feature: mesopelagic zone (ENVO:00000213); material: "saline water (ENVO:00002010), including plankton (ENVO:xxxxxxxx)" | depth 790 m
TTAGTTCCATCAGAAGGATTTGTTAAAAGAGAAGTTAGTTCATCATCACCTGGCCATCCACCTCCTCCTGAGCCTTCTCCACCACCTGAATCGTTAGGTCCTGTTCCAAAAGTAGCATCACCTGAGGATAAAATTATACCTTCAGAGAATGTAAATCCACCACTAGGTTCACTAAAATATCCTATTCCATTAACATCATTAAAATTAGTTCCAGTAGAATAGGTAATGTTAGAAACACTAGCACATGGGTTGTTTATTAGAACATCTGTAACTAATTCTTCAATAGTATATGTACATTGATCAACAGTAACATTAGGAGCTATAGGCGTAGGTCCAGGAGTTATATCTGCTGTAATAGGAATTCTACTAAAACTATCGCATTCACCCTCACTAAAAGGAGTTACCCAATAAGTAGTTGTTGTGCTTATATCAGGATTGTAAACGTTCCCTGTATAAATTAGGTTACCACTAGTCTCACTATCATACCAATAAACATCATTATTAATAGATGTTGCTGTTAGACCAGTAAACTCATTATTACAACCAATAAATTCCTCTATTGTAATGTTTGGGGCATTAAGACTTGTGCTAGAAGATAAATTAAGTTCTGGATCACCAGGCATTCCACCATATTCTACTATAAATCCTTTTGCTTGATAAGCTCCAGAAGTATTTGTAACATTTGGAAGATCATTCCATGACCCAACTATTCCAGTAGAATTATCAGTAATATGAGCATAATTCTCTTCACCTCCAACAGTATCGTTACAACAATCATTAGGTTCATTATTATTCCAGTTAGCATACATTCCTGTTGCGGGGGATCCTGTCATGTCTCCATTCCAAAAATTTGTCCCGGCTTCAGGACCAGTTACCCAATTCCAAGCTCCTTCAACACCTTCATCACTAGCACCAATCCAGCCTACACCTGTTATTTGTTCTGCTGAAATTTGATTTTCATCTTCCGATAATATTGTAGCAAGATATCCTTGAAGCCCATAGTATGTCATGGTTTCTGCTTGATCTCTAGCATCTGTCCAAGTAATATTTAGACTTTCAACATATACGTAATAATGATCTGTAGAAGGAAGGTAGTTTGCATCCCCAATAGTAAAAGAGAAAGTTTTTGAGGAAGGAACAGGATTACTACTAAAAAATACTACATCGTTCACTGCTACTATAATATCAGAAATATTAGCAGGATTTCCCGCGGGTCCAGTAATTTCTAATTTACCTTCAAGAGTATCCCAGGAAGTAGCAATATTTGGATGTGTACCTGTTAAAATTAGTTGATCTTCTCCTGAAATATAACCTGTAGAAATTTGTATGTAGAGAGCATCTAGTGTAGTATCATCTGGATCTTCTATATTAAAAGATGTTGTTATATTTTGTTGGGTTAATGGGCAATAAGTTTCATTACCTTCAGAAGAAATTACAGGGGGTAGATTATCTTGAGCATATATAAAATTTATACTGAAGATTAAAAAGAATATTATGTTAACTAAAAACTTCATTAAATTATTAAGATGATTCAATAATCGTTCCAAATATATTACTTTGAATGAACTATTCTGATTATTTCTCTACCAAGTTCTGCAAAAAAAAGATTTTTTTATTTTATTATGATATACTAAACGCGAAGATAAATTATTATAGATAAATGTTTGAAATTAATTATAAATTATATAAGATCATATATCATATAAACCACCAAGTTTATTACATTTGTTTTTCTAATATTTAGAATACTAATTTTTATGAATTTACACGAATACCAGGGAAAGGAGATCTTAAATAGTTTTGGAGTTAATATACAAAGAGGTATAGTAGTATCTAACCCTGAAGATGCTGTAATAGCAGCTAAAAGATTATCTAATGATACAGGAACAAGCTGGTTTGTAATTAAAGCGCAAGTACATGCAGGCGGTAGAGGTAAAGGAGGTGGTGTTAAGATTGCCAAAAATATTGATGAGGTTAGAGAAATTTCAAGTCAAATTATAGGCATGAACTTAGTTACTCCTCAAACATCAGCTTCTGGTAAAAAAGTACATCAAGTTTTAATAGCAGAAGATGTTTATTATTCTGGAGATTCTGAAATTCAAGAATTCTACATGTCTGTTCTATTGAATAGAAAAACTAGTAAAAACATGATTATGTATTCTACCGAGGGTGGAGTTGATATTGAATCTGTAGCTGAGAAGACACCGCACTTAATACATACAATTGATATAGATCCAGAATCTGGTTTAAGTAATGAAGAGGCTTGTAAAATAGCTGATAACTTAGGATTAAATGGAAATGCTCATAATCAGATGGTTGAATTTGTAAGGTCACTTTATAATGCATATAATAAATCTGATTCATCTTTATTTGAGATTAATCCAGTAATTAAAACAAGTGATGATAAAATTTTAGCAGTTGATGCTAAAGTAACAATTGATGATAATTCATTATTTAGGCATGAAGATTATTTAAAATTAAGAGATATAAGAGAAGAAAATCCAATTGAAGTAGAAGCTAAAAAAGCTGGTTTAAATTACGTTGATTTGGATGGAAATGTAGGCTGCATGGTTAATGGAGCTGGATTAGCAATGGCAACAATGGATTTAATTAAGCAGGCTGGCGGAGATCCAGCAAACTTCTTAGATGTTGGTGGTACAGCAGACAGTGAAAGAGTTGAAACAGCCTTTAGAATTATTTTAAAGGATCCAAATGTAAAAGCAATTCTTGTAAATATATTTGGAGGTATTGTTAGATGTGATAGGGTGGCTAATGGAATTGTTGATGCTTATAAAAACATGAAAGATACTATCAGTATTCCTATTATTGTACGGCTTCAAGGGACAAACTCTGAAATTGCAAAAGAAATAATTGATTCATCAGGGTTAAATTTCTTTAGTGCTACAGAGTTTAAGGAAGCAGCAGATAAAGTTCAAGAAGTTTTAAGCTCAAATTAAGTTTTAGACTGTAGTATTTTTTTTAGTTTCTTTATATCATCTCTATATTTAGCTGCAATAATAAAATCCAATTCTTTAGCTGCTATTTCCATTTTCTTTCTAGTTTTTCTTATTTCTTTTTCTATATCAGAATTTTTTAATGGTAAATTAAATTCTTTAGAATTTATATTTAAAAAAGTATCATCATTAATTAATAATTTCTTGCTAAGCGGATTTTTTATTTTTCTAGTAATAGCCTTAGGTTTAATTTTATGTTTTTTGTTATAACTATTCTGTTTTTTTCTTCTATAATTGGTTTCATTAATCGTTTTTTCCATACTTCCAGTAATATTGTCAGCATATAATATTGCAGATCCATTAATATGTCTTGCAGCTCTACCAATTGTTTGAGTGAGTGATCTACTTGATCTCAAGAAGCCTTCCTTGTCAGCATCTAGAATAGCTACAAGTGAAACTTCGGGAAGATCTAATCCTTCTCGTAATAAATTTACTCCAATAAGTACATCAAATTTATCTTCACGCAATCCTTGCATTATTTCTACTCGCTCAAGTGTATCAACATCAGAATGAATATATTTACATTTAATATTTAATTTGCTAAAAAAATTAGTTAATTCTTCAGACATCTTTTTAGTTAAAGTAGTAACTAGGATCTTCTCTTTCTTATTTATTCTAGCATGAATTTCATTAATTAAATCATCTATTTGATTTTTTATTGGTTTAACTGTTATTATAGGATCTAAAAGACCAGTAGGTCTTATTATTTGTTCAGTATAAATTCCTTCACATTTTGATAATTCATAATCTGCTGGAGTAGCACTTACAAAAATTATATTTTTTTGCAGATTTTCAAATTCTTCAAATTTTAAAGGTCTGTTGTCAAGGGCTGCAGGAAGTCTAAAACCATAATCAACTAAATTTTCTTTTCTACTTCTATCACCACCATACATTGCTCTAACCTGTGGAATAGCAACATGACTTTCATCAATTATCGTTAAGAAATCGTTTTGAAAATAATCAATTAAACAAAAGGGTCTTTTACCAGGCTTTCTACCATCAAAATATCTTGAATAGTTCTCAATTCCAGAGCAATAACCTAATTCTTGCATCATTTCTAAATCAAACTCTGTTCTTTCTTTAAGTCTTTTAGCATCTAAAATTTTACCACAATCATTAAAATAGTTGTATTGTTTAATTAAATCTTCTTGAATTTGTTTTATTGCATCATTAATAACATTTGGAGATGTAACAAAAATATTTGCCGGATAAATTTCTATAGATTTGTGAGAATTTAATGTTTCATTGGTATTGGTATTAAAGGATTCAATTTCCTCAATTTCATCTCCAAAAAAATGAATTTTATAACCAAAGTCTGCATATGCAGGAAAAACATCAATAGTATCCCCTTTAATTCGAAAATTACCCTGTTTGAAATCATCATTATCTCTTGAATATAAACTTTGAACTAATTTATTTAAAAGTCTAGTTCTAGTAATATTTGTATTAATATCAACAGTTATAATATTTTCTTTAAATTGTTCTGGATTACCCATTCCGTAGATACATGAAACAGAAGCTACTACAATAACATCCTTTCTTCCAGACAATAAAGATGATGTAGTGCTAAGTCTTAATTTTTCTATTTCATCATTAATTGACAGATCTTTTTCAATATAAATTCCCGAAGAAGGAATATATGCTTCAGGCTGATAATAATCATAATAGGACACAAAGTATTCAACTAAATTATCGGGGAAAAAATACTTAAATTCAGCGTATAATTGTGCAGCTAATGTTTTATTATGAGCTAAAACTAATGTTGGTTTTTGAGTTCTTTCAATAACATTTGCTATAGTATATGTTTTTCCTGATCCTGTAACACCTAATAGTGTTTGAAATTTCTCATTAGATTCAATTCCTTTAACAAGTTGATCAATAGCTTCTGGTTGATCACCTGTTGGAGAAAAATCAGATTTTAGTTTGAACCTCATATTTAAAATTATTAACAGTAATCAGGATCATCTTCACTATAGCTTTCTAAATCTTCATCGTCTAGTATTTCTCTTTTTTCTGACTTAAATTTCTTTTCGGGAGCTTTTTCAGGGATCTCTCCTTTACTGAAAATTATATTAGGATAATCAATTCCTTTAATTCCCTCTGCAACTTCAACGAGTTGAACAAGAAACGTCCACATATTTAAAAAATCATAGACATAAATTAGCTTGCTATTTTGATTATTAATTACATCACCAATTAGTACATCACTCATAAGTTTGTTATTCTGATCTTGATCTTCAAAATTAAAAAGTGAAATTTCTTCTCCTTGATTCCATTGATTATCGGAAAGATAAAATGATGCTATTTCATTATTATTAAAACCAAATGAAGTAATAATAGATTTATGAAATTCTACCAAGGAGTCCTTTTTATTTATTTCAATATCTCTAAAAATATCATCTTCTGTGTCGTTGTCTAGTATAACTCTAAATCTGTAAATCATCTACTATTTTATAGTTTACAAATGTATTAAATTTTGTTACTTACTAAAGCGATGTAGTGTAAATGTCATCGAACTAAGCAGCAAGAATGCACCTATCTGATGTGCAATTCCAAGCCATAAAGGAACTTGTAGTAAGATAGTTAGCACTCCTAGAAGTGATTGAAGGCCAACTAATACAAGAAGGGAGTTTAGACCATTTAATTGGTGGTTAGAAACTGCTATTTTTTTACCTTTTAAATAAATTATTACTACTGAGATAACTACAATGAATGCTAGAATACGATGAACAAATTGAACTCCACTTCTACCTTCAATAAAATTTTTATACACTGGAGTTTTTTCAATTAAAACCGTTTCATGCATGAATTTTCCTTCACTCATCATAGGCCAATAATTATGAATAAAACCAGCATCTAAACCAGCTACAAATGCTCCATATATTATTTGAATAAATAATATTATTAAACTAATTCTTATTAGGTTCCTATATGCTTTGTTTATAGTCTGTTTTATAGGAAAAATTAAATCTAGAGCAACCCATAATGTAAAGGCAAAAGTTGCAAAGGCAGTTGTTAAATGTGCAGCTAGCCTGTAATGACTTACATCAGGTCTATCAACTAAACCACTTTTTACCATATACCACCCTAAAAATCCTTGGAAACCTCCAAGAATTAGTAGTATTATAGTTTTTTTTATTGTGGATTTATTTAATTGTCTAGTTATTAAAAAATATAGAAAAGGAATAATAAATACTAGCCCTATAGCTCTTCCAATAACTCTATGTAGCCATTCCCAAAAAAAAATACCTTTAAACTCTATTAAATTTATATTGATATTTAGTTTTTGATATTCTGGATATTGTTTATAGAGCTCAAATGCTTCTTGCCATTGCTGATCATTAATTGGAGGAATTGTTCCTGAAATTAGTTTATAATCTGGGATTGATAGTCCTGAATGAGTTAATCTAGTTATTCCTCCAACAACTACCATAATAAAAATTAGAGCACATCCTGTAAAAAGCCAATAAATTACCTTTTTATTATCTCTTTTCATTTGTTATGAAACCTAGTTTTTTCCCCTCTTCCAGCATAAGCTTGTATGCAGCATTATAATCATTTTTAATATCACCTTCTAGAATAGCTTCTTTAATAGCCTCTTTAATTTGACCTATTGATTTACAAGGGTTAAGATCAAATGTTTCCATAATTTCCTTACCACTAATAGGTGGCTGGAAATTTCTGATATTATCTCTTTCTTCAACTTCAATAATTTTATTCCTTACAATTTTGAAGTTTTGAAGGTATTTTTTAAATCTTTCTTTATTTTTAGTTGTTATATCTGCCTCACATAGAGTCATAAGATCATCAACACTTTCTCCAGCATCAAATATTAGTCTTCTAACAGCAGAATCAGTCACATTTTCTTGTGCAAGAACAATAGGTCTTGAGCTCATTAAAACAATTTTTTGAACATATTTCATTTTATCATTTAACGGCATTTTTAATCGTTTAAATATTTTATATACCATCTTGCTTCCTTCAAATTCATGCCCATGAAAAGTCCAACCTATTTTACTGTTAAATTTTTTAGTTGGTATTTTACCAACATCATGTAGAAGTGCAGCCCATCTTAACCATAGATTATCTGTCACTTTACTTATATTGTCTACAACTTCTAATGTGTGATAAAAATTATCTTTATGAGTTTGTCCTTCGATTTCATCTATACCCTTTAGAGCAGATATTTCAGGTAAAATAATGTTTAGAAGACCAGTTTTTTCTAATAAAGAAAATCCATATGAAGGTTTTGGACTTAATAGAACTCTATTTATTTCTTCAACTATTCTCTCTTTTGTAATAATATTAATTCTAGAGTTTAAATTAGATATTACGTCTAATAAATCTTTATTTATATTGAAATCGAAATTACTAGCAAACCTTATTGCCCTTAACATTCTCAGAGGATCATCATTAAAAGTAATCTGAGGATCAAGAGGAGTTTTAATCACTTTTGATTTAATATCTTCTAATCCATTGTGGTAATCTACTAGTTTTCCATAATTTTTTTTGTTCAAACCTATGGCAAGACTATTTATTGTAAAATCTCTTCTTTTAATATCATCCTTTAATGTACCTTTTGATACCTGAGGGTTTCTGCTATTAGGACTATATGATTCCTTTCTGGCTCCAACAAATTCAATATCATAATTCGAATATTTAAGCATTGCAGTCCCATAGGTTTTAAAAATTTTTACCTTAGAAGTGTTTTTCAGTTTTTTAGACACTAATTCAGCCATCTCTATTCCACTTCCAATAACTACAATATCAATATCTTTAGATTCTCTTTTTAAAAAATAATCTCTAACAAAACCTCCAATAACATAGCAGTCTAAACCTATTTCATCTGCACAATTAGAAATTGTTTTAAAAAGTTTATTCTTAATAGCCTCTTCAAATTTCATTTATAATAGTATTTTATCTACCGTAGTTTAATCATTTCCCCTTCTTTATTAACCTTAATAATTGAAGAAGGAAGATTGCTGACTGATTTGTTAGGTAAATTTACGATATAGTCTACACCTTTTAAAATACGTTCATCTATTTCTTTAAAATTAATTGGATATTTTCTGTCATGTATATTTGCTGAAGTAGAGACAATAGGTTTCTTTATTCTACTAATTAGTTTGCTGCAGAAGTTGTCCTTTACAATTCTAAATGCAACTGTATTTTTATTTGAGATCAGTAGTTTAGATATATTCTTTGGATCACTATATACTATTGTAGTTGGGTTTTTAAATTCTTTTAATATTTCATCTATATTATTAGGCTTATTATGCAAAAATTCATTTAGCATGTCAGAACTATTAATCAAACTTAGCATAGGAGTTAAATTATCTCTGTTTTTTAAACTGTTAATTTTATTAATAGCATCGTCATTTGTTGCATCACAACCTATACCCCAAATAGTATCGGTAGGATATAAAATGATTCCACCACTTTTTAGTACACTAAATGCATTTTCAACTTCATTTATAATTTTTTCCATCTATTATAAATATATTTATATCAAATATAAAAAATAACCACTTGAATAGGTCTATTGAGTTTAATTCTGAGTATATAGATTATAAAGATGATATATTAAGCCTAATTGAAAATTTTAGCGCATCGAATGGTCAAACTATTAAAGATCATAGAAATATTATTAAAAGGTTCAGATTAGGAAACCTTGATGTTAATATCAAATCTTTTGCTACACCTCCTATGTTAAATGCATTTATTTACTCTTTTTTTAGATTAACTAAGGCACATAGATCGTTTGATTATGGAAAGAGATTATTAAAAATAGGAATTAATACTCCAACCCCAATTTGTTATTGTGAGTATAAAAGTAAGGGTTTGTTAAATAAGAGTTTTTATGTCTCTATGCAACTTGAATATGACTTTCCCATAAGCGAGGTAATTAATAATGAAAACTTCCCTAATAGAGTAAAAATTTTAAATGATTTTGTATTGTTTACTTTTAAACTTCATGAAAATGGAATAAATTTTTTAGACCATTCTCCTGGAAATACTCTAGTTAAGATGCATAACTCTAGACTAATATTTTATTTAATTGATTTAAATCGCATGAAATTTGAAAAAATGAATTTTACTAAGAGAATTATGAATTTCAGGAGACTTACTAACGATAAAGAAGTATTAAAAATTATTAGTAGAGAGTATGCTAAATTGTCTAATAGAGATGATGATGAAGTTTTTAGTTTAATGGTTAAGTATAGCAATCAATTTCTTAGTAGAAGGTCTTTTAGAAAAAAATTAAAAAAAATTTTAGTTAAATAGCATATTTATTTACAATAAGTTAAGTACTATATTTGTGCCATGTCAATAATATTATCAATTGATTATGGAAAAGTAAAATCTGGGATTGCAGTTAGTGATGAATCTCAGGTTTTTGCATTTGGTTTAGCAACTATTGCAACTTGTAATTTAATAGATTATATAGTTAATTATAATATTGATAATAATATTACACAGTTTGTTGTTGGTCAACCTAAAAGAATGAATGACGAATATTCTGAAGTTGAAAAATTAATCAAAGAATTTGTTAAAAAATTAGCATTAAAATTTCCTAACACTCCTATTGATCGTTATGATGAGCGCTTTTCATCAAAAATTGCTTTTCAAACAATGATTGATGCAGGTTTAACTAAAAAAAATAGAAGAGATAAGTATATTATTGACAAGATTAGTGCAACTATAATTCTTCAAGGATATTTAAAATCTAAAGAGGAGTAATTAATGAATAATAGATATATTGTATTTTAAATAATAATTAATGATTTTACCTGTAATTGGATATGGAAATCCTATTTTAAAAAGAAAATCTAAGGAGATTACTGGTTCTTATCCAGATCTTAAAGAGCTAATCAGCAATATGTACGATACAATGTATAGCGCTAAAGGTGTTGGCCTAGCTGCTCCACAAATTGGTAAATCAATTAAAATATTTATAATAGATACTTCCCCATTTTTAAAGATTGATGACGATGAAATAAAAGATTATGAAGTTAGCAGTGTTAAACAAACATTTATCAATCCAACTATTTTAGATAAAACTGGAGAGTTTTGGTCATTTGAAGAGGGATGCCTAAGTATTCCACATATTAGGGAAGGAGTAAAAAGAAAATCTGAAATTAAAATTGAATATTATGATGAAAATTTTAATTTCAAAAAAAACGACTTTTCAGGTATTGTTGCCAGGGTAATAC
>CEWR01060053.1_pt1 | contig 10227 bp, 6 predicted proteins | sample 356321 | NCBI WGS metagenome assembly CEWR01 (sample SAMEA2621551, study PRJEB7988) | marine metagenome | biome: marine biome (ENVO:00000447); feature: mesopelagic zone (ENVO:00000213); material: "saline water (ENVO:00002010), including plankton (ENVO:xxxxxxxx)" | depth 790 m
GGTCGATCGCTTTGACCCCGATAGCGGCGGCGTACACCTCTTCGAAGACGTGCGGCTCATCGAAATGTCGATCGCACCGAAGCAACCGCATGGCAACACGATCTCCTGGTTGAACGACGACATGTCGTACAACCGACGCCGCCAGATCGACAATCTACGGATTCGCCTTGGTGCCGAGATCACCATCCCGGACACGGAGTGGATTGTCGATTTCGACTGGATCTCTGCCTGGAGCAAACGTGAGGAAGACTACGCCGAACCGGTGTGGCCGTGGACCGTCGCTTCCATGCGTTGTCAGGGTGGGCAAATGAACGACGCCTGCTGGAACCCCTTCAGCACGGCGTGGCTCGACAGCAACGAATACGGTCAGCTGCTGGAAGCGTGGCGGAACCCAGATAATCCAGCCGCCAACACCGAGCTCGAACACCGCTACGCGGGTGTGTTGTTACGGCACGACCAACGCAATATCCGCATGGATGTGATTGACGCGGTGGTGTCGAACGGTGCGATATTTGATCTACCGTGGAACGATTCACCGGTCGGTCTGGCTGCTGGTATCCACATGCGCTTGGAATCGGAGGAATACCGTCCCAACCAGCTCGGTGCATCGGCGCTTGGTTCTGCACGAACCAATTTCCAGTACACCGAAGAGGAAACCAACGCCGTGTTTGTCGAGTTCCAATTGCCACTGATCAACAGCCCGAAGTGGGGCGACATGGAACTGCAGCTGGCCATGCGCTATGCGGAATTTGAAGCGCGTGGATCGGTCAGTGCAAGAGGGCAAAAAGCGGAATTTGACACCACGATCCCGAAGATCGCGTTCCGATACTCACCCACGGATTGGTTGGCTGTACGCGCCAGTTTGACCGAGGGCTTTGTACTGCCTGGTATGTTCCAACTGTTCAATGTGTCGGTGCGACCGGATAACTTCCAGAACGTTTACGATTACATCTGCGACAACATGCCTGAATTGGAAGACTGCAACGGCGTCGGGCAAGGCGGTAGCGTCCCCGATGTCCTTGTCGCGGATTCACAAAATGCTGGGCTGAGCGCAGAGGTGTCTGACCTCTGGAACGTGGGAACCTCGGTCAGACTCCTCGACGGTGACCTCACCATGGACGTGGATTACACCAAGGTAACGTTCAACGGCCGGGTTGAACGGATGGGCGCGAGCGGTAACCTGGCATCGGCCGGTATCGGCTTTCAGCCGTATGCGTCAGCCGCCTGCCCGGGAACCCAACTTGACTACGACAATTCACAGGCTGCCGGGCCCGACGGCACATGGATTACTCCGCCCGACTACATCGCACAAACTTCGCAGAGCGAGCTCGAATGCCGCCTCAATGCTGCCCTCTCCTGGGTTGCCAACGAGGAGGAGCCCATCGGTAACACGGTCATCGTGCGCGGTGGCGGCGAAAATGGCTTGCGTCTGATGGAAGCGGACAACCCTTGGTTGAACCAAGGCGAGCAGGGTACGACGACGTTGATTTACAATCTCCGTTATCGTGTCGACGCCGCGGATATCCCGTATATCGGAGGCGACTACGGTACCTTCGAGGTCGGTATCAGTGCGACGCAAATGCTAGAGCTCTATTTGATGCGCTACGCGGCCGACAGCGGTCACACTTTTGCGGGAATTGAAGTCGACGGTGTGGGCAACCGCAACAACGGCGCCCACTGGTTCGGTACCTACGCGCTATACCAACCACTACCGGTCTCACCTGAATGGAGGGTGAACGGTACGCTGCGTTGGTTCCGTGACAACCATACGGCACAGATGACCGTACGTTGGCACGATTCGGTCACCGACGTGGACGCCGCGTGGGACGAGGTCAAACATATACCGGGTGCGTTACCGGAGGAGCACAACGGCATAAGTTCCCTTGATATTCCGGAAAGCGAGGCGTGTGCTGACCAGGATCGCAACCCGTATTGCGAGATCTCAGCCCGGACCTATGTGGACTTTAGCTACACGTACACCGCTCCCGATCTGGGAGGCTTTGGCTACGTTTCGTTGAACCTTGCTGCGCGCAACATCTTCGATTCCATGCCTGATCCTATCCCGTCCGGTGCTGGTTACGAGCAGTACCTTGACAACATCATGGGTCGGACGGCGTTTGCCCGACTCACCATCGGATTCTGAACGAATCTGAGTTGATGCAGTTCAAAGCCCGGCGGCGTTCTCGTCGCTGGGCTTTTTGTTTGTGTCTCAGTTTGTTGGGCTTCAACGCCTATGCCAAGGAATCCGGTTGCGAGCGATTGCCCGTATACCGACAAGAGGCATGCAGGGAAATTGTCCGTTGTTTAGCCATCGACGACGCAGAAAAAAGTCAGGCTTGCTTGCGTGCTGCCTCAGAGATTCCGGTCGTCGAGACTCAAAAACGCCTTAGCCCACCAGCGCGTATCGAGCCGACACCTAGCTACGAAGAAGTCGCGGTACCAACGGAACCGTCACGTCCACCCAAGGAATCAAAAGCGGCCACCACCAAGAAACGGTCGCGACTCGATATTTTTCGACGCAACAGTGACCGAAAGGAGGAACCACGCCGTCGACGCATCTTCAAACGCGACAACAAACCCGAAGAAACGGTCAAGACAACCACCGTCGAGCGATCAGTGTTCACCATCCCAAAACGCTACACTGGCGAAATCACCGCGCTTAAGAACCTTGTCAGGGATCGACAACTAGTCGCCCTAGATGACCAACTGCTATTCGAAGCCGAGCGCGCGCTCGGCGGGAAACTCAAGGTAGGTGATCAAGTGAGAGTTACGCGAATTTCATCATTTTTGGGAAATCGTTTTCAATTGATTGGGCCAAATCGACGGCCTGTAAGGGCCTCTCGGATCCAATGTGAGCGGGTAAAAGAAGAACTTAATCCGCAGAACCGCAGTCGATGCTTGTTGCTCGGCAATTCCAGCACACTGGAAAATAACTAGAGATCTTTAGATACTGGCTCCATTAACGGGCTCCTAAACTCGTTGCGGTAACTCGCCGAGAGCTCTATAAATCCGGCATAGAACGTAAGAAGACGATGCGAGCCAGGTCAGAAGAGAAACAAACGCGCGCACCGCGCACGAACGGCTTACGTATTTCGGCAATGTTACTGTGCTCACCACCGCGCGAATGGATCGAATTCGTGTTGAAAGCCACCATCCTTAGTTTTAGCTCTTTCCTCATTTCTTGTTCCAATTCATTCGTCACCGTTGACACGAAAGACATTGATGCGGATCTTGCCGAACTCCTACACGAAACGCTAAGCAAAGCAAAATCGTTGCCCAATTCCGGCGCGATACGAGGTCAGTTGGCAATGACCTACGATGTGAACGGATTTCCAGATGCCGCGTTGGTCACGTACAAGCAAGCTGAGAAACTCGATCCGGGCACGTTTGCGTGGCCTTATTTTCAAGCCATGCTGTTGGCGAAAAGAAATGAATCAGAAAACGCCATTGCCGCTATGCAGCGAGCCATTTCCCTCGATCCAAAGTATGTGCCAGCGTGGTTGCTCAAAGGCGCATGGTTCATCGATCTTGGGCGCCTCGGTGACGCGAAAAACGCTTACGAAGAAGCTGCCCGTTTGGGCGCAGGATCGCCTGCGATCGCCGGCACGGCCCGGGTATTATTGCTCGAGGGACATCCCGGGGAGGCGGCCAAACTACTCGAACCCTTGAGCGATGCGATGCAGCATCCCCACCTCTATCGCATGTTAGGTACAGCGTACCGGGCCCTCGGTCGTACCGACGATACGCGGATAGCGTTCGCTCGAGGCCGACGGGATGAAGCGCTTCGGTGGCGTGATCCCATCCAGAGCCAAAAGGTCGATTACATTGGCGGCTTCGGGGGTCGCCTTATCCATGCCGAAAACGCGCTCAAAGCTGGCGCTTACGATGACGCGTTGGCGTTGTTGGAAACACTGAGAGAAATTCGCCCAGACGACCCAGCCCTTCTTAGTCATTTAAGTCTTGCGTATTTACGTACCGGCGATCCTGAAAAAGCGCTACGAACCATTCTCGAGGGGTTCGAACTGCACCCCGAGTATTACTACTTCCATGTCAATGTTGCCGGGTTATACCGTGAGCAACGAAAAATCGATGACGCTCTGACACACCTCAAGCGGGCAATTAAAATCAACCCAAATCAAGCCGAAGGACATGAACAGCTAGGACGTATGTTGATGCAACAAGGCCACTACGACGAAGCGCTCGCCTCTCTCGAAACAGCAATCAACCAAGGTGTGAATGATCCGGTTGCTGCTTTGCATAGTAGTGGGCTCATCGAAGGCGCGCGCAAAAATTGGACAGCGGCTATCCATTACTTTGAACGAGCGGTCGAAATCGACATCTCGTTTACCATGGGCCATATCTATCTTGGCCGTTGCCTTGCCGAGGCCAAGCGGTTCGATGAGGCGAGAACGGCCCTTGATTGGGCCGAAAAACTAGGAACTCATCCGGACGAGGTCGCATCGGCACGTACGCGCCTGAGCGTCCTGGATGCGGCTTGAGGCTCGCAACTCCGATGGCCCTCAAGTCCCGCCGTCTTGATTGGTTTTCATTCCAGTCTCGACTGGCGTACCGGGCACTAACGGCGCTCTTAATACTGGTAGTGGCAGCGTGTTCAGAACGACCAACTGAAACCGTTGACCGGAGCAGCAGGGCTTGGTTCAGCGAAGAAGCCGCCTCCCGAGGAATCACGTTTCGACATCAAACAGGATTCGCCGGCCGACACTTACTCCCCGAAATCGTTGGAAGCGGAGCGGCGCTCGTCGATGTTGACGGAGACGGCGACCTCGACGCTTATCTTGTGCAAAGCGGTACGCTCTACGATCTCGAACAGGGCCGCGAACAGCCCGCCAATCGTCTTTATATCAATCGGGGCGATGGTTGGTTTGAGGAGGCAAAAGACGCACACGGTGCCGATGATCGAGGTTATGGCATGGGCGTCGCCGTCGGGGATTACGACAACGACGGCGATATAGATCTATTTGTCACCAACGTCGGCCCAAACGCTCTATTTCGTAACGATGGCCACGGGCACTTTGAAAACGTTTCAGCCCAAGCCGGACTCGATGATCCGGGTTGGGGCACCGCTGCCGTATTCGTCGACCTCGATGGGGATAGAGACCTGGATCTATTTCATGCGAATTACATCAACTGGAGCGAGGTTGCCGAGCTCCAATGTTTTATCAGCGGGGTACCAACGTATTGCCCCCCACAAAACTATCAATCTTCGGCGGTCGATCGTCTTTTCCGCAATAACGGCGACGGCAGTTTCTCGGACATAAGTCTCGAAGTTGGACTAAACCGTGCTTTTGGAAACGGCTTTGGTGTCGTGACCGGTGATTTCGACCACGACGGAAACACCGACGTATTCGTCGCCAACGACATGATGGTGAACCAACTGTGGCTCAACCGAGGCTCGTTTCAGTTTGATGAAGAAGCGATGCTGCGTGGCGTCGCGGTGGACGAATACGGTGTCGCTAAAGCGGGCATGGGCGTGGCGTCAGGCGATGTCGATAATGACGGTGACATCGATCTCTTGGTCGTTAATCTCCAGGGACAGACCGACTCCTTTTTCCGCAACGAGGGAACCTACTTTACCGATGCCACGTCAGCACTCGGCCTTGCTTCGCCCAGCCGTCGTTACACCCGATGGGGCGTTGTCCTGGCCGACTTCGATAACGACGGACAACTTGATTTATACGAGGCGAACGGTCGGGTCGATCCATCCACTGCCTACACGAGTGACCTTCGAGGAGAACCCAATGTGCTTTTCCGGGGTACTTCGAACGGTAGGTTCGTAGAAATCTACCCCAAAGGCGGTACGAGAGAACCATTGATACACAGCAGTCGTGGCACTGCGGTCGGTGACATAGACAACGACGGCGGTCTTGATTTGCTCGTCGTGAATCGGGATGGCCCAGCCTACTTACTCATGAATCGCTTATCGGAACGCGGGAATTGGATACGGTTTAAGGTCTTATTGCGTGAAGGACGCGATGCTCACGGCGCCTTGGTCACCGCCATCGTCGGATCCAACAAACTCACCCGTCGGGTTCAACCCGAGGGTAGCTATCTCGATTCCAACGATCCCCGCGTTCACTTTGGTTTGAGCACCCAATCCCGAATCCGCGACATCGAAGTGCTATGGCCGAGTGGAAAGACTGAAGTATTCGGCGACTTTGAGGCTGGACGCACGGTCTACCTGCGTGAGGGAGAAGGAACCGTTCTTCGTCGATAGCCCTGGCTTTCAGCCGCAGTGTTAGTCCCCAAAAATCCCTGTATTGCTCGACCCCCGTGACGAGTAGTATTTGGTCAGGGACATACGTGAGACGGGATATTGAATTTATCCCAATCCATCTTGTTGTGTCCGCTGGTGCTACCGCTCACGGCCGCTGCAGAAGTCCGGTTCGTTAATGTGGAGCAGGACTACGAGTTTGAGTTTTGGCATACGAACGGGATGCGGGGGGGCTCTGGTTAGCCGAAATTATGGGCTCTGGTGTCGGGATTCTGGACTTTGACGGTGACTCACGAATGGACCTATGGCTTATCCAAGGCGGACCACTTGACGACCGACACCTCGCTACCCAACCGCCGCTCGATCGTTTGTATCAAAACGTACCCGGAGACCACGGTGTTCGATTCATCGACACAACTCGAGATTCTGGCGTCATCGCAACGCGGCATGGTCCTTTCGATACCCGTCGTTACCATCTTGTTCGTCGAATCGACGCGTTGAAACTAGCTAGGCCTTGACACGCCCATGAAGTCGCCATTTTTCTTTCGCGCGATCTTGTTGATCTCGCTCCTGTATGCGCCGAGTCAGCGCGCAGAATTTCTCGAAATGGCGGCAGATGCCGGACTCGATTTTATGCACGAGAATGGCAACGAAGGCAAACTTTGGACGGTGGAAATCGTGGGGGCCGGGGTGGGTATTCTCGACTTCGATAACGACGGTCGTATGGATATCTGGGCCGTACAGAGCGGGCCTCTGCGAGCCGCCGGCCCAGTCAGAACTGGAGATCGTCTGTTTCGCAATGTAAATAACAGTGAAAACCTGCTCTTTGAAGATGTCACCGAGATTTCGGGTGTTCGTGCGACGGGCTATGGCATGGGAATCGCCAGCGCCGACATTGATAACGATGGCGACACCGATGTATTTCTCGCGAACTTCGGCGCAAACCAGCTATTTGAAAACGTGGGCGACGGAAAATTCGTGGATATCACAGAAAAAGCTGGGCTCGCTGGCGGCGAATGGTCAATCGGCGGCAGTTTTGCCGATATCGACGCCGATGGGCTACTCGATCTTTACGTAGTCAACTATCTACAGTTTGCTCTTGAAGAGGGCAAGGTCTGTCGCAATTACTCTTCACGGATGACTTACTGTGGGCCACAAAACTACTCACCGTCGACGGATCAACTCTACCGAAACTTAGGCAACGGCCGCTTCGAAAACGTAACTGAATTGTCTGGAATAGGGCAATCCTCAGGGAGAGGGATGGGCGTTGTGTCGCGGGACTTTAACGGTGACGGACACATCGATTTCTACGTCGCGAATGACGCCGGCGAGAATTTTCTTTGGCTTAATCAGGGCGCCGGTCGCTTTGAAGACGAAGGCCTATTATCCGGGGCAGCACTCAATGTCTATGGGATGGCTGAAGCCAGCATGGGGGTTGCAGTAGCCGATTACGACCAGGATGGCGATCCGGACGTATTTCTTACGCACGACGTAAAAGAGAGCAACACACTCTATGTTAACGACGGCTGCGGTTGGTTCGACGACCAAACGAGCGTATCGGGCCTCGCAACGTCGAGCATTCCCTTTACCGGTTTTGGTAATGGATGGATCGATATCGACGGCGATAGTGACCTCGACCTATTTAGTGCAAATGGCGCCGTCACCATCATCGAATCACAGCGCACAGCGGGATTTGACCCACCACTTCGTCAACGTAATCAGCTCTGGCGTAACAACGGCCGCGGGATGTTCCACGAAGTCATCTCAGAAGTAGCGTTTAATCGTTTGGGCGTCAGTCGTGGTGCCGCCTTCGGCGATCTGGACAACGACGGCGACACAGACATCGTCGTTACAAACAACAACGGTCCAGCAACGCTGTTCCGCAATGACACTCATTCTTCCAACTGGCTCGGCATCGATTTATTCAATACCGGCGCGCATCGCCACGCCATAGGAGCGAGTGCTTGGCGCGAAGCAAACGCGAGTGAAGTTCGATACGTGGCAACAGACGGAGGTTATGCGTCCGCCCACGACCACCGACTTAGGTTCAGCTTTCCAAACGATCCATCCGAGCAATTTGTTCACGTTCGTTGGGCGGATGGTCGCATCGAACGCTTTGGCCCGTTAGCGCCAAACCGATACCACGTCCTGGCGTCGTCAACATCCGACGGCAAAGCATCTCACTCCGACAGAAAAACCGCGCCCGAACCAAAGTCCACCGCAGCACATTGTGTTCGAAACGCCACTCGGGCCGATTAAATTTGATCAGAAAAGCCGCGTAAAACTGGCGCCACTCAGCCGATTATTTACCGCGTTGTTATAGATCGAGCCAAACGTGTACTTCAGGCTCAACCCCACCTTGGTTTCAAATTCCGTGTCCAATGCGCGTCGGCCTAGAAGTACTTCTTCGTCCGTCGTTCCCCCTGCAGCGAGGTAAATTTGATCGCGAACCAGCGACGCTTCAGCCCAGAAGCTTATATCGAGTCCACGAACGATCCGATAATCGATATCGCCCTTGATCGATATCCGATACAAATCCATATCGTCAAGGAAATGGGACGCTTTGATATCAGCGCCTATGTCCCCCCAACGTTGCTCGAGGTCGTATTCAAGAAAAAGCCCTTGGTCGGCCCTGAATTCCTCAAGCTCGCCTAAAATAGTTTGCGTTTCATAATTCAATCGGGTCGCCCCCGCAAAATACCCGAACGTAAGGGAGCGCTCCGCATACTGGGAATAAGGGTAAAGGTTGTATTCAAGCGCCCCCGCCACCCGAACTACACGGTCGAGATTCCGGTAACTCGACCGTTCACCACGTGCACCCAGTCCGATGCCCCAGTGTTCCCCCAACGACTTGATTCCCCAAGCGCTTAAGTTCGACCGGCGGCTAATATCTTTTAGGGTGGACCCACTATCGAATTCAAAGTTCCGTTCCATCCGACTGTGGGAGGTACCCATTCCCAAACGCCAATTTTCAGTCGTACGACTCGCGTAAAAGGAGCCCCTGACATCCGTATCTTCGCGGCGTTCCTGCCGGTCGACTTGGCCACGGACCTCACTACGGAACACCCAGTAATTCCAAGGATCTTCCGTCGGCTGGACCCCGAGCGATGTCAAGCGGGGAGTTTCCGTCGACTCGCCCAAGTACGAAATCCTAAGTGACTCGCCGGCCGGCGTTTGCATCACGTAAGGAACCAACCCCAACTCGAGCTGCCGGGTGAAGCCACGACGCCGCTCGTCGTCTGTGTCGGTGTCGCTTGTGTAGTAGCGAAGTTGTTGATCAAGTCCGCTAAATGTTTCGAATCCGTAAAACATGAGTGTGTACTCGCGACCCGAGCCGCTTCGTTCTCGAGTCACCATCACGTGCACCTGAGCATCAAGTCGATCTCGGATGTAGTTGATGTAGGGTATTTCGCCCCGTATGAACGTCATATCGCAGCGGTTGTCGCAATCAAGAAATACACGCAACGCGGCCGTTCCCAGTTCGCGTACCATAGGCTCCTCAGCATTCGCCGAGATCGTTGTCCCAAAGAACCCTGCGCCCATAGTCAAATAGGCCGACAATCCAAAGTGGACTAGAACGGATATCAGGCGCAGTCCAAGGACGTTCCTGCTCTTAGAAGATCGTTTAATCAAACTATGGTTCTTCGTCGTCCGGTTCTTCCGGCGCCGGGGCGGTACGCGGAAGCGTTCTTTCGCCGCCGGTATCACCAGACAACTCTGCCGCAACGCGACTGTCCTGGAACTGCAACTCGTGCAACGTGTAATAGATCCCTTCCAACGCCATGAGTTCCTCGTGAGAGCCGTATTCACGAACCTCGCCATGATGAAGCACCAGCACTTTGTCGCATTCCCTAATGGTTTGTAACCGATGTGCTATCACGATTGACGTACGCCCCTCCATGATTCGGTGCAGTCCTTCTTGAATGACCAGTTCGGTCGCGGTATCGATGCTCGCCGTGGCTTCATCCAACACCAGAATCTCCGGATCAGCAGCT
>CEWR01159492.1_pt1 | contig 10224 bp, 8 predicted proteins | sample 356321 | NCBI WGS metagenome assembly CEWR01 (sample SAMEA2621551, study PRJEB7988) | marine metagenome | biome: marine biome (ENVO:00000447); feature: mesopelagic zone (ENVO:00000213); material: "saline water (ENVO:00002010), including plankton (ENVO:xxxxxxxx)" | depth 790 m
AAAAAGAAGTTTACCCCAATTTCACAATCCAAAATCAATATTTGTATTAAATAATTTCATTTATAATAAATCAGGCAAACTAGATCGAAAAGCATGTATTGAAAAAATACAATCATAAAAACATAGCTGATTACAGAAAAAAATCAATCAACCAGTGATCATAAACATGGATAATGAGATTACTCGTAAAAAAAACAGTTTCATAACAACTAGGAGTTCAAAGAGTATAGATCACAAAAATTAGTTATCGTATACCTTCCACACAGTTGAAGATCATTTAAAAAATAAGCAATGCACTACATAAAGTTCATTGTTTACGATAGAATAAGTGGTAAACTAAAAAGGCCTCAAAAACAACTTGCTATTGTTTCTCCTGAAAAGTTGTAAATTGTTTTATAAGGAAACAAGAGTAAAAATAGCTCTTGTTTCCTTATAGACTAAGTCAGTATCAAAATTGGTTTTGTGATAGAATGTTTCACTATTTCATCAGTAAACCTAGCATTTAGAAAAGAAAAGAAGTTTCGGTGATGACGGCGATGTAAACAAATCAAATCAGCATCCATCGTTTTGGCAAATTCTAACATTCCTTCTTCTATAGAAAAATCACTATAGATATTTGAAGTAGTTTTTGTTAGACCCCAATGTTTACTGAAGTGTTCCATTGAAATACGCATATCTTTTGACCGTGCAAAATTTGCTGGAGTATTCACTCGAAGTAAATGAACAGTTGAATTAAACTTCAACGACAAATCTTTAAAAAACTCAAACTCTGGAATATCATCCTTATGGAACCCCGAAGCAAAAACTAAGTTTTCTAAGGTAAAATTCGTTTGAACGTACGGTATCACCAAAACGGGGCAAGCTACATTTTGAATAATTTTCTCAACATTAGTACCTATCAAATACTCTTCAATTGTAGAGGTTCCTTTCGATCCCATTACAACAAGATCGATTTCTAGTTCGTCGACAGTTTCTATGATCTCTTTATGTACAAAACCTCTTCTAGTAACAGATTCTATCTCTGATTTCAAAAAAGTAGATTTCATAACTACTTCATTCAATTTAGCTTCATGTTGTTGCCTTACCTCATCAATAAGCTTTTTATAGTTCAACAAAGCTTCTTCTGAAAAACTATACATGTCGTTAGTTTCTTCAGGAGCTTCATAGACATTAAGCAAATAAATCTTTGCCTCTAGCCTAATCGCTATCTCAGCTGCAGCTCTAAGAGCAGCATTCGACTCATTTGAAAAGTCAAAGGGAACAAGTATATTCTGCATAATTAATAATTTAATGCTTCTTGAATAACAATTGTAAATAATTTTTTTAGTGTAATACCAATAGCACTGGCTTGTTTTGGAATGACACTTTGCTCGGACAACCCTGGTGTCGTATTTATCTCTATTACGTAGGGAACATCGTTAACAATCATATAATCAATACGAATCATCCCTTTTAAGCCCAAATCGTGATAAATATCTTTACTCATACGCTGAATTAAACACGAAATATCATCATCTAATCGAGCAGGGGTTATTTCAGTAGATTTCCCTCCATATTTGGCCTCGTAATCAAAAAAATCATTATCTGTTACTATCTCCGTAATAGGCAATACAATAATTTCTCCTTTTTCAGTAAAAACCCCATTTGTCACTTCTATTCCATCAAGATAAGACTCAATAAGAACCTGATTACCATGCTTAAATGCATGTAAAATAGCTTCTTTTAATTCTTCTTTTTGATTGACTTTCTTGACTCCATAGCTAGAACCTGAATCATTTGGCTTCACAAAACAAGGTAAACCTAGGCTAGCAACTATGAGATCAACATCTATTTTATGATTTTCTCTTAATAAAATAGATTTAGCACAAGCATAGCCCAAAGAATTGAGTAAATGATTACACATCCATTTGTTAAAAGTCAAAGTCGCTTCACTATGGTTTGTTGTTGTATATGGTATATCTAATAAATTAAAATAAGCTTGTAATAAACCATCCTCACCTGGTGTACCATGAATAGTGATAAAAGCAGCATCGAAATGGAAATGTTGACCATCTACATCCAAACAAAAATCAGCTCTATTAATTGGTATTTCTACTTTATGATAATGGCAAATCCATTCATTTTTGGTAAGTAAAACTAAATGAGCATCAAAAAGCTCTTTATCTATATTATCTAAAACAGTTTGGGCACTTTTTAATGAAATTTCTCTTTCATGAGAATCTCCTCCTGCGATGATGGCTATCTTTTTTTTCATTTATTAAAATTTGTTAGTTAATCTCTAAAAAACTTTTCCTTAAAAGTAGTTATTTAGAGATGAAACTTATTGCATTATCAATTACCATTAAAATAAATTATCTATTCATGATGGATAGATTATCCCCTCTCATGACAAACAATGATTTTCTCTCCTATTTATTACCATCAAATAGAGTTGTAGAAAATTAGCCTTTAGTCAAAAAAGTAATAACAGCTTAAGCAATCTAAACCAACAATCTTTTATTTGGCATAAATCATTGATTTCAAAAGAATATTCAACAAAACCCCATATACGACAAAACTCAAAGAATATTCTTTTGTTCACTCTCTAAAAAGGTAATTAAATATGGTAATTTTACAGTATCATAATATAGAGCACATACAAATGAGTGATTTGAAAATTTCAGGAAACGTAAACGATTTATCTAAAGCAGATATAATTGAATTAGATGATAAAATAAAATCATTTGAACGTGGTGAGCAAGATCCAGAAAAGTTTCGTTCTTTCCGTCTTTCTAGAGGAGTTTACGGACAACGTCAAGAAGGCGTGCAAATGATTCGTATCAAATTACCATTCGGTAGATTTAGTGCTGATCAATTGATTTGTATTGCTGATGTAGCTGATAAATATGCAACGAACAAGATGCATATCACAACACGTCAAGATATTCAAATTCATTATGTGAAAATGGCTGAGTCACCTCAGTTATGGGCTGACTTAGAAGCTTCAGGAATTACATTAAAAGAAGCTTGTGGTAACACAGTAAGAAATGTAACAGCATCTCCTGCTGCTGGAATCGATCCAGACGAATTGTTTGATGTTTCTCCATATGCTTATGCTTTTTATGATTACTTTTTAAGAAACCCTATTTGTCAAGATATGGGTAGAAAGTTCAAAGTATCTTTCTCTTCTTCAGACAAAGATACAGGGTTAACTTTCATGCATGATTTAGGATTTATTCCTCGTATCATCGATGGTAAAAAAGGATTTAAAGTTGTTATCGGTGGTGGATTAGGCTCTCAACCTGTGGTTGCTTCTTTAGCCCATAACTTTATTGCTGCTGAGGAAATGATTCCTTATTCAGAAGCAGTTATTAGAGTTTTCGATCGCCACGGAGAAAGAGCTTCAAGAGGTAAAGCTCGTTTGAAATTTTTAGTTAAAAAAATCGGTTTAGAAGCACTGGTTAAATTAATTGAGGAGGAGAAAAAAGCCGTCATCAATAAGACTTATGTAATTGATGAAACTTTAGCTGAACTTGCTGTTCCTGCTGAAAGAACTTCTTTTGAAACAGAAACTCCTGTAGACGAGGTATTATTTGTTAAATGGAGAGAATCTAATGTTTTTGCTCAAAAACAAGATGGTTTCTTCGGTGTAACAATAAAAGTTCAATTAGGAAATGTTTACAACGACACTGCTCGTTCTTTAGCAAATATTGTAAAAGCAGGATACTGTGCTGATGACATTAGAGCAACACAAAATCAAGGTTTTGTATTGAAGTATGTTAGAGAAGATGCTATCGTTGGCCTTTTTAACAGATTAGAAGGTTTAGGTTTAGCTAAACCTGGTTTCGATAGCGCAGCAGATATTACTGCTTGCCCAGGAACAGATACTTGTAATTTAGGTATCGCTAGCTCTTATGGAATTGCTGTGGAACTAGAAAAATTGATGGAAAACGAATATGAAGACTTAATATACAACCACGATATCAAAATCAAGATTAGTGGGTGTATGAATGCTTGTGGTCAACACAACGCTGCCAATATTGGTCTTCAAGGAATGACAATTAAGAAAGGTGCTTATGTAATGCCTGCTCTTCAAATATTGTTAGGAGGGGGGTTTGATGCATCTTACCAAGCAACTACTGCAGATAAAATTGTAAAGGTTCCTTCAAAAGTTGCTCCTGAAGCTTTTAGAGCAATACTTAACGATTTCGAAGAAAATGCCATTGAAGGAGAATACTTTAACAACTTCTACCAACGTAAGAAGGAGGAAGATAAGATGTATTTCTTCTCTTTATTAAAACCTTTCACAGTTGTTCCTGAAGAAATTCCTGAGCATTACTTTACTGATTGGGGAGATGAAGAAAAATATGTAAAAGCAATTGGTGTTGGTGAATGTGCTGGTGTTGTCCTTGACATGGTCGGTACATTAATTATGGAGGCAGAGGAGAAATTTGCTTTAGCTACCAAAACAATTGAAAGTGGTAACTGGCAAGACTCTATTTACCATTCTTATAATTCATTTGTTGTTTCAGCAAAAGCGTTATTGATTGGTGAGGATGTAAAGTGTAACACTCAAATTAAAATTCTAAAAGATTTTGATGAAACATTCATCCAAGGAGGACTAATGACAATTGAACAAGATTCATTCGAAACATTAGTTACTGAACTAAATAAAGTTGAACCTTCTGTAGAATTTGCTCAAGCTTATTATGCAAAAGCAAAAGCATTTATCGCTAAAGTAAAAATTGCTCGTGATGAGCAGATTGCTAGAGGATAACCTTAAAGGGTAAAGTTATAGAGTACCAAGTACAGAGTTTAACTCTTGTGCTTGGTACTTTTTTATTTTATAAAAATGAACCATATCCTTTTCCATTTGTTAATCTATTCAAAACGTACCACTCATGAATTCGCCTAAACTTATATTAGTAGGAGCAGGTCCAGGAGACCCAGAGCTATTTACCCTTAAGGGAGTCAATGCAATTAAAAAAGCAGATGTCATTCTTTATGATGCTTTAGTTGATATCTCTTTATTAGAGTATGCTAAAGAATCAACTGAAATCGTCTTTGTGGGGAAACAGAAAAACGTTTGTCAATTCAAACAAGAGGATATTCATGATCTGATCGTCAAGAAAGCTAAAGAGAAAGGTACTGTGGTCAGGTTAAAGGGTGGTGACCCATATATTTTTGGTCGTGGACATGAAGAAAAAAACCATGCAGAGGCTCATGATATACTAGTAGAAATCATTCCTGGTATTTCTAGTTTTTATTCTGTTCCTGAACTACAAGGCATCCCTTTAACAAGACGGGGGATTAATGAGAGTTTTATAGTAGTTACAGCGACAACAAAAGACCATTCTCTTTCAGAAGATATTGCAAGGGCCGCTAAGCTAAAGTCGACTGTAGTGGTGATGATGGGAATGCATAAACTTGGCGAGATTGTGCAAGTTTTTCAAAATGAAAACAAAGGAACTTTACCTATCGGGATTATCCAAAAAGGAAGTACAAAAGACGAAAAAATAGGATTAGGCACGATTGATACAATAGAGGAAGTTGTCACAAAAAACGACCTTAAATCTCCATCTATCATCATCATTGGTGAAGTGGTACAACTACATAAAGAATTTTACTTAAATGGAATCGAACGGTAATCAACTCTTCCCTGTTTTCCTCCGACTAGACAAACTTCAACTTTTGGTAGTTGGAGCTGGTAATGTCGGTTTTGAAAAACTTAGTTTCATGTTTCGACATTGTACTAACCCAAACATTACTTTAGTAGCACCTCAAATCGATGAAAGAATACTAAAGCTTAATTCAGAATTCCCTGATCAAATACATATCGTCAAAAAAGACTTTGAACCTTCAGACACTCAAGGTATGGATTTGATTATAGCTGGAACTTCAAATATGGCTCTCAACCGATCAATATGGGAACAGGCTAAGCAACAAGGTATCTTAATTAACGTTGCAGATACCCCTGCACTGTGCGACTTCTATTTAAGTTCAGTTGTAAAAAAGGGTGATTTAAAAATAGCAATATCGTCTAATGGTAAATCCCCTACGCTGACGAAAAGACTAAGAGAACTTTTAACTGATGTATTACCTGAAGAAATTGATGAATTAATTCAAAATTTAGCCGAAATTAGATCTCAACTTAAAGGTGATTTTGACTATAAAGTGAAAGCATTAAATAACATAACTGAAACATTTAAAAATAAGAAACCATGAAAGAAGTAAGTGTAGATGAATTACAAGATTTGATTAATAACAAAGCAGATTTTCAATTGATTGATGTTCGTGAAGTTTCAGAATACGAATTAGCAAATATCAATGGAGAGTTAATGCCTTTGCAAACTGTACCAAATAATATTGATAAGATTTCAAAAGACAAGCAAGTGGTCATCATGTGCCGAAGTGGGAAAAGAAGTGCTAGCGCTGTTTCTTTTCTTGAACAACAAGGCTTCAATAACATATACAATCTAGCTGGAGGTATCTTAGATTGGAAAGTAGAAATTGATAATAGTTTACAGGTTGATTAATTTCAACCTATAAATATTCTTACGATAAACAAAAGCCTTCTAGAACTATTCTCTTGAAGGCTTTTTTCTTACATCATTTTTTTGAGCTATGACTACCAATCAAACTATTTATCAAGTTGACGCATTTACAAACTCTGCATTCAAAGGAAATCCCGCTGGAGTAATGTTTATCGATTCGTCCTTCACTGAAGAGAACATGCAATTATTAGCAACGGAAATGAATCTTTCGGAAACTGCATTTATAACAAAAAAAGGGGATGACTTTTCTATTCGCTATTTTACTCCTACAACAGAAATCCCCCTTTGTGGGCATGCAACTTTAGCGAGTGCTCACATTATTTGGGAATCAGGATTAAGAAAAAAAGAAGAATCTATTACGTTTCAAGCACTGAATGATACCCTCACTATTGAAAATAATGAGGGTTGGATAACAATGAGTTTCCCAAAGTATAAAATTCACACGACAGCTATCCCAAACAACTTTGAGTCCATTATTGGCTTTACTCCCTTGGAGGTATACGCTGCTGATTATGGATGGAAAATAGCTATTGCATCGACCGAAGAGGACATTGCTAAGGCATTCCCTAATTTTGAAGAAATGACTAAACATGAGTTAGGTCTCTTAATGATTACTTCAAAAAGTGATAGGAACGAGGTTGATTTTGTCGTAAGATGCTTCGCTCCTCAATCAGGCATTAACGAAGATCCAGTAACAGGTTCAGCCCAATGTGGTTTAGTTCCTGTTTGGAACTTAATCACCAAGAAAACTGTGTTCTCCTGTGAACAAATTTCAGAAAGGACAGGAGAACTAAAGGTTGCATTAGTTGATAATAGAGTATTAATATCTGGTCAAGCTATTACTATATTTAAAGCAGAATTACACAATTATCCTTCAATAACACAGCTACTTTAGGCATTAAAAAGAGCATAGTAACTATTCATTACCTATCAACATACAACCGTAATTTATTGACGATACTTTTATTGCCACAGAAACATCGACCCTGCTGATGTAATTAAGGTACTTTGATACTCATAATCCTACCGCACTTAATACTAAACCATTGGCTTGTTCAATTGTATAGATCAGTATTATTGATCTATAATACTGATCTATAATCTAATGTGACTTGATTATTATTGGTTGTAAAAAACCATCTACTTTTAAAGGTCTACCAATAGGGTGAGAATTCAATGATACACAGCAAAAACAGTATCTATACATACATTCAAATTCGTATTTTAAGGCCCATCTAGAAGACTCATACCAATTAATATTTGTTTTGATTTTTACTATTTTGCCTACTCACCCTAACAAAACCTTCTTCCTCTTCATAACCAATACCACAAAAATTTAACCATTTAGGAAAATACCGTTAATGAATAAAAAAAGTATATTTTATGATAAGATATTTGTTCAATAACACCGTGAAAATGAAAAAATCAGTAGAGTAAAGCGAATAAAGATAACCTACAATAAATAGTTAATCCCAAAAACACTAGTTTATTAAAGCAGTCCGCACATTAGTTTGTCAAGTTATATTCTTTATATTTATGCGTAATACCATTACTAATTCAGCAAACAAATTAACCTCCAAATAGTTAATCCCACGAAAATTAGTGCTAAAAAAATAATCACAACACATTATCAACTATGAACAAAATACTATTCGTTTTCATCCTAGCAACCAGTCTATTTAGTTGTAATCAAAGTCACAAATCTGCTAAAAAAATATCCCCAGATAAGAGTAAACCTAATATTTTACTACTTGTCGGAGATGATATAGCCTTCGGTGACTTAGGAGCATATGGTTCAGAAATACCTACACCAAATATGAATAGGTTAGCAAATGCAGGAGTTCGTTTTACTAATTTCCATGCATCACCAGTTTGTAGTGTCACCAGGTCAATGCTAATGACAGGTTGTAATAATATTGAAATTGGTTTAGGTGCGTTCGACTACTCATTCTACCCTCCGACTAAAGGTCAACCAGGATACGAAGGATACCTAACTAAAAATGCAGTAACTATTTCAGAGCTATTGAATGATGCTGGTTATGATGTTTACAAATCTGGAAAATGGCATTTAGGTGGTGAAGCACTAGGAGGGTCAGGTCCATTAGGTTGGGGGTTCACAAAAGAATTTGGGATTTTATCAGGTGGATCAAATCATTGGAATGACCTAGCAATGACACCTGATTTTAGTGACCCAAATGGATTAAATGTGAAAAGAAAAGAACATTTCACTTTAAATGGTGAGCATTTTGATAGGCCAGAAGGAGTTTATTCGGGCGAACTGTACACAAACCAAATGCTTGATTTCATCAAAGAAGGACATAAAGAAAACAAACCTTGGTTTGCCTACATGGCCTTCACCACTGCCCATTTTCCAATTCAAGCTCCTGCAAATTTAATAAATAAGCATTATAAGCAATATTTAGAATTAGGTTATGCTGGTCTGAAAAAATCGCGGTATAAGAAATTAAAAAGTAATGGACTTATAACTGAAACAGCAATAGAACCGCTATTCAATGATATTACTCATAAATGGAAAAGTTTGTCTCAAAAAGAAAAAGAAATCCAAGCAAAAGTGATGGCAACTTATGCAGCAATGATTGAGGACCAGGACCGCAGAACGGGTGAGATTTTAGACTATTTAAAAGAGTCTAATCAATTAGACAATACATTGATTATATACTTGACAGATAACGGACCAGAAGGATTTGAGCCTACTCACCCAACAACAGGAAACCCTGAAATGGCAAAATGGATAGAAACACAATTTGACCAAAGCTTTGAAACGATTGGAACAGCGGAATCAGAACATACGATAGGAGTATCTTGGGCTAATGCAGCTACAGGTGGTTTACAATGGTGGAAATGGTTCATTGGAGAAGGAGGAATCCGAGTTCCTATGATGATTGTTCCTCCAGGTGCATTTTCAGAAAATTATAGTAAGGCTGGTGAAATAACAAATGCAGTCATCTCTGTTAAAGATTTGCCTATGACTATTTTAGACTATGCAGGAGTTGAGCACCCTCAAACAAAATATAAAAAGAGAGAAATCGTCGCTCCATCAGGGGTAACAGCAAGGCCTTTCATAGAAGGTACATCAGGAACAGTAAGAACTGAAAAAGAATGGTATGCTTTTGAGCTTTTTGGAAACGGTTACATTATGCAAGGTGACTATAAAGCAATGATTGTAAGAAAGGGCATGTTTGGTGATGGCGAATGGCACTTGTTTAATGTAGTGAATGATCCATCAGAGATGATTCCTCTAGAAGATGAAATGTCTGAAAAATTTGAACTAATGAAAGGGTTATACACTTCTTACGCCAAGAAAAACAATATCGTAACAGTAGATGAAGACTGGAATCCTTTCAAAGCAGCAAGTGAATAATATCGATGCTCAAAAAACTAGTATAAATTACAGAAAATATTTCCTTTTTATTATCAGTTGTGGTCTCTTATCGTTTACTCAATAAACTAAGCAAAACAAGAAGCAGCCAGTAAAAAAACTATTTATCAAAAAACAGATAATGTAGTTAACATTTAAAAGAAACTATCTACAATTTTAAAATCATAGCTTCTTTAGATCACCATAAAATGGTAGTAGAAGTTGGTGTATATACACCAGCTTCTATGGCTACTATCTTTTCAAGACTATCAATAAAGGAAAATTAACTAGTCGCGCTCGATTTACGATTTA
>CEWR01111534.1_pt1 | contig 10223 bp, 6 predicted proteins | sample 356321 | NCBI WGS metagenome assembly CEWR01 (sample SAMEA2621551, study PRJEB7988) | marine metagenome | biome: marine biome (ENVO:00000447); feature: mesopelagic zone (ENVO:00000213); material: "saline water (ENVO:00002010), including plankton (ENVO:xxxxxxxx)" | depth 790 m
ACGACTCGCTTGTATGTCGATGGCCACCCGGACAACACAAAAAAACTAGCCTCACCGGTAGACCCCAAACACGTAGTCAAGATTGGGCACACCGCTGACAATTTCATCGCCCCGCTGTCAGGTGCCCTGGATGATGTAACATTCCACCAGCGGGTACTGGGGGAAGATGAAATTGCCCACCTGGCGGGTGTCAAGGTTGCTGCCCGTCGATCACATGCGGTGGCCTTCATGGGATCAGCGAGTGCCACGCTTATCGATGATGACAGGAATCTCCGCCTCCAGATTGCTCCGTCGAGCAAAACAACACAGCTGACCGCATTATTCTGGCACGGTGCGGAGGAGAGAGTAGAGGAGCTGGGAAAAATAAAATTGAACGAGGTTCCCGATTCTCTCAAGACACTCACTGCCGGCGGCCCCGGGCGTTATGCAGAAACAATAATCACAACCGAGGGTAAAAGTGGTGAGGCCAAGGGGCCGTATGCAATTGACGAGCTTTCACTCCCACGAGACAACCCCTGGAATTCCTGGATGCGAATTGGTGGTTTTGATTTCTTCAAGGACAGCACCAGGGCGGCAGTCTGCACCTGGAGTGGCGACGTCTGGACCGTGGAGGGGATCAAGGGGGACCTCACGGAACTCCGTTGGCGGCGAATTGCGACAGGCATGTTCCAGCCGCTTGGCCTGAGAATTGTCGACGATGTCATTTACGTTGGATGTCGTGACCAGGTGACCCGTCTGCATGACCTGGATGGCGACGGCGAGATGGACTTTTATGAGAGCTTCAACAACGATCACCAGGTAACGGAACATTTCCACGAGTTCGCCATGGACCTGCAGACAGACAGGGCGGGGAATTTCTACTACGCCAAGTCCGCTCGTCATGCAAAGGACTCTGTGGTGCCACATCATGGCACGCTGATCAGGATTTCCCCGGACGGGGCAACTTCCCAGATCGTCTGTAATGGTTTCCGGGCAGCAAATGGTGTCGGAATCGGTCCGGCCGGCGAGTTGGCAACCAGTGACCAGGAAGGGCACTGGACTCCTGCCAACCGGATTAATTTCTGCAAGCCTGACGGTTTTTACGGCAACATGTACTCGTTTCATCAAGGCGAGCGTCCGACCACTTATGACCCTCCCCTGGTATGGCTTCCCAAGAACGTTGACCGCTCACCCGCCGCCCAGCTCTGGGTTTCAAGTAAATCGTGGGGTCCGTTTGAAGGACAGATGCTCTCAACTTCTTATGGCACGGGAAAACTCTGGCATGTCATGCAACAACAGGTAGACGGAGTTTCCCAGGGTGCGGTAGCAGCCTTCCCCGTTCGTTTTCCTACCGGCATCATGCGTGGACGCTTCCACCCACTCGATGGACAACTCTACCTCTGCGGCCTGGTGGGCTGGAGTTCTAGTACTGGCGTGGATGGCGGTTTCTACCGTGTGCGGCGTACAGACAAACCAGTCAACATGCCGGCATCGTTTCGCGTCGTGGAGGATGGGATCTATATAGGTTTCACCGACAAGTTATCAGCTGTCGCAGCTGTCGACATCGATAATTATGCAATCGAGCAGTGGAACTATCGCTGGACGGGGAATTACGGGTCACCCCACTTCAAGGTTTCCAATCCCCGCGCCCAGGGACAGGACGAGGTTGAAGTCTGGGATGCGGTATTGCAGCCGGATGGGAAAACCATTTTCCTGGAGATTGAGGATCTCAAGCCGGTGATGCAGATGCAGGTCAGCTATAACCTGAAAGACACGGGTGGCCTGCCTATCAAGGGCGATATCTGGATGACGATTCACAAGGTTGGCCGGCGGGACAAATGAGGACGATGAATCCACATTGACCCGCCATAGAGCCATCGATATCCTCCGTCCCATTGAGCACGAGTTCTCGACGTGCTCTTTTCCCGACCGAAGACGGATCTCATCCATGCGCGCAGTCCTGTTGATTACCATCACCTTCACGATCCCCCTTGTCGCTTGCTCCCACCTGGTTAAACCGCGCTGGACGCTGGATTCCCAGGAATCGCCGGAACTGCTGGAAAAAGCAAGGATGGCAGCCGATTCGATTGTGCTGGAAGTCATGTTTGTCCACATCGCACCCCACCACAACCAGGCAGGCTCCCGCCTCTGGAATGACCTGGACGAGACTCACCTGCCTATTGACCTGCGACGGATCCTGGATGCCAATGGCCTGCGATGCGGCCTGATCGGCGGATCCCTTCCCGAGTCTCTTGAACAGTTGATCGAGGCAGATCGCAACACAACGGATGTGGATCAGCGTAGCGGCAAAGTGCTGTCTCAATCCGGCAGCCGAATACAGCGCATGCAATTCCGATCAGGCCAACCCGGCAGGATTGTCGTGAGTCCTACCGTACACAAGCAGCTTTCCGTGTTGCTCACCGAAGGAGATTACACCGAAGGCAAAACCTATCAGCATGCCCAGTGCCTGCTTGGATTGCGAAGTTATCCACTTGGTGACGGGCGTGTTCGCCTTGAAATGGCCCCTGAAATTCACCATGGCCAGGCACGGACACAGTTTATAGGGCAGGATGGATCCTGGTTACTCAAATCGGACCGTGAAATTGAGCGGTTCGATCAGCTGGAAATTGACCACATGCTTGCTCCCGGCCAGTCCCTCGTGCTTTCCAGCTCTCCCAAATCACACGGGATCGGGAACAGCTTTTTCAATGACACCATGGCACCCACGGAAACTACGATTGTCGTCCTGATCCGCCTGGCCCAAACCCAGCGTGACGACCTGTTCAAGGTAGACTAGTCCCGGTTCATTGATCGAGGCTTTCTGGCAAGTGGGATTTCTGCCCACTTGCGGTCATCTCAACGGCTTTCATAATGGAAGTTTGCCTTCATCGCCCAGGAGATTCCACGCATGGCGCTTGTCCCACTCGTTACGATACTGGATCACGCTGCTGAAAATAGCTACGGTGTGGCCGCTTTCAACGTTAACAACATGGAGCAGATCCAGGCCATCATGGAAGCTGCCGAGGAAACCGACTCACCGGTGATCGTGCAAGCGTCACGGGGTGCCCGTGCCTACTCGCAGGATGCTTACCTTCGACACCTGATGCTGGCTGCGGTTGAGCTTTATCCACAGATCCCTGTTGTCATGCACCAGGATCATGGGAACAGTGTCGAGACCTGTCAGAGTGCTATCGAGAACGGCTTCACTTCAGTGATGATGGATGGGTCTCTCATGGAAGATGGCAAGACACCCGCAGACTTCGATTACAACGTGAAAATCACCCGCCAGGTTGTCGAGCTGGCCCATCCCCAGAACGTCTCGGTGGAAGGAGAGCTGGGATGCCTGGGATCGCTGGAAACCGGAATGGGTGACCAGGAAGATGGACATGGTGCGGAAGGCATGCTCTCGCATGACCAGCTACTAACCGATCCGGAAGAAGCAGAGCAGTTCGTGGCGGAAACAGGAGTTGATGCCCTGGCTGTGGCGATTGGCACCAGCCACGGGGCTTACAAGTTCACCCGTCAACCTGATGGGGAGGTGCTTGCCATGGAACGTATTGAGGAAATCCACCAGCGACTTCCCAATACCCACCTGGTGATGCACGGCAGTTCCTCTGTCCCACAGGAACTGCAGGATATCATCAACGAATTTGGTGGGGAGATCCGTCAGACATGGGGTGTACCGGTCGAGGAGATCCAGCGTGGTATCCGTCATGGAGTACGCAAGATCAACGTGGACACCGATAACCGCATGGCAATTACTGGCGCCATCCGTCGAGTACTGGCAGATGCCCCATCAGAATTTGACCCCCGGGCATACCTCAAGCCAGCACGAAGTGCAATGAAACAGGTCTGTATCGACCGCATGACGGCATTCGGCCAGGCTGGACAGGCAGCGAAGATGCGCCAGGTAACTCAATAATTCAGCGATCTGGCAGTCCTTGTAGCCAGGCCGGGCCAGGATCGAGCGCGGTTGTCGTTGCCCCAGATCGCCTTGAGGAGTAAAATTCCGCGTTGCCTGGAATGCCACCGGGGAAAATCCCCGGGGGATACTCTCCTGGACGTCAAGGAAGACGTGTTGATGAGTGCTGAAGCTCAATCCCGGTCGAATGATGGTCCTGGTGACTATTCCAGTCACTTTGAACAGCTTCGGCTTGCCAGCGAGGTACTGGTGAACGAGGCAGGTGCGATTGATCATCTGGCAAAAAACCTGCCTGCTTCCTTTCCCGCGGCCCTGGAATTACTGCAACATACTGCCGGGAATGTGATTGTCACAGGAATGGGCAAGGCCGGCCTGATCGGCCAGAAGCTGGTAGCAACCCTGGGGTCCACCGGAACACCCAGCCATTTCCTGCACCCGGCGGAAGCGGTCCATGGCGACCTGGGCAGGGTACGGGCCGGAGACATCATCCTGGCCCTTTCCTACAGTGGTGAAACCGAGGAGATCCTTCGCCTGCTTCCTGCGTTTGAGAATATTCCAGTGCCCATCATCTCCATCACGGCACGCCAGGAGAGTTCCCTTGGCCAACAGTCATCGGTCACCCTACCGCTGGGCAACCTTGATGAAGCCTGTCCGCTGGGACTCGCTCCCACCACCACGACTGCCGTCATGCTGGCGCTGGGGGATGCACTTGCCCTGGTACTGAGTCGCTTGAAAGGGTTCTGCCAGGACGACTTTGCCCGCTGCCACCCGGCCGGGAACCTCGGTCGACGACTGGCCAGGGTGACCGACGTGATGCGCCCCCTGGACCAATGTCGTGTTGCCCTGGAGTCGCAGAGCGTACGCCATGTTTTTGTCGATGCCAGCATTCCAGGGCGCCGCAGCGGAGCTATCATGCTGGTAAACAGCGAGGGCCTGTTGACCGGCATCTTCACCGACAGTGACCTTGCCAAACTGCTGGAGCAGAAACAGGAAAAAACCCTCGACGACCAAGTCGCGGATGTCATGACGCGTGACCCGATCACGGTAGATCTCGATATCATGATGGATGAGGCGGTGGAGATCCTTGCCAGCAGGCGAATCAGCGAACTCCCTGTTGTCGACACCTGTGGACGCCCTCTTGGCATACTCGACATTACCGATGCGATCGAGTGGTGTCCCCGTCCAGTACAGCCTCTGGAAGGGGATGAAAACACTCCCAGTCCCGAAACTGAAGATCCTAGAACTGTTCCCTTCCAGGGTTCCTGACCACACCACCTTCCCGAATCTGCGAGATCCCCATGAATTCTCCCCCGGCCTTATCGGACATCGAGTTGATTCTCTCCGATGTCGATGGCGTCCTAAGCGACGGGGGGATCATATTCAATAACCAGGGAATCGAGATGAAGAAGTTCCATATCCGGGACGGGCTGGGAATCAAGCTCTGGCAACGTGCGGGTTACCAGTTTGGAATCCTGACTGCCCGCACCTCCCAGATCGTCAAACTGCGGGCTGCAGAACTGGGAATCAATATTGTTCGCCAGGGATTTGAGGACAAGCTGCCCGCGGCAATCCAGATCATCGAACAACTCAAACTTCAACCCTCCCAGGTTTGTTACATCGGTGACGACTTGACCGATATTGCCGTGATCCGGCATGTCGGGCTGGGTGCTGCAGTAAGCAATGCGGTCGAGGAAGTCCGCCAGGTTGCAGATTACCTGACAACCTCTGCCGGTGGCATGGGAGCTGTCCGAGAGTTGATCGAGATGCTGTTAAAAGAAAAAGGCCGCTGGCAAGACCTGATTCGCCACTACGATGGCAACCAGGCCCCGTTATTATAATTCCACAGAGAAAAAATCCATGTTCCGGCGTTTCACGGAAGCCCTGACATGCCTGGCAGTCCTCCTGATTGCCCACGGTGCCTACGTCCTGGTCATCGTTCCCTGGATCGATGCTCCTCTGCTGGCCAGCAAATCAACCGAACCCGACATCTGGCAAAGCCCTCCCTCAGCGAACCTGGAAGCTCTTCAGAGACTCTTCCCACCGGATGCATGGCAGTTACATTCTCCCAAGTCCATCGAGAGCGAACATGCCATCCTCCTCTTCCAGGAATACAAGCCGGGGGAAAACGAACTGGTCCTGACTCCCTGCACCATCGTGGTCTTTTCCGGCATCGGCAAGGAGGGGACAAGCCGTCCTTACATCCTGCAGTCGCCGCAGGGAGCTGTCATTCGCAGCGATGATATCCTCGAACTGACCCAGTCCAGTAGCGGCATGGTCTCTGCTGGACGCCTCGTCGGAAGTGTCTCGATTCACAGTCCGGAGACGGAGCCCGGCAAGGGGGATGCGGTACGCATCAATACCCGCAATGTACAGATTGATCACCAGCGCATCTGGACTGCCAATGACGTTGACTTCCAGCTCGGTCCTCACCACGGCCGCGGCCGTGACCTGGTGATCAATCTCTCGGACGTCGACAATCTCGGCGGACGGGTCGAACAGGGAATTGCAGCAGGACAGGTTGATTCCATGGAACTTATTCATGTGGAAGAGCTTCAACTCCAGGTAAGTACCAATCCACTGGACCTGGACAACCCCCTGGCAAAAGAACCGATCGGTGAGCCAGTCCTCCTGGATATCTCCTGTGATGGCCCCCTCCGTTTTGATTTCCCCAATCTCCAGCTTTCGCTGGAAGATAATGTACACCTCTCTATCGAGCGGCCCGGAAAACAAACTGACCAACTGACATGCATGCGATTGGAGCTCTCCTTTGCTCAACCGGTCCGGCAGGAAACCGGGGCAATAACGCCAACCAGCCAGGAGACTCCTGCCCTGGCTGCCACTTCCACCCTGACACCTCGCAGGCTTGTCGCCACGGGCAACCCGGCGATCATACAGAGCCCCTCTTCCAACGCGATCGTCCGAGGCCGCCAGCTCTCCTATGAGTTTGCTAACCGCAATCTCGTGATTGATGACCCCCAGCGATCCATTGTTACTTATGGAGACAACCGCATCATCGCCCGCTCGATCGCTTACCAGTTGCCCGTGGAGGATACGGATCTCGGCGAACTTCATGCACAGGGTGCAGGGACATTTGAACGAAAACTGGACGACAACCGCTCCTTCCTTGCCAGCTGGAATGGTCATTGCCACCTGCAGCGTCACGACGACGAGCACGTGCTGTCATTAAACGGTAATGCGATTGTGTCACTCGGTGAAAAACAACGTATCGGCAGTGACCAGTTACATATCTGGCTGAAGAAGGTCCCCCTGGTGACCCAGCAACCATCTCACGAAACACTTCCATTACTCGTGGAACCTGGCAGTGAAGAAAATCCACAACCAGGTGACCGACCGGAGGTGGCCCGGCGAGGTTTGGTGATCCGTCCCATCAAGATGGCGGCGATCGGGCGCGTCGAACTGGATACCAGCCAGCTCACCGTTCGCACTGCCCGGGCCGAGCTCTGGATCCGTCGTTTCCCCCAGGCCAACCTGCCAGCGACCGCTCCCCGGTCCAGCAGTGTCCTGCCATTTTCCCTGCCAGATAATCTGGCCCGGACGACTTCCAATTCCAGAATCTCCGTGAGTGGCGACTTGGTGCGGGCCCAGTTACTTGATTACGGTGGCCAGCCGGCGCTTAGTGATGTAACGATCCAGGGCAACGTCACGGTCAAACAACTCTCCAACGAGAACACACCTGCAAGGCCTCCATTCCTGATTCATGGTGAATCCTTACAGATGCAACGGGCCTCAAATGGACTCGCTGCTTTTGAGGTCAAGGGGAACCTCTCACGGGGAAAACCCGCCTGGATTTCAATTTCCTCCCTCGAACTGTCAGGATCGAGCATCCTGCTCGACCAGCGAGATAACCAGATCCGGGTGGACGGGGGGGGCCAGCTAACCATGCACCCCGCCGCAAACGAAAAACCGGGCCAGGCTACCAGGCAGGTTACCTGGAAAAAACACTTGCTCTTTGATGGTTCATCAGCACGGATGGAAGGGGACATTGAATCCCGGGCTCATCACCAGCTCGAGGATGGACGCTCCCTGGACATGGTGATCATGAGTGGTGAACTCGAAATCCAGCTTTCACGAAAACTCGACCTTGCCCATCCCCGTTCCAAGAAACCGCCCGAACTGTCACGCCTCATTTTCAGTGGTGATGTATTTCTACAGAACCGGACCCGGGACAAAACGGGCCGGGACCTGACATCTGACCAGCTCCAGGTTGGCCGGCTGGTTGTCAATCAACAGACCGGTCGAATCCTGGGCGAGGGGGCTGGCTGGGTAAGCAGCATCTTCCGACAAGGCAGCGTGGCGGATGCTGACCCGGTTTCTCCGGGGGGAGGGGTGCCAACTGGCAGGGGCAAATTGACTCACCTGCAAGTTCACTTCGACAATGGTTTTAACGGAGACTACAACGAGCGGATCCTGCGCTTCCTTGGGCGTGTTCGCAGTATCTATGACCTGGTTGACAACTGGGAAGAAAACAGCAGCCCCGAAAAACTAGGGAAGCCCGGCCAGCAAGGGGCGGAACTCCACTGTGAGCAACTCACCGTGGCCGATCTTTCTGTCATCGGGAGCCGGGGGGTCGAACTGGAAGCAATTGGCAACACCTATATCGAAGCACAGTCATACGTTGCCCTGGCACACCGGCTGACATTCTCCCAGGCCAAGGAGATGCTGGTACTGGAAGGAGGCAGGCAGGATGCCCGCCTCTGGCTTGATCAAAACAAGACCCCGACACCCAATGCGGCAGCTCGCCGGATCAGTTACCAGGTGCGGACTCGCAAGGTGGAAGTCAACGGGGCAAGTTACCTGGACCTTAACCGTCTTCGTCAAATAGCACCGCAGCCGTCTCCCTAGCGACCTGCCGCTTTCCGCTGCTGCTGGTATTTCGTCCGGTACTTCTGCCACAACCGCGTGTGCTTGTTCATCAGGTCGACCTGGCGACCCTGGATGAACGCCAGCTCAACATGGCTTGTCGTTTCCAGCGGGTTTCCCGAGGACACAATCAGCGTGGCGTCTCGGCCAACCGCAATGGAACCAACCCGGTCCGCCACACCAAGTATTCTCGCCGGTGAAAGTGTGATCGCCTTGATCGCCTCCTCCACCGGTAATCCAAAAGCTGCTGCAGTAGCCGCGTGGTAAGGCAGGTTCCGGACATTGGATGCACCAAAACGGCCATTGGAAGCAATGCAGAACGGGATTCCAGCCTGATGAAGTCGCGCGGGCAGGGTAAAGGGGGCATCATAGTCGTCATCCTGTCGACGTGGCAGCCGGTAAACGCTCCCCACGATCACCGCCACATCATGTTGTTTCAACAGGGCCGAGCAGGAAACGGCGTCATAGCCGCCGAAAATAATCAAGCGGACCTGGTGGCGAACAGCGAATGCAACAGCGGCCTGGATCTGGGAAATTGTGTTGGCCGAAACAATGATCGGCTGCTTCCGTTCAAACACCGGGATCATCGCTTCCAGGCGGAGATCCCTTAAATGCCCCGGATTCTGCCGGGATTGCATGTAGAGCCGTGCCTGCTTGAATGTCTCTTCGAGCATTTCAAGCTGTTTGTCACGTTCCTCGATCTGGTCCTTCGTCGATTTCTCAACCCACCAGTCACTCACCGGGGCCATCAGCGGCCAACGAACATGCATCCCGACTCCTGACTTGACTGTCAGGTCCTCCCAGGTCCAGCCATCAAGCTGAAGGACTGCTGACTTGCCCGACAGGATGCCGCCGGTCGGGGCAGTGAGGGCAAGCAGGACACCATTGCTGCGGGCAACCGGGATCAACTCGCTATCCGGGTTGACTGCGACCTCCGCACGAACGTTGGGATTCAGGTTTCCTGTTTCACTTTCATCCCGCGTCGCACGAATCGAGTTAATCTCGACAAGCCCCAGGTTCGTGTAGGCGTCAAAAAGGGCCGGGTAGAGGTGTTTCCCTGTAACTTCAATCTGCTCTGTCCCCTCTGGCAACTTTAACTTCGAACCAACCGCGATAATGCGACCCTTGTTGAACAACACAGTTGCCCCGGCCAGGGTCTCACCTGAAACCGTGTGAACCGTTCCACCTGACAGGGCAATCGGATGATCCTGTGGGGCACCCGGGATTTCATCCGAGGCCGCCAGTCCGGAAACCACCAGGAAGGAACAAAGAAGGGAAACCAGTTCTTTTCTTGCGATCATCAGTCACTTTCCAGGGAGTTAAAAAATCTCAGCTACCGCAGTTCAATGATCAGCCTATTCCTGTCGTTCCAGCAACATCTGCAACTGTTGCAATCTGCTCTGGGAATCCTGGTCATGTTGGCTGTGCCCATGACCATGAT
>CEWR01004534.1_pt1 | contig 10221 bp, 11 predicted proteins | sample 356321 | NCBI WGS metagenome assembly CEWR01 (sample SAMEA2621551, study PRJEB7988) | marine metagenome | biome: marine biome (ENVO:00000447); feature: mesopelagic zone (ENVO:00000213); material: "saline water (ENVO:00002010), including plankton (ENVO:xxxxxxxx)" | depth 790 m
AATCCACTCTTTAAATTTCTTTACACAACAGTATTCTATCTCCCAATCCAATCTTTCTTTAGATTTATACCTTTCATGAGATCCTGAAGTTGAATGACCTTGTGGCTGAGTAACCTCTTCAACATGTACTAAAACAGGGCAATGTTCTTCTCTTGCAATTTTTGTTGCTTTCTCATAAGTCTCAATTAATGCTGGATAATCCCAAGCTCTAACTTTAAGAATTTCAAAGCCATTACTTCCATTTTCTCTCTGAAATCCTTTTAAAACTTCCGAAATACTTTCTTTAGTTGTTTGGTATTTTTTAGGAACTGAAATACCCTGACCATCATCCCAAACAGACATTACAACTGGGACTTGAAGAACTCCCATTGCGTTTATTGCTTCCCAAAATGGGCCTTCAGAAGTACTTGCATCACCTATTGTTCCAAAAGCAACTTCATTTCCTTTGTTAGAAAATTTTGTAAAAGAAGCTAAATCTTTATTCCCTCTATAAACCTTAGAAGCCTGACCTAAGCCTAACAATCTGGCCATCTGACCTGCTGTTGGAGAAATATCTGATGATGAATTTTTCATCTTTGTTAAATCTTTCCAACTTCCATCCTCATTTAAGCTTCTGGTTCCAAAATGACCATTCATTGATCTTCCGGCTGAAGCAGGTTCTGCAACAACATCTGTATGGGCATATAATTGAGCAAAAAACTGTTGTACAGTTAATTGACCAATAGCCATCATAATTGTTTGATCACGATAATATCCTGATCTAAAATCTCCCTCCTTAAACTGTTTAGCTAAAGCAATTTGGGGCAACTCCTTCCCATCTCCAAATATTCCGAATTTAGCTTTTCCTGTAAGAACTTCTCTTCTTCCTAAATAGGAGGTTTCTCTACTCACATAAGCTAACCGATAATCTTCAAGAACTGATTCTCTGAATTTGTCTTTAGATATTTTTGTCGCTATTTTTTCTTCAGTGCTATTACTCATTCCAAATTATATTTTAAACCTTAATCACTTCCTCGCTTTTTCTTTAACAAAACATGCTCAGTTAACAGATAGTTTTTTTGAAGCCTTGCGAAGTTAAGCAAAATTTAATTTTTTTGAAAGTAGTTTTTTATACTTTGTCTTTAGTTGTTAAAAGGTCTCTTATATCTTATAAAATTGATAGCTGTTTTTTTTTATAAGCCCCGTTCTTTGTCTATATTTGAACACAGAAATTTACAAAAAATAAAAATTCATATGGGAAGAGGAGATCAAAAGTCTAAAAAAGGAAAAATTTCATCGGGTTCTTACGGTGTTTCAAGAAAGAAAAAAAAGACAGCTGCATATGTAGCTGAACCAGAGGCTAAAAAAGCTGCTCCTAAAACAGAAGAGGTTATTGCTGAAAAACCAGCTGCTAAAAAAGCTCCGGCAAAGAAAGCTGCTACAAAAAAATAAAAACAGTTTACTGTTTACTGTTTACTGTTTACTATAAAAAAGGTCCGATTGAATTAATCATTCGGACCTTTTTTATTTGTTTTCTTCTGGAACTCCGTTTTCTTAAAAAACTAAATTTGATTAAATAAAAATATTAATAGTAAAATTCTCATCATATAGAGATAAATAGTTCGCTAATTTAGCTTGTTATAAGCTGCTAAAACTTGTGGAATAACCATTTGAATATCATCATTAATAATAAAGAAATCAGCATAAGAAAGTTTCTCTTTATCCGATAATTGAGTATTCATTCTCCCTATTACTTTTTCTTTAGAGATGCTATCCCGAGAAATAACACGCTGAATTCTTATAGCTTTTGGAGCAGTTACTAAAACAATTTTGTCTATTTGTTTGTAGGCTCCACTTTCAATTAGTATTGCAGCCTCTTTAATTAAAATGCTAGAATTATTGTTTTCTAAAATCCAATTCTCAAAATATTCTGCAACCTTGGGATGAACAATTTTATTTAATTTATCTAAAGCGTTGTTATCGTTAAAAACTACCTCAGCCATTTTAATCCTATTCAATTTTTCATTTTCATAAACATTACCAAATTCAAATGTGATTGCTCTTATAACCTCAACATCATTATTAATAATATGTTTCGCTTCCAAATCGGAATTAAAAACAGGAACTCCTAAGGATTGAAAAACTTTAGCTACAGTAGATTTACCAGAACCAATTCCTCCAGTTAAACCAACAATTAAAGGTTTTTTATTTTCTTTTTTTAAGGATGTATTCAACTTTTCTGGGATTTAAATTAAATGATTGAATATAAGTTGGATATGTCGTTAATTCAACTTTTAACTTATGGTTAAAGTTATCATTAATCTTATTATAATCTATTTCAGCGTTAAACTTTGCACTCTGTAGGCTTACCATTTTGCTTAATGGAATTAAAAACTTAACCTCTATTTCGTTAGGTATCGCTTTAATCTGGAAACTATCAGGCACATTAATTGATTTTATATTTACCATAACAGATGACTCTGTAAATTTTTCTACAGGAATATGTAATAACACTTTTTTTAGATTAAATGATAGTCTCATTAAATTATAGTCACTATTAAATCCAATACTTTTGGTAGTAGTTTCAGTCAATTCAGTTAATGTTAATTCCTTTGTATAAATCTCAGTCATTGTATCTAAAACTGAAGCAGGACCGGAAACTGAGACAATAGCCGGTTTAACTAGAATATCTCCAAATAACTGAAATTGCCTTTTAAACTGAAGGTTTGTATTTGGTATAATTTTTAGCTTCTTTTCAATTCGCTTATCAAATAAGAAACGGATAGAATCTGGATAAATATCTCTAATCTCAATTTGCTCTCCTAATTGGTTCGTAATATAATTAGAAAAAGAAGTTGAAGCCAAGGTATTAGTTTCAACTCCATTATTAAAACCTTCTAGGCGAGATAGATCAACTTTTACATGCGGTCGATTTAAACGCAATTTATAGGCCATTAAATCATATCCGAAACCTTTAATCTTAATCTTTAATTGATTGGGAAGTTCATTTAATACCACCTTATCAATTGGTTGATTCACATAACTTACATCAAACACAACTTCAGTTGTTGATGTTTTACTTAAGGCGTTTAATAACCAAAAAAAACAGGATAAACTTAAACAGAATAAAAACACGTAAAGCTTCCTATTAGAGGAAGCTTTACGTATAATTTTCTCGATTATATTTAATTGTTGAGTCAAATCAATAAACTATTTTTTCGACATTTCTTCAAGAGCAAATTCTTTAGCTATTGCTGCTTTATCTAGCTTTAAACGGTTACCACCTTCAACTTCAATTATAACTGCATCATCTTTCACTTCCATAATTTTCCCGTGAATTCCACCAATTGTTACAACCTTAGTTCCATTAATTAAACTTTCTTTAAACTTTTTGGCTTCTTTTTGCTTTTTCATTTGTGGTCTTATCATAAAAAAATAAAACACTAAAAAGATTGCTCCAAACATCATTAGTTGAGTTTCCCAACCTTGTCCACCATCTGCTGTTTCAGCAGGAATTTGTAATAAAATACCTAATTTATTCATCTATAATTGTTTTTCTTTTATTTTTTAATTATTCAGCTGAGGGAGCTAAAACACTTCCTTTTATTGCAATTACCATCGTGTTAGGAATAGTGTTAGCGACTAAAGTAATCGTTTTATTTTGCATTCCCTGTTTTCCGTTAGAATCGAATTTAACATCAATTTGTCCCTCTGCACCTGGCTTAATTGGTTCTTTTGGCCACTCAGGAACAGTGCAACCGCAACTCCCTGTTGCCGAAGAAATAATTAAATCAGACTCACCAACATTTCTAAATCTGAATGTTGTTGAAACCACTTCTCCTTGAGTTATCTCTCCAAAGTCTTTAATTTCTTCAACAAACTCAAAAGAAGGTAATTCACCTTTTACAACTTCAGGATTATCTGCAGAAATTGGATTATCAATAATATCTGTATTTAAAGTCTCTTCCTCTTTAGTTTCTGCACAAGAACTAAGAATTGCAACAACAGCAAGTGGTAATAATATTCTCTTAATCATTATTTTTAATTTTATTTAAAGGCTGCAAATATACTTAAACCGATAAGCTTTTTAGGAATTTAGTCAAACAACATTTTAGCAGTAAATCTTAGCATACAAATCTTTATTTTTTGCTAAAATATTTTTACGCTTAAGTTTTAAAGTTGGTGTTAATTCTCCTCCATCGATGCACCAAACATAATCAACCAACTCAAATCTTTTTATTTGTTCAAAATTAGAAAAATCAACATTCAAAATTTTCATCTCTTTTTCATACCGTGCTTTTACTTTTTCATTTTGAACCATTTCTTTATTGGTGGTGTAAGGTATTTTTTTTCTTCTACACCAACCTTCTAAAAAATTAAAATCTGGCTGAACAAGAGCTGCTGGCATTTTTTCGCCTTCACCAACCACCATTACTTGTTCAATAAATAGTGATTCTTTAAATTTATTCTCCATAACCTGTGGTGCAATGTATTTACCTCCAGAAGTTTTAAATATTTCTTTCTTACGATCGGTAATTTTCAAATATTTATCATCTACCATTACACCTATATCACCAGTACTGAAATAACCATCCGCACAAAGCACTTCTTTTGTTAATTCGGGCTGATTATAATAACCCAACATTATACTTGGTCCTTTCACTAAAATTTCACCATCCTCTGCAATTTTTACTTCTAAATTTTTTAAAGGTTTTCCAACCGATCCAATCATTGTTCCTTTAGGCAACAAGCTATTAACAGATATTACCGGAGACGTTTCTGTTAAGCCATACCCTTCTAAAACCGGAATTCCCGCAGCGGTAAAAACTCTTGCTAAACGAGGCTGCAAAGCTGCTCCCCCAGAGGCTAAAGCAACTACATTACCACCTAGTGCCTCTCTCCATTTACTGAAAATAATTTTATTAGCAATTTTCAATTTATAATTATAAAAAGCTCCTCCACTTACTAAAGGATCATATTTTAAGCCTAAATCTAAAGCCCAAAAGAAAAGCATCCTTTTTATACCAGTTAAATCTGCTCCTTTAGCTATAATTTTATCGTAAACTTTTTCGAGCAACCTTGGTACAGTTCCAAAAATATGAGGCTTTACTTCTAACAGATTTTCTCCAATTACATCAATAGATTCTGCATAGTAAATTGATACACCCTTGTAGATATACAAATAATCTATCATACGTTCAAAAACATGACACAAAGGCAAAAAACTTAATGCTCTTTGGTTTTCTCCAACAGGAAGTCTTTCTTCTGATGCCAAAACGTTACTTACTAAGTTTTGATGACTCAACATTACTCCTTTAGGGTTTCCGGTAGTACCAGAAGTATAAATTAATGTGGCTAAATCTTTTTCATTAATCCTTTTTTGAGCACTTTCTATTTCTTCCTCTTTTATTTCTGAAACAAGTAGTTCTGAATAATGCGGATAACCCTCAACTTTATTGTAGGTGTAAATATGTTTAAGACTTGGTAATCTATCTTTAATATTTAAAATCTTAGCTAAAATCTCTTTATCTGAAACAAAAACTATTTTAGCCTCACAATCATTTAAAATATACTCATAATCTGCTTCGGTAATGTTTGGATATAAAGGAGCATTAATAATTCCTAATTGTTGAACAGCTAAATCGGTTAAATGCCATTCTGTTCTGTTACTTGAAATAACCGCAACCTTATCGCCTTTTTTAATACCTAAATTGATTAAGCCAGTACTAAATTGATTCGCTTTTTCAATAAAATCTGAAGTAGATAAAGATATCCATACCCCATTTTCTTTCTGAGTAAAAGCATCCTTTTTAGGATCGTTTTTTAGTTGATGGTAATAAAATTGGGGTAAAGTTTTAATCATAATACATTGCTAACAATTTAATCTAAAAGTAAATATATTATTTTAAATGAAAAGTTGAATTTTGCTAAGCAAGCTTTATCAAGTTTAAAGAGAATAGATAAATTTACGCACAATACTAATTTCATGCTAAATAGCATAAGTAAAAAGATAACACAACTGCTCGAACTTTATTATTGCTTAACCCCTTAAAAAAGTCTAAATATTAAAGTTAAGATTATTCGTTACTTTAGAAGAATGGAATCATTTAACAAAGAAAACCGATTATTAGCAGCAAAGCTCACTGAAAAACTATTTAGTGATCGAATTGATTTTGATACCTATTTAATGGAGTTTCCTGAAGATATTGACGATGAAGTTCTAGTTGAATTGTATGAGTTAATTGAACTTGAAGAACCTGTATCTGCATTTGGAGGGGAAAGTAAACTTATGCAGCATAGTGAAATGAACAGAATTAGTGAATTACTTAACCTCTTAAGAGCTTAAGTTAAAAATTCGCCCTCACATCAATAATCACATACGCTTTACTTCTGGCTAGACTCAATGGTTTTAAACAAGATAAAAAAGCTAATTTACCAACTATTATAGACATATAACTTGTGATAAAATTGAATTTGTTAAAATAAATGGCAGTAAATACAACACGTTATTTATCTCAGGCAGTAAAGAAGGCAGAAGAAAATATAATTGCTGGATAGGTTAAATAAAGACATGAAAAAGTTAACTTATTTAACATTATTTGTAAGCCTTTTTTTTAAAATTCGATTAATATAAAATATTTAAGAAAAAATGTTTCTCGTTTTGATAAATTGAATCTAATAGTAATGTAAGAAAAGCAGAAGCGTAATTGGACCTGCTAAAGAGATTAATAAAATACAAACTGCTTTTATTTTTTTTAATTGAATTAGTTGAATAGCAAAGCCTCCTTAGATTTAGGAGGCTTTGTATTTTAATAAATCAGCTACTTTACTTCTTTAATTTCAGCTACATAACCTTTTAATATCTCTTCAAGAATTTTAACATCCGCTTCTCTATTACGGATTAACTTATTATTCTCATCACATTCAAATTCATCATACCCTATTTCCAGTAAATGAATTTTCTTATCCTCTAAAAAATCTATTTTTAATTGAGCATACCTTTTTCTCTGCTCACTCCTTTTAACTCCACTTATTGTTTTTTTATCTTCCTCTAGAGATGAAGTATCCTCTACTTCAAACAACTCAATTACCATATTTAATTTGGCATAATAAGCATCTACAGGTAAGGCCGTTCTAGTTTGACCATCTTTATGAAAATCTCCTAAAAGAAACCTAAACGTATATTGGTGAGCAGCTTCTTGTTTTAACAATTCATTACACAAGCCTATTATGTAATATTCATCGCTATTAATCCGCCTTAATCTTGCTATTTCCTTCTTAGATTCTGGAAGTGCAACATCTTTAGATACATATTGAGCTCCTTCTCTTACGATATACCAATATGTATCTACTCCTTTTCTCTCGGCATGTATTCTAGGTATTTTATCTAAAGTTTTTTCTTTGTCTAATGCGTTTAGCACTTTTCTAAACGGTAAGCCCTTCTTCTCATCTTTATGAAATACACCCGCAGTAATTAACTCTGGCATTAGTCTTTTAACGGGTATCCATTCTACTTCTGGGTTATTCTTAAAATAATCAGCAATTACTTCGTTTATACTTGCTATCATCTCTTCACTCATACTAATCATTTTTTATTTTTTTGTATCAACATCTCTAACATCACTCTGTATTGACAGACAGAAATTAATATTGTTTTTATTATACTCCACTTTTATTTTTGCCAAATTACGACAATCTATAATTAACGAATGTGTTTATGAATAGGTATCTTCGAAAGATGGTAATTAAATCTCATGTTGCAACAAATGAATTATCATCTCCATTTTATATAAAAAATCAAGAGTTCTGTAAAGAGTTTGAACGTTACATTGGTTCTAAAGAAGGCTTAATTAGAAGAACTTACACCTCATCAGGAAACCTTTTTCTTTCAGCAAAGAAACAATGTCTTAGAGTAACCATTACTTAGATTGCTTCAAATTTGGTTTCTGATAACTTAGATTTTGAAATTCAAAAAAAACGTTTTTCCATTCACTAACTAGTAATTAGACTCCACTTAGCCATAATAGTTCTTATTCAATTAAAGCAAAACGACCAAACTCTAAACTTCTTTTAGAGTTGACCTACATTTTAGATAGTTTGTTGAAACAAGAAAAAATAATGAAAATTACATACGTTGGAAAAGAACTTAGAATAGAAGTTCATACAGAAGAATTACATTCTGACATAATTGATAAATTATTAAACTTGTAAAATGGAATTTATCCTTGAAGTACTTGCTTATATTTTAATAGAATTAATATTTCAACTATTAATAAAGCTCCCCGGAACAACTATTTTATGGCTTTATCATGGTAGAAAAAAGACGCTTAAAAATTCAATAAATGAAAGTGATTTATCGAGTGTTATTCTTGGAATACTGTTTTGGTTAGTAATTGTTGGTTTAATTTCTTTGATTCTAAACTAATCTAACCATTTTCGCCCTCTAGGTTAGTCCACCACTTTAAAAACCTAACACCCCATAAACAATCACTTATTGTAATCTTCCCCACTCCAATGCTTCACTCCAAAGCAAAAAAAAGCTGCTTTACGTAAATTCTTGATTTTTAAGTAGCGAGAGAGGGACTCAAACCCTCTCCCTCAGGGTTATGAATTTAGATTATTAGGTAATATCCTTACTCACAAAACTCTACAAACCCAGCAGAAAAAGTAGTTACAGCCAATTTTAATGGCTTTAGCATTTGGCTTAATTAGGCTTATTTATGCTACACTCCTCACTCTATTTACCACTCCTTTTGAAGTTAGATTGATGTAAAAGAATCTTAAATATTTATGTAGTTACTTCTGGTTCTAAATTGAAATACTTATTTACAGCGTATTCATACTGACTAATGAATATCTTTTTAAATTCAGTAAGGTTATTTTGCTCGTAAAAGAGTAACATCGCTTTTTTGTAATCAGAGGCTTTTACACTTCTGTATGACAATGGACAATAGCCATATTCTAGAAGGATAGCATTACTTATAATCCGAGCAGTACGCTTATTACCATCATTAAATGCTTGAATGTATGATATTAAAACTAACAGCAACAATGCTTTTTCAAATACGTTGTCTCTGGCATTCACTAAATCACACATTTGCTGCATAACATCTACAATTTGCTGATATACGCTTAAAGGTTTATAATCTGTACCACCAACTCCAACACCACGTTTTCGAATATTTCTTTCAACACCTAATTCTTTGATTAGAAGAGAATGTATGTCTTCAATTCGACTAATTGTCAATGGTTTCAAATAATCTGGTTCAGCAATAATAAAATCCAAAGCATCTTTGTGGTTAAGAAGCATTGTAGCATCATCCCGCTTCTTACCTTCAGCAAGTTCATGATACTTAATCAATACTTCTGTTTCAAGTAGTGTATAGGTATTACCTTCTATTTCACCTGATTTCCATGACAAATCAATTGCCAAAATTTCTAACTCCTTTTTATATTGGCTGTTGGATAGAGGGGCTATATTTTTAGTGTATTTATCATGTAATGCATTTAAGTGTTCCATTTCTTCTTCAGTGAAAATTTCAGCTTTACTCAATACTTCAGAAATCAAATAAAGATTAAAAGACCTCTTTGCGTTACGCTCTTCTGGAAGCAAACTGTAGTATGCTTCAAGATCAACTGGGACAAACAATTCATAAGCATCAGAAATAGAATATGTTCTTGCTTTCCCTTCGCCATTGGTTTTTATTAATTCTGGGGTCATTCCTAACAAGAGCCTCCTAATGGTGCTATCCCCCATTTTCACATTTACACCATTGTAGATAGCCAGTCTATTTACTGGCTGATTTGCTCTCACAAAATCAATAATTGCACGTTGTTTCTTGTTTAGCATGTTTTTAATTTACTTATTTGAATACAAATATAGCGAAATGCTGCTCATAAATTATTAAAATACTGCTCAATTATTGGTGTTTTGAATGAAATTTAATTGTTTTTTGAGCAGATTGAATAATTCCCAACTTAAAATACTGCTTACATTTTATCATAATACTGCTCATTATCAATTATTTTGAGCAGTATTCCATATTTTTTTAAGCAGAAAATAATTATTATTCATTTAAATTAATAATTGGGGTAAGCGTGTTTTAACGAAAATAAATTTTGTTAAAATTAGGCTTATTTATGCTACACTTCCCACTCTATTCCCCACTCCTTTTTTATTCTTCTCAGACTATCACAATGTTAATTTCCGAAATCATTTTCTAGTGTTAGCAATTTCTTTGA
>CEWR01293231.1_pt1 | contig 10207 bp, 9 predicted proteins | sample 356321 | NCBI WGS metagenome assembly CEWR01 (sample SAMEA2621551, study PRJEB7988) | marine metagenome | biome: marine biome (ENVO:00000447); feature: mesopelagic zone (ENVO:00000213); material: "saline water (ENVO:00002010), including plankton (ENVO:xxxxxxxx)" | depth 790 m
GTCGCTTTCGGTGTGGGGAAAATTTGCCTGCGCTTGCGCAGTGACTACTTGGCGATTGCGACCATTGGGGTTGCCGAAATCCTGCGACTGATCCTCAAGAACGAAATCTGGTTAACCAGTGGAAGTCGCGGCATTCCAAGCATCCCCCGACCCTTTGAGCATCTGCCACAACCGTGGTCGGAATTGGGATTCTTGGCCGTCGTGCTGGTGCTGGTGCTGGTGTTATACCTTGCCCTCGAACGTGCCTTTCACTCGCCGTGGGGCCGGATCATGCGAGCTATCCGTGAGAACGAGACTGCCGCCGCCTCGACTGGAAAGGATGTTGAGCGCTTCCGGATGGAGGCGTTCGTGTTGGGAGCAACCCTGATGGGCCTCGGGGGAGCGCTGACCGCTCACGCCTTCAAGTTTGTCAGCCCGGATGCTTCCGAACCGTTGCTGGCGACCTTTCTGGTTTGGGTGATGCTCATTATCGGAGGCAGTGGCAATAACCGGGGCGCAATACTTGGAGCCGTGATTGTCTGGGCCGTCTGGTCTTCCACCGAACTGCTCTCACGTTTCCTGCCCATTGATTGGCTCAACCGCGTGGGCTATGTCCGCATCTTTCTCGTCGGGCTCATCCTCCAGTTCATTCTGCAACGTCGTCCGGAGGGATTGCTGCCGGAACGATACAGCGACGAATAGGAATCTGCTACCAGATCGTACAATTGAAAGATTTGCCCAATGTACTTTCGTGAAATTTTATTTAGGTCACAATTTTCAGTGTTTCTATGAACAAAAACCATGAGCATACGACTCAAATGAGCAATGATCATGATTCAGGTTTGTTTGAACTTTATGATTTAAAAGTAGAAGTCATTTTTGGTGATATCCCTATGGTTTGTGATCACCAGGAAGGTGAATATTTTCATGTCATTGGTGAAAAGATCATTTTTCCAGAAGAAGGCCGGAAAAGTTTCCCCATGTATCCACTTGCTGCCCTATTACCGCTGTTGCCTGCTAAGCAACGCCTGACAGATAAGAATGATTGGATGACAACTGATGCTATTGTTGCCTGCTCAGATCCAAATTGTGGAGGGCGGTTTCGCATCACAAGGATTGCTAAACGAATCTTCAGTCATGCGGAAACGACAATCGTGCCACTTCCAGCAGTCGACTAAAAAATGGAGAAGAAAAAAAACAGGGTTGAAAGAACAGATTTGCAATCTGGTTACTCAATCTCTCGTCTGATCAAAGGGGGATGGCATCTCGCTGGTGGTCATGGAGAGATTGACCCAGATCAGGCGGTCAAAGATATGGCGGCATTTGTTGAGGCAGGGATTACGACATTTGATTGCGCCGATCACTACACCGGGGTTGAGGAATTGATTGGGAATTTTCGGAAGGCTTATCCTAGTCTTGCATCTCAGGTGAAGATCCATACTAAGTTCGTGCCCGATTATGAACAACTGGGTAACGTTGATCGAACCTATGTGGAAAAAATAATCGACCGATCTCTTAAGCGTTTACATGTTGAACGACTCGATCTTGTGCAATTCTACTGGTGGGATCCTGACGGTATACCAGGGTACATTGATACCGCATTACTTCTGGGAGACTTGAAAACCGAGGGGAAAATTGATCGTCTCGGTGTCTCGAATTTCAATACACGACAACTCCGTACACTGATTGACACCGGGGTGCCTATGGAGAGTAATCAGCCTCAGTATTCTCTGCTTGATACCCGACCAGAAAAAAAACTCATCCCTTATTGCCTTGATAACGGAATCAACCAATTGTGCTATGGTACATTGGCTGGTGGGTTTTTTTCGGAAGACTGGATGGGTAAGCCCGAACCCACTGAACTCTTTGCAAATCGCTCGCTGACCAAGTACAAACTGATTATAGATGACTTTGGCGGCTGGACACTGTTTCAAGAACTGCTACAGATTCTGAAGCAAGTGTCTGATAGATATGGAGTGACCATGCCGCTTGTTGCTATGAGATGGGTATTGGATCGTCCCGGAGTTGCTGCCCTGATTATTGGTGCAACTTCAACCCTCCATCTTGAAGAAAATCTTAGAGTTTTTGAGTTTTCCATGACCGATGACGATTATGCTTTGATTGACACGATTCTCAAAAAACGCACCATTTTAAATGGAGATTGTTACGATCTGGAACGCGACAAAACTGGACATCATGGAAGCATCATGCGCTATAATCAGAATAAGACGGAATAACCTTGAGCCGCTTGAGTAAGATGAGTTTTCAACGGAACCCAAGGTGCAAATAATTGCGTGTTGGTAACCGGAAGATGACAAGGGTATGGATGTTTTATAGCAAAAAAAATAAAGTATAAAATTTATCTTGTGTTTCTAAAAAAATGAGTTACTGTATACCTCAACGATAGAGAAATACTCGTTTCTAGAATATTATTAACCTTCAACTAAGGATAGAGAATAACCTTCAAATCTGGATGCCTGCTATTCCTGCATAACGGGGTGCAGAGCGAGATATTTAGATTCTTTAACGACCGCCGCAAACAATCGGAATCGCAGATTCGGTGGGGACCAACGTGCTGGGAACTTCCGCTGAGACAGCACCCTCCAGCGAGGGGCAGTCGTCCCAGTTGGCCTCCAGAGGCATTGCTAGGCAATTACAGTGGTAAAGTTTGCTCGACTGCATGGATTGCGCAAGAACCTCGGTTTTAGTGTAGCGTCGACGAAATCATGGTTGGAGTCTTGTACTCCGTTTCACTTTGTTCTGTGTTGACAGAACAATGATCAACTATCTCAAGGAGACTGATATGAGAATTGCTAAACAAAGGGTCATGATTGCCGTTTTAACGGTGTTCGGAATTGTCGTTGCGGGCTTGTTGAGTCCATCCCATGCGGCTCAGTGTACCCACAAGATTGGGTCCATTCTCTCATTGACCGGAGCCTATGGTGCCCATGGTGTTCCCATTTCTAGGGCTGCCCAACTGGGGGTTGAGCAGGTCAACGAAGCAAGAAAGCAACTTGGTATCGGTTGTGAACTCGTTTATGATGTTCGCGATTCCAACACGCAAGCCTCTGTTGCTGTGGATGCCGCAAGAAAGCTGATTGATCTAGAAGGCGTGACAGCACTGGTTGGTCCAATCTCGTCAGGGATCACGGCACCTTTGTTGAGTTCAGTCACGGTTGAGGAAGAGATTCTGGTTATTGCCACCGCTTCAACATCTTCAACCTTCACCAACATGGGCAAGCGTGGTGAGACCAAGGGGTTGTTCTTCCGCACTCTCCCTGCAGATTCCCTACAAGCAGTAGCTGCGGCCAAAATGGCCTATGATGCTGGTTTTCGCAGGCCGGCCATTCTTTATTGGAACAACGACTGGGGTAAAAACAACCAAGGGGAATTCGTTGACGCCTTTAGGGCGTTAGGTGGAGAAATTGCCCAAGCCGTCCCCTTCAACCCCGACCAACCTTCGTATCGTGCGGAAATCACAAAAACGCTGGAAGGCAACCCCGACAGTTTATACCTGCTCAGCAACATTCAGGATGGTGTGAAGCATTTTCGAGACTGGGTCCGCTTTGATGGCCCTCTAAATTTCATCATGCCTCAGGGTATGAATGACTCCGCTTTTGTCGATACGGTAGGATCTGAGAACCTCAAGAATGCTTGGTTCATCAGTCCAGGGGTGCCCGAGAATTCTTCATTGGTAAAGATGGAAGCGGATTTTCAAAAACGCTGGAATGCCACTCCCAAAGGACCGGGACGGAACTCTGGTTATGATGCAGGAGTGCTGATCGGACTTGCCATGGTGACCGCAGATATACGAGGAACGGATATCAAGGGGCCAACCCTCGCAAAGCATGTAAGAGAAATCACAGGACCGACTGGAAAGCAGTTCAGAGCGGGTGTTCAAGGGTTAAAGGATGCCCTAACCGCCATCAAGGCGGGCATGGACATCTGGTATGTCGGCGCAACTGGCCCCATCAACTTCGATCCCTATGGAGATGTGGCTGGCCCCTTTGTGAAGATGAAGATCAAGGGTGGCAAGTATGTTGATGTCGGTGGAATCAGCCTTGAAGAGATCAACAAGATCAAAGCAAACGTCCGGAACATGAAGAACTAATCTAGGTCAGGACAACAATGTCAAACTGGAGACTGGAATGCTTCTTTCCAGTCTCCAGTTTTTCTGGGAAGAAATAACTTTTAAGGCTAAAGCGGATGTGTTTTTTACAAGAATCCGTGGTATAGGATATGAGATATTTTAAAAATATCCTCTGATTTTACAAGAGCCCTCCTGCTGCTCGATTTTCCCATTTTAAGGTTCTCTAGTCGGCACAAATAGATCTCCAATCAAAATGCTGCTCACGGTCAAGAACCTCTGCAAAGAATTTGACGGACTGCATGCCGTCAACAGCGTGAATTTTTCGGTAGAGCTTGGAACTATCACTGGGTTGATCGGCCCCAACGGGGCGGGTAAAACCACTACCTTCAACATTATCGCAGGACATGATAGTCCAACCAGCGGAGCCGTGTTCTTTGGAAAGCAGGAAATTTCCGGGATGAAATCCTATGAGACATTTCATCTGGGCATTGTCCGCACTTTTCAGATTCCTCGTCCTTTTTCCGGCATGACGGTTCTGGAGAACATGATGATGGTGCCCGGTTCGCAACTAGGTGAGAACCTTTGGAATAACTGGATCCGTCTCAAGCAAGTCAAACGTCAGGAAGCAACCAATCGAGAAAAAGCACTGGAGATCCTTGAATTCCTTAAGCTGGCGGCATTGAGGGATGAACCCTCCATGCACCTTTCGGGGGGGCAGCTAAAATTGCTTGAGCTTGGGCGGGCGATGATGTCCAAACCACGAATGATTCTCTTAGACGAACCTGCGGCAGGAGTGAACCCTGTTTTGTTGGAAGAAATTATCGACCGGATCAGGGAGATCAATGAAATGGGGGTGACTTTCCTGATCATTGAACACAATATGGATCTGATCATGAAATTGTGTTCCCCAATCCTCGTCATGGCCGAGGGGTCTATTATGATGCAGGGAAGCCCTGAGCAGGTGCGCTCCGATAAAAGATTACTGGATGCCTTTTTTGGTGAGTAGAGGTCTGGATTTCGATCTAATCACAAAACTCTTGAATAGTAGCCTACGATAATCGTTGCGTATCGTGGAGCCTGAGCAAACATCCATGTCCAAAGCTCGAATAATACTGGAGGTCGATCAACTTACTGCGGGTTATGTGTCTTCCATGATGATCATTGAAGATGTTTCAATTTCTGTCAGGGAAGGAGAGATTGTTACCATACTTGGCCCAAACGGTGCGGGAAAATCAACCCTGATCCGTTCAATCTGCGGTTTAGTCAAATACACAGAGGGGAAGGTCAGGTTTCGCAGCAAGGAGATTTCCGGTTTATCGACTCACGAGATCATCAATCAGGCCATCGCCTATGTCCCCCAAACCAATAATGTCTTCTCCCGGCTGAGTGTCCTGCACAACCTTGACCTTGGGGCGATTGCCAATCCGGATTTTCGGAAAGAACGACTCAACCGGATGTTTCAGCTTTTTCCCGACTTGCAGAAATACCAGGAAACCAAGGCGGGAAAACTATCGGGAGGCCAGAGGCAGATGCTGGCGCTTGCCCGTGCGCTGATGTCCAACCCTGAACTGTTGATGCTGGATGAACCTTCAGCCGGCTTATCACCCTTGCTGAGACGGCAGGTCTTCGAACACGTTCAGAGAATCCATGAAGACGGAGTCACGGTTGTCATGGTTGAGCAGAATGCCCGTGCGGCTCTCAAGGTTTCGGACAGAGGCATTGTGCTTTCTGAAGGGAAATTGAGGCTGGAGGGTCCCGCTGATGAACTTTTAGAACATCCAAGCATGAGAGAGATATACTTTGGAGCAGCACCGGGAAATTGATCCATGATCCAGTTCTTAATTGACGGTTTGGTCAACGGTTCCATCATTGCCCTTGGTGCTGTTGGACTTAGCATCACCTACAACGTGCTGCGTTTTGCGAACTTTGCCCAAGGGGAAGTGCTTGCAGTGGGGGCTTATGTTTCCTTGGCACTTGTTTCTCTGATGGGGATTGGCATTGGCAGGCTTGGTCCGATTTCTCTAGGTTGGCCCCTGCTGGGGTCAATGGTGTTTTCCATGCTTGTAACGTGCTTGTTGGTGTTGGGGGTGGATTGGGTTCTGTTCCGGATTTTGAGACAAAAGCAGGCATCACGCATCACCTTCATTATTGCCGCATTTGGTGTGTCAATGATGGTGAGAAACGTGATTACACTGATCGCCGGTGGGGATCAGCTCTTTTATAGCTTCTACATCCCCAAAGCTATCAAGATTATGGAGGGTGTCAAAATCTTACCTGATGACTTGCTCATTCTGTTCATCACCCTGATCAGTGTCATAAGTCTCCATGTCTTCCTCAATCGATCAACCATGGGAAAAAAGATGCGGGCCGTGGCAGAGAACCCTGCACTGGCCATGGTGAGCGGGATTAATATCGAACGCGTCTTCAAATGGTCGTGGATCCTTGGAGCCTCCTTGGCAGCGGTTGCAGGAACCCTACACGCTCACATCACGCAGCTTGACCCTGAAATGGGATTTGAGTTGATCCTGCCTATGTTTGCAGCACTGGTTGTGGGTGGGGTAACCAGCGTCTACGGAGCCGTGTTGGGGGGGCTATTGATTGGTCTATCCGAATCCTTCGCAGTGGCTGGAGGGGGGGCCGCCTACCGTGGAGCCATTTCGTTCATGATCTTGATTCTGGTGCTTGTTTTCAGACCCCAAGGTATTCTTGGAGAAAAAGAAAGAGATGATTGAAGTTATCTCCTACCTGATTTTTTTCCTCATCATCTGCTCGTTCTATGTGATGAGTTGTCTGGGGCTCAATATTCAGTACGGGTATACGGGCATGTTCAATGTCGGGGTCGCTGGTTTTTTTGCAATTGGTGCCTACACCAGTGCACTACTGACTGGTCCTCGCTACCCGGATACGGTGGTGGGAGGTTTCGATTTGCCAATCGTGGTGGGTTGGGTTGCTGCCATCATGGTTTCGGGTTTGGCGGGTATGCTTGTGGGTTTGATTACCCTCAGGCTTCGAGAGGATTTTCTGGCAATCTCAACTTTTGGCATTGCCATCAGCCTTCAGTTGGTGGCGAACAATGTCGATTCGCTGACAAGAGGACCAAACGGACTCTACGCACTCCCAAAGCCCTTCGCAAAGGTTTCAGATAATCCTCTGATCGACAACCTGCTTTATCTGCTGCTGTGCCTTGTCCTCGTGGCAATGGTCTACCTAGCACTTGAACGCATTGTCAAATCGCCATGGGGCCGTGTGCTGCGGTCAATCAGGGAAGATGAAGTGGCAGCAAGTGCGATGGGGAAAAATGTGTTCAGCTTCAGGCTACAGGCTTTCGTGGTGGGATGCGCAATCATGGGGCTGTCCGGGGCTATGTACGCGAACTTCATGCGCTTCATCAGCCCACAAGATTTTATGCCCATCTTTACAATACAAGTCCTTGTCATGCTGGTTGTTGGCGGAAAGGGGAATAATCTTGGTGCCATACTGGGGGCGATCATGATCTGGACCTTGTGGTCGGCAAGTGACAGCCTTATCTCAGTCATGGTGACTCCTGATTTCCAAACTCAAGCAGCAGCACTCCGGCTTATAACGATTGGCGTGGTTTTGGTGCTGATGCTCATTTTCCGCCCAGCAGGACTGCTGCCAGAAAAGAATACGCAATCATAGTCCCCCGTCTGAGGGTGCCATCTCATTAACGCAGATGGTGGTTGACTTGCTTGGACGACAACCTCAATAGACCTCATTGCGAATAAATAAACCATGGCACCTTTACGAACTCAACTTGCCGCGGGCTATGAGATCAGCCAGATCATCACGGGTCTCTGGCAGGTGGCTGATATAGAAAAAGAAGGCAAGCAGCTTGATCAAGACCAGGCTGCGAAGACGTTGGTGGACTACGCGACGGAGGGGTTCGACACTTTTGACATGGCAGACCACTACGGCAGCGCAGAGTTGATTGCGGGATGTGCCCGGAAAATTCTTCAAACCAATCCATGCGGTCAGAGTTCTCCGATTCAGGCAAAATTCCATACCAAGTGGTGCCCAAAGCCGGGACTAATGACTTCCCAGATTGTGTATGATGGCATCCGGGAAAGTGCAGACCGATTGGGGGTGGAGACCATTGACCTCCTCCAGTTTCACTGGTGGTCATTTGAACATCCAGGCTACCTTGAGGCTATGGAAGGACTAGCGCTGGCCCAACAAGAAGGGCGGATCGCCCACTTGGGACTGACCAATTTTGACACCGACCATCTGCATTTGCTCATTAAGGAGGGCTTCAATATTCTCACCAACCAAGTCGTTGTGTCACTGCTCGATCGGAGGGCCTTGGAAGAGATGGGCAGTTTTTGTTTGGAGCACAACGTCAAGCTGTTGGCTTACGGGGTGGTCGCTGGTGGATTTCTTTCCGAACGCTGGTTGGGAAAGCCAGAGCCGTCAGTTGCGGAAATCACGGATTGGAGCAAGATGAAGTACAAAGGTTTCATCAAAGAGACGGGGGGGTGGGCGACATTTCAGAACATTCTTGAGGTGCTGGATACCATTGCCCGGCGATCAAATGTTTCAATAACCAATGTAGCGACACGCTGGGTCCTGGATCAGCCCGCCGTTGCCGGGGCCATTATCGGGGCAAGACTTAACGCAACAGACCATCGCAGGGACAACCTTGCGGTCTTCTCATTTTCACTGAGTGAAGAGGATCGCGTCCTCATCGATGAAGCATTGAGTAAGACACGAAGGATTGCGGGGGATTGTGGTCGGGAATATCGACGTCCACCATTTCTCACGGCTTCAGGGGATCTCAGCCACCACCTGGCATCAATTCCTAAACTCTACAATGCCACTTCGATCTTTGAGAGGCCCAAGCGTATGCGAATCAACAGCGAAAGTTATTGGGAGTCGGCATGTGGGTATTCACGGGCAGTTAGAGTGGGTAACAGGATTTTGGTGAGCGGCACAACGGCAACTCATGGCTTGGATCGGGTAATCTGTGCTGGAGACCCTCGCGGGCAGGCGGTCTACATCTTGGATAAGATTATTGCTGGAATCACAGCCCTCGGCGGATCATTGGCTGACGTGGTCCGGACCCGGGTCTACCTTAAGAACACGGCACATTGTGAGGAGGTTTCCCGAGTTCATGGCCGTTATTTTGAAGGTCTTTGCCCAGCCAATACGACTCTTGAGGTTTCCGGGTTGATCGGGAACCATCTGGTTGAAATCGAAGCTGAGGCTGTGATTGACCATTAGAGTCTCAGTGTTGTTCGCTCAATCAACTCAACAATAAGTGCCACCAGATGTCCTTGAAAGCTCCATTAACTCATCCCCGCCAGCACATATTCTCTGGTTCTAGCTACGAAGAACAAGCCGGCTATGCCCGTGCTGTGGTTGTAAAAGACCAGATCTTTGTTTCCGGAACCGTGGGGATTGACTTTAAGACGGGCAAACTTCCGGAGAGTGCCAAAGAGCAGGCGGAAGTGGCCTTAAACACCATCGAGTCCGCACTTGTGAAAGCGGATTCCGGTTTGCAGGATGTCGTGCGTGTCAGAGTCTTCATTCCTGATCCAGAAGATGTGGCCTCAGTTTCCTCTGTTTTGAAAGCGAGGCTTGGCTTCACTAGGCCGGCGAATACCACGGTCTGCACCGCTCTGGCTGTTTCCGGTTGCCTTGTTGAAATCGAAGCTGAAGCCCTGCGAGGCTCTGGAATTCCCAACCCATGATGAATATGCGCAAAACCCGTTTGGCCGCAGACATCGGCGGCACGTTCACAGACGTGGTGCTGGAATCAGGAAGCCGGAGTTTCTCGACCAAAGTGCTCACAACCTCGCAGGCTCCTGAACTTGGCGTGATGGAGGGACTCGAAGAGGTGTTGGAGCAGTCTGGAACGGAAGCCGATGAAGTTGCGCTTTTCATTCATGGAACCACGCTGGGCACGAACGCGCTCATCGAGCGCAAGGGTGCGAAAATCGCGTTTCTCACCACGGAAGGATTCCGGGACATTCTGGAGATGGGCCATGAGAAACGCTTCGAACACTATGACATTTATATGGACAAGCCCACGCCATTGGTGCCGCGCCCGTTGCGATTCCCGGTCACTGAGCGGATGAGCGCAAAGGGGGAAACCTTGCTTGCGCTTGATGAATCCGGACT
>CEWR01158964.1_pt1 | contig 10200 bp, 6 predicted proteins | sample 356321 | NCBI WGS metagenome assembly CEWR01 (sample SAMEA2621551, study PRJEB7988) | marine metagenome | biome: marine biome (ENVO:00000447); feature: mesopelagic zone (ENVO:00000213); material: "saline water (ENVO:00002010), including plankton (ENVO:xxxxxxxx)" | depth 790 m
TGAAGGTTCCTTACCCGGCCGAAGATCAAAAGATTGGTTCCCAACCCAAAATGTACCTCCTTCCGGATGTGATGGATCAGGAACAAAGACTATTGCTTCCAACCCGTGTCCCTTTTTCTTCAGTAATTCCCGACCATTGAATTTCCGGCTTATTTCAAACTTTCGGATAATTCGCAGAGTTTTTTGGTCTATTTCAAGAATAGCATCGTTACCTTCAACAACAACATAAAGGTGGCCATTAAATGGATTGACAGTGATTCCTTCAAGATCTTTCCCTTTCAAACGTTTAGAGCGAATTATCTTGCCAACCGTTGTCATTTCATAGATATACCCCTCATCACCAATGACAAATAGATTTCTCCGTTTGGGGTGATAAGTAATTCCAGAAGGCTCCCTAATTCGATTTTGGCAAATATTTCCAATCCGTCTATAGGGAAGTTTGGAGGGATATGGTAAGGGGTGCCGATTATCTTTGCTACCTGCCGGTTTTGTTGACAAAATAAAGTATGCGCACAACAAACTCGCAAATGCGACTAGCGCCAGCAACGCAATCCTTGATCCTACTAATTTCAACTTATTGTGCTCATGACGTCACATTCCTGGTAATCAGTCTGCTTTCAAGTCGTTTGGATACCTGTTCGAGTTTGTATTCCTACTTACTGAGCTGCCTGAGGGCTTCTATCGCTCTATTACGAATTTCATCAGATGAGTCTCCAAGCATCCTAATCAGTGCTGGCATAACAATCTGAGTCGGAGAGCCTATCTTTCCCAATGCTTCGACCGCCTCAAGTCGAACCCTTTTGGAATCAGCACCCAACAAGTTCGTTAATGCTGGGACTGCGGTTTGAGCAGCTTGACCAATTTCACCCAACGCTTTAGCCGCTTTACGTCGCACTTCTTTATCCGGATCAAGCAAGGCATTAGACAAAACACGGATTGCGTCTTTTGATGAAGCCTTTATATCTCCTAGTTCCTCTGCGGCGTTACGGCGAATATCTTCGGATTTACTCGCTAAAGCTGTAATCAGTATTGGTTCAATGCTTGCAACCGCGGATGGTTTCTCCTCACCAATATCTCCCAAAGCATCGATGATTTCGTATCCAATTTGATCTGACAAATCCTTCATCATTTCATTCAACAAAGGAACTGCAGGTAACCCAATTTGGTTACACACTTGGACAATCATTTGATTTGTCTCATCGGATCCGTAAATTGATGCTTTCTTCAGCTCTGACAAAGTAGGCTCACCAATTTGTCCTAGTGATCCTATTACTTCATCACGAACCTCGTCATCTTCATCGTGTAACCTCCTGATCAAAGCAGAGATCGCTTGAGATGATGTGGCCCCGATATCGCCAAGCTCATCAGCTGCTTCACGTCGAATATCATTGTTTTCATCCGTCAGCGCATCAATTAAAATCGGAGTGATCCGGTTTTTAATTGACTCTTCAGTTTCTCCAATACTCCCTAGAACTCCAATGGCAGTCTCTCGTATTTTATCAGATTCATCTTTAGATGCCTCGATCAGCTTTGGCACTGCAGATCTGGCTAATGACCCCATTTTTCCCAAGGCGGACATGACCTTTCGACGTACTGAACCTGATTCATCTCCAAGTGCATTTATCAGCGCCGGTACTGCAGATTTTGCCGGTAATCCTATTTCCATTATTGTTACTGCAGATTTCAGACGAATGTCCTTTGATTGATCGTCCAGTCCTTTAATCAAGATGGAGATAGCTTCGGGTGAGGACGAGTTGATGTCGCCAAGTTCCTCTATGGCATTACGACGGATTTCATCAGATTCATCGGTTGCTGCCTTGGCCAAGCCCTTAACGATTTCAGGCTCGGCCTTCTCAGCAGATTCCCCGATTTTTCCCAGTGCGTCGACAGCGGCGTTCCGTACTTTAGCAGACTCGTCATTTAAAACTGCAATTAGGATTGGTACCGCAGATTCCCCGATTTCCCCCAAAACCTTAGTAACAATCTGCAAACGGATTTCTGTGGGTGCTGTCTGCAAGGTCCTGGATAAGTGGTTAAGGAATTCTTTATTGACATTCTGCTTCACAGGTAACCGAAATTTGCCTTTAGAGGTTTCTCCCCGTGCCGCTAGCAAAGGAGGAGGAAAACCTGTGTTTTTGACGTCTTTTATCTTCTTTCCTGCTTCGTCGATATTGTTTGTTGTTAGCTGTTGATCTGTCTGGGTAAAGAGCAAGAATTGAACAGTTCGTATAGGCACTAGCTGAGCGGTAGAGAGTAGTGGTAACATGGTGAAAAAAAGAATAATACCGACCATCTGAGATAATTGTAATGGTTTAAGATGAATCTCACGATTTGTATCAAGAATAAACTTAATTCTATCCTGTAATCTTGATTTATGATGGTTTAATCCTAAAGCTAAAGGGATCCTTCGATTACCAAGATTTATCATGTCCAGCAAGCATTGTGCATAGTCAGTACGGTGATCTGTAATTTGAATTACTGAATCGTCGCAAATACGCTCTCGTATTTCAGTTAACCGTTGAGTTATCAAATAAAAAAGCGGATGGAAAAAGAAGGAGGCACCGATAATTTGAGTGATCAGATTCGCTGGCCAATCTAATCTACGGATATGTGTCAATTCGTGAACCACAATCAACTCAAATTGATCTAAAGTGGTTGTCTTAGGAATCAGGATGTGAGGAAAGCGCCATCCAAAGGAAACCGGAGAATCGATCTGATCCGACATTCTGAGAGTAACAGTCTGACTAACATTCAATTGGTCGCACAAACGGTGACAAAGATCCTGATATTTATGATCAACAGCATAGGTGGAAAGCTTCAGCCTCCTGATTCGCCACAAACCCAGTGATATACGAATTACTAGGACAAAGCTGGCAAGCCCCCACAAACATAGTAGCCAGTTTGTCCATGGCCAGAATTGCTCTGGAGTTGACGGTTGTGCACCAGAAGTAGAAAAAAGGCTTTTGCCTAAACTTAGAGTGGTTTCGGTATTTACGTTACTCAACATCAGATTCTGCGCCTTGGTTTTTGTTGGTTTGATTACCAAGTCATTGGTCATAGGATCAGGTTGCTGTCGAATTTCTGCGTTTTTAAAGAAGTTTGTAACTTGTGACCCCGTTACGGAAATGCCAGGTACAATATTATTCAATCCGAACAAAATGGGGAGACTAATTAAAGCGATAAACCACAGCGTGTACAACATGATGTTAGGCTTCCGACTTCGTGCAGTGATAAACCAGGTGAGGACGAAAATTATGGACCATTGCCAGGAACAGTTCAGTAATGCAATCAGGATATTCTTACTCATTAGTGTCTCCTTCCTTGTGACGGTTGATCAGTTGTTGCAGAAGATCAAGTTCAACGGAGTCAATATGTTCGGTTTCCAGAAGAGTATTAACCAATCTTTCCACAGAATTATCAAAAAATCGTTCTAGCAAATCGCTGAGCATTGACTGTGAGACCTCTGCCTCCTGTATTAGTGGTTGATAGACAAAGGTTCGGCCGTCGACTGTATAAGTAAGGAACCCTTTCTGTTCCAAGTGTTTCATAGTGGTGGCTACGGTAGTATAGGCCAGTTTTCGGTTGATTGTATCTAGTACTTCGCTAACTGTAGCCTGACCTAGCTCCCATATTACTTTCATGATTTCAAGATCTAAACGATGCAATTTTTTAAATGCCACTGTCTTCCTTACCCTATCGAAAAATAGTATCTCCATAACCCAGTATCAAATCAAATTCAATTCTCCATCTTCAAAATTGATCAATTGCTATCTGGTTATTGAGTGTAGCTACATTAATCATGAACTAACACATTAGTACTAATATTGTAGCATATCAGTTCTCAATTTGGTTTGTCAATGAAAATGTCAAAAACTAATGCTGGTTAGTTCCCGAATCTGGTCAATTAGCCTAAGCCAATAACTATTAACAGAATATAGCCGTGAATCTAATATGAAGATGTAGTATAATCTGCGCACAAGGCAAATGAAATTTAAGCTTACCCTGATTAGCCTAAGTTAAGGAAACCTACTCTTACATACAGATTAATGTAAATGGAGTTTAGATTACCAATTTTCTCTGTTTTATGGGTTTCATACCTCTACAGCTGATGCAAATCTTGAGGGTGTCTTAACCATTTACCTTTCATTTGAAAGCATCAGTGATGATAACGTTCAAAACCAAACTGGATTTAGAAACTCGGGGAGTAAATTAGAGAGCGAATCCAAATAAGTTGAAGGCTTCAGAGACAAGGGAATTACCCTTAACAAGGACGTTATTGAGATTCACATTCAAAACTAGCTTTTAGTAGCTATCCTGATTAAAAAAACTACTAGCCTCAGTGGATATAGGACCATAGTTTTTAAATTGGTAGAGGCATATGTAGTCAGCTTCCGAAAAAAATATCTCTGTGTAAGCTTCATGAATTCCAACGGATTCATGAGAGCAGGTACACTTTGGTACAAATGGATACCAAGTAGGCACCAAAGATTCAAGAGAATCTTACCAAACGGGGGGAAACGAATACAATTAATGGGTGTAAACGCCTCAAGAGGAAAGAAAATTAAATAATCACAGAATAGAATAGTGACTTTCTGATGGTCTAAGCTACAAGAGTTTTGCCGTAGATCAGTCAACGGGTTAGACACCAAAAAGGAGGAAATGTGATATACACTCTTTCAGTTGAAGAAAAGAAAGCTTTTCATGAGGATGGATTCTTAATAGTCCCTCAACTAATTAATCAAGAAGACATTCAAGAACTTCTCAATCACACGGTTGGCATTATGCGGGGGGAGGTCACTGTTCCGGGGCAAATTGATCCTCCACCGCCCGATGCAACAATTGAAGAAATCGAACAACGATATGTTCGTATACATCAACTTCATTGCCACTTGGAGATTCACGAACGATATTTGCTTCACGCCCGTATTTTAGATGTTTTGGAGGGGCTAATTGGTCCAGACGTTATGGCTATGCAAACGATGCTTTTTCTTAAAGCTCCGGATCAGATTGGGCAAGGTTATCATCAGGATTCTTACTATATTCCAACGCGTCCTGATACGCTCTGTGGTGCTTGGATTGCTCTTGATGACGCTGATGAAGAGAATGGTTGTGTTTGGTTTGTCCAAGGAACGCAACATGAACCAATCTGCCATGAAGCTCAAAATGTCAGTCACGATGATGTTAATCTTAATGGACTTGGAAAGATCGCAGCCAAGTATCCAGATAATGAAGTACCTGCAGTCATGAAATCGGGTGATGTGGCATTTTTTGGCGGTCATGTTATTCACAGATCACACTCCAATAAATCACAGACTCGTTTTCGCCGAGCCTTTGTTGGTCACTATGCCAACGCACGTTCTTGGACACATTGGGGAGCCCCACTAGACGAATGCCGCAACAGTAATCAGATATTGGCCCGAGGCAACACTCATTTACCTTACGCAGTTCCGAAATTTGGCACAATGTGCGCAGCGACGCAAGTTAACTAGGAAAATTTAAAAGTATGAATAAACCGAATATTATCTTAATCATGACGGACCAGATGCGCGGAGATTGTTTGGGAGCAGATGGAAATTCACATATAGAAACCCCAAATCTGGATTTTTTAGCAGCACAAGGGACACGGTTTCGTCATGCTTATACTGCTTGTCCATCTTGTACTCCCTCGCGTGCAACAGTTATGACTGGGATGGAACAGTGGCATACTGGAATCCTTGGTATGGGGGCAGGACAAGGCTCTATACCAAACGACTTTCCACATACAATGCCAGGTGAACTAGCTTTAGCTGGTTACCAGACACATCTTGTAGGCAAAGGTCACTTCGCACCACAGCGCACAAAGATGGGATTTGAGACACATGAACTGGATGAATCGGGCAGAATGCTTGCCGATGGACTCAAAGACGAATATCGAACTTGGTTTGATAAAGAGAAAAAAGGTGATCTCACTCCGGATGATCACGGTGTTGACTGGAATTCATGGATTTCGCGTCCTTGGCATACAGAAGAATATCTTCATCCAACTGCTTGGACGATGAATAGATCAATCCATTTCATCTCTCAATGGGATAGATCCCGACCATTCTTTTTAAACATATCCTTCGCACGTCCCCATTCACCTTTTGTCCCACCAGAACACTATTTTAATATGTACTATCACAGTGAATTGCCAAATCCTTCAGTCGCTGCCTGGGCGGACCGGCATGACTGTCCGCAAGATGCAGTGAACCCTAACGCATGGCGCGGGAGAAAATCGAAGCAACAGATCCATCGAGCACAATCCGGTTATTACGGATCAATCTCTTTCATTGACACACAAATTGGTCGTTTAATGAACTGGTTGAGACGGCATCAGCCTGATGCGTTTGCCAATACTTGGTTTATCTTTACCTCCGATCATGGTGAAATGTTGGGAGATCATCACCTATGGAGAAAAACATACGCCTATGAAGGTAGTGCTCATATTCCGTTTATTGTAACCCCTTGTCAAAATGCTCCCCGGTCTGAATGTAAAGTTGCGGATCACGTAGTCGAGTTGCGTGATATTATGCCGACTGTTTTAGATATAGCAGGCCTTGAAATCCCCAAAACGGTAGATGGCAAAAGTGTCTTACCCCTGTTGACCCAAGAATCAAATGAGAGTTGGCGCAAGTACATTCACGGAGAGCATTGTACTTGTTATTCTCAAGAACAGGAGATGCAATATGTTACCAATGGGAAACGCAAGCTGATCTGGTTACCACGCATTGATGAAATGCAGTTTTTCGATTTAGATGCTGATCCCGGAGAATGTCATGATCTCATAGACGATCCCAACTATCAAACCGAAGTCAATGAATGGAAAAGATACCTGGTCGATGAACTGGAAGCTCGAAATTGCAACTGGGTTAAGGACGGAGAACTGATTTCACCACCTCCGGCAGGTCCGTTGGTTTCACCATATAAAAATGTGCGTTATCAAGGATAAGTTACTCTCCAAAACAAATATAGCTATATATATTAATGTTGCGATTTGTTTCTTACTTACATTTTCTGTCAGTATTGCGGAAGAAACTGAAATCCAGAAAGCTATTGAGGCAAAAGAGCAGGGACACTACTTAAAGGCAATTGAATACCTACTACAGGCACTTAGCAAAAATCCAAGATCCGTTGAAGCGAATGTGGAGCTTGGAACTAACTACTCCAAAAGGGGAGAATTTGACCAAGCAGTACGATACTATCAAAGGGCCATTGAACTCAACCCTAACTCGTTATCCGCCCACTACAATTTAGGTGTTGTCTTCGCCCGTAAAAAGCTATTCGATAAAGCTGAGACTGAATACCAAACCGCAATTGAACTGGATCCAAATCAATCTCTACCATACTACCAACTAGGATTAATTCACGAGCAACAGGCTAGGTTTCAACAAGCAATTTCTGAATATCTACAAGCCATTCAGAAAGATTCGAATAATAAAAGTGCTTACTATCGAATTGCGACCGCTTACTATCGTTCAGGTAACAAGACTCAGGGAGACAGATACCTAAAAAAATATCATTCTATGAAAGCACAGTCTCGGTATGAGTCAGCAGAAGCAGCATTGAAAAGCCATAACGTGCCAGAAGCAATCAAACAGTACCAGCGGGCAATTGACATGGATTCTGACTTCGCTCCTGCTTATGCTCGACTTGGTGCAATCGCGCTTCAGCAACAAGACAAAGAAAAAGCAATAAGCTATTATCAATCATTCGTTAAGTTGAACCCAAATTCCATTCAAGCACATCAGACACTCGGATCAATAGCCTTACAATCAAACGATTTTGAAACGGCCAAGAAAGAGTTTGAACAAGTTATTTCTATAGAAGCTAGTAACCCGTATTCATTCTATGGTTTGGGTACAGCTTGTCTTCGTCTTGCACAACATGAAGATGGGGTAAAACATCTCAAAAAATCATTGCAGATTGATCCCAGCTTTTCCCCGTCCTGCCAAATGCTGGCTTTGCATTACCTACAAGAAGATCAGGATTTGAATCAGGCATTCGAACTTGCCAAACATGCGGTGAAGCACGCTAAGCCTTCGGAACCGATTGCTTCCTACTGGAACACATTGGCCTTTGCCATGTGTAAATTACAGAATTATACAGACGCTCTACAAGCAATTGAAAAAGCGTTGGAAATCCAGCCTCATCAGCCAGAATATCTCGATAATCAAAAACGAATTAAAGAAGCAATTCAAAATGAGAACAAATGAAACCTGTTATTTTCTTGGCTTTTAGCTTATACATCGATTGTCTATTTTCATTGGGTGCTGTCACTTTCACCGATGTAACAAATGAAGCAGGTTTAGCTTTCAAACACCAGGACGGTCGAAGCGGGCGTTTCTATTTCCTGGAAGAGCTGGGATCAGGCGCAGCCTTTTTTGACTATGATAACGATAACGATCTTGACGTCTATTTCGTAAATAGTGCCGATCTTCCTGGGCATGATTCTGTTACAACGCCAATAAACCAATTGTATAAGAATAATGGCAAAGGGAAATTTACTGATGTAACTCAGCAAGCAGGAGTAGGAGACTCGGGTTACGGTGTTGGATGCTGCGTAGGCGATTACAACAATGATGGTTATCTTGACCTATATGTTACAAACTATGGAGATAATATCCTCTATAAAAATAATGGCAATGGCACTTTCACAGATGTGACAGATCAAGCAAATGTCGGCGATTCTCGCTGGGGAACAGGTTGCTCATTTGCTGATTACGACAATGATGGAGATTTAGATCTATACGTAGCAAACTATGTGCAATTTGATTTCGAAAACCATAAAACATGTCGTTTCAATAACATTGAAACATATTGTCAACCCCAAGACTTTCAGGGAGAATCCGATTTACTCTACCAAAATAACGGAAATGGCATTTTTACTAATGTTACTCAAGAAGCAGGCGTTTACAATACGCGAGGTCGTGGACTTGGGGTCGTCTGGGGTGACTATGACAACGACAGAGACCTTGATATCTATGTGGCAAATGATACTAACGACAACTACCTCTATCAAAATAATGGTCATGGAAAGTTTACAAATGTTGCTTTTTACGCAGGTGTCGCATTAGGTGAAAATGGAGAAATGGGGAGTGGGATGGGAACCGATTTTGGTGACTTCAACAATGACGGTTTTTTGGACCTGATTGTCACCAATTTTCAGGATGAAGTGGCAATTCTTTATAAGAATGAAGGAAACGGGTTTTTCTCCGATATCACTTATATCTCCGGGATAGGAGAAAAGACTTTATCCACTCTCGGATGGGGAACAACTTTTTTCGATTATGATAATGACGGTGACAAGGACCTTTTTGTAGCTAATGGGCATGTTTGTGACAATATCAACCAAATTTATCCTGAAAAAACTTATTCGCAAACTAACCAACTATTTGAAAATTTGGGAAATGAGGTTTTCCGGGAAGTTACTATCCCTTTCGGTCATGATCTACATCAAAAAGCATCAAGTCGAGGTGCCACTTTCGGGGACTATGACAATGATGGTGATATAGACATACTGATCACCAACAGCAATAGAAGAGCACAACTTCTGAGAAATGATGGTGGGAATCAAAAGAATTGGATAAAAATTCAAATTATTGGAAAAACTAGCAATCGATCAGGTATTGGAACCAGAGTTGAAGTTGCCTGCAAGGATCTAGTACAAGTTGCTGAAGTCAAAAGCGGAGCAAGTTATCTATGTCAAAACGATTTAATTCTCCATTTTGGTTTAGATAACTATGATGCAATCGAAAAAATAACCACCACGTTTACGAGTGGATTTATCTATGAAATCGAGCAAGTTTCAGTAAATCAAACCATCCAGATTTCCGAACTGGGCGAGAGCAAATCTTTGCAATCTATTGCCCCGCGTTTTTAACTAAAATTATGCTTGTTCCGCTGTGATTGAGACAAGAAGAATTTTGAAAAGGATATCCAAGAATCAAAACGGAATCTAATGCACTGTGTTCTACTACGATATCCGCTCTGCCGAACGTGTTGGCATTGTATCTAAACTTCGCACTTCTAAATGATCCTGTGTACAATGGGCTTGACTTTTTTGTGCTGTTTTGTAGTGGTTTCATTTAGTTCAAAACACGAAACAGAAGCCAAATATCGGCATTAACTCAATCGAGAAACAGTGAGCTGTAGTAACGAAATGGATCATCAAAATTAAACTGG
>CEWR01293229.1_pt1 | contig 10171 bp, 7 predicted proteins | sample 356321 | NCBI WGS metagenome assembly CEWR01 (sample SAMEA2621551, study PRJEB7988) | marine metagenome | biome: marine biome (ENVO:00000447); feature: mesopelagic zone (ENVO:00000213); material: "saline water (ENVO:00002010), including plankton (ENVO:xxxxxxxx)" | depth 790 m
CAAAAATTGTAAAGTACAATTAGGTGGTTCTGATCAATGGGGAAACATTGTTACAGGAACAGAATTGATTAGGCGTAAAGGCGGTGAACCTGCTTTTGCTTGTACAACACCATTAATTAAAAAAGCTGACGGAACTAAGTTTGGAAAAACGGAAGGTGGTAATGTTTGGTTAGATAAAACAAAAACTTCTCCTTATAAATTTGTTCAATATTGGATAAGTGCTTCTGATGAGGATGCTTCTAATTACATTAGAATATTCACATTAAAGACCAAAGAAGAAATTGAGAACATTGAAAAAGCACATGATGAAAATCGTGGAGCAAGATTGCTGCAAACGGAATTGGCTAAAGATATCACTACAAGAGTCCATTCGTTAAGTGATTATGAGGTTGCAATAAATGCCTCAGAGGTATTGTTTAAGAAAGGTGATGATGCTGTTGATGCTTTAAAAAGTTTGCCAGCAGATGTTTTTGAAGACGTTTTTGAAGGTGTTCCTCAAGCTGAAGTTGCGTTATCAGAAATAGAAAATGGATTAGGTATTATTGATATACTATCTGCTAAAACCAACTTTTTAAAATCTGGTGGAGAGGCTAGAAGAGCACTAAAAGAAAATTCTATTAGTGTAAATAAAGCCAAAGTTACAGACGGAAAAGTATTGAATTCAAATGATTTAATCAACGGAAAATACATCTTATTGCAACGTGGAAAGAAGAATTACTTTTTAGTAAAAGCTATTTAATGAAATACGTTTTTTCAATATTATTAACTGCTATAACAGTTATCGGAATTGCTCAAAATTCTAATAAAAAAAGAGTTTTAGTAATTCCTCCGAGTCGTTTTGAATTTGTTTCGGAATTTGACTTGAAGAAAATTGCAGAAAAAAATGAGATTGCTCCTTCTGAAGTTTTTTTAACGTATGAAAAGGCACTCTTAAATTCTTTTGAAAACTATAAAGACGAGAATTTCGAATTCGTTTCGATTGATTCAGATGGACTAAAAACGTATAAGAAATTCATAAAATATAAAGCAGGAAAGTTTAATGGTAGAAATTATAATGCTGTTGATTTAAATCGTTTTTCTGAAGAAAATTTCACCAAATTTTTAGAACAATATCAAGCCGATTTTGTCATCTTTATTACTTGGTATGATATTCAAAAACAAAATTATTCGAGAAGTGGAATAAAAAGAGTTAAATATGCTGCTCATTTTCTTGACTTTGACGTATACAACCTCTTTAAACAACAAGTTGTAGGCATGGCTAAGATGCAAGCTGAAGCTCCAGAACCAAATGATTTACAAGCTTCATTCTCTTTATTAAGAGTAAAGGAACTCAAACTTGCTTATCCTAATTTTATAGGTAAAGTTGTTGAACAACTCAACAAACCAATTGAACTAAAATAACTATGTCGGCAATTCGTTTATTACTCCTTTTTATTTGGACATTATCGCTAATGTCTTTAGCCCCACTAATGATTTTAGTTACGTTTAACCGCCAAGCTCCTTTATATGTTGCTAGAACCTTATTTTCTAAAGGATTACTTTGGATTGCAGGTGCTAAACTATCTGTTTCTGGTTTAGAAAACATCCCTAAGAATAAGCCAGCAATATATGTTGCCAACCATTGTTCGCACTTAGACATTGGCGTTTTATGTAGAGTTGCACCAGTAAACCTTCATTTTATAGGTAAAAAAGAATTAGCATGGATACCTATTGTTGGTTGGTACATGTTTATTACTGGTCATATTTTTATCGATAGAAGCAACAGAAGAAAAGCTGTCACGAGCTTAAGAGCAGCAGCCTTAAAAATTAAAAGCGGTAAAAACGTTATTATGTTCCCTGAAGGAACAAGAAGTAAAAACGGAAAACTAGCTTCTTTTAAGTCTGGAGCGTTCCATTTAGCAATAGATGCTGGTGTAAATATTATTCCTATCCATATTGATGGAACACACCAAATTTGGCCAACAACAAGTAATAAAATTACTCCAGGAAAACTTAATGTTCACATTGGAAAACCAATAGATACAAGCAAATACACTAAGAAAACCGTTAAAGAATTAATGGCTGATACGAGAATTGCTGTTGAGGAGTTAGATCAACTATAAATTATTTAAGCATAAAAAAATGCCACTCGAAAGTGACATTTAATTTATTACAACGGAATATTTCCGTGTTTCTTTTTTGGTAACTTATCTACTTTGTTCTCTAACATTTTAAATGCTGCAATCAACTTCTCTCTCGTTTGAGATGGTCTAATTACCTCATCAACATAACCACGAGCAGCAGCATTGTAAGGATTAGCAAACATTTCAGCATATTCAGCTTCTTTTTCTTTCCATTTATCTTCTGGACTATCTGCAGCCACAATTTCTCTTTTAAAGATAATTTCTGCAGCTCCTTTAGCTCCCATTACAGCAATTTCAGCACTAGGCCAAGCAAAGTTCATATCTGCTCCAATATGTTTAGAGTTCATCACATCATACGCTCCACCATAAGCTTTACGTGTAATAACAGTTACTCTTGGAACAGTTGCCTCACAGAAAGCGTACAATAATTTTGCTCCATTACTAATAATAGCATTCCACTCTTGATCTGTACCAGGCAAGAAACCGGGTACATCTTCAAACACTAATAATGGAATGTTAAAAGCATCACAAAAACGAACAAATCGTGCTGCTTTTTGTGAAGATTTAATATCTAAAACTCCAGCTAAAAATGCTGGTTGATTTGCCACAATACCGATTGATTTTCCTGCTAAACGAGCAAAACCAACAACAATGTTCTCTGCAAAATCTTTATGAATTTCATAAAAACTATCTGTATCAATAGTTTGTTCAATAACCTCTTTAATATCGTAAGGTTGATTTGGGTTATCTGGAATAACTGAATTTAAACCTTCTCTACTTTCATCCCCTTTTTCATAAGGAATAGAGGGTGCATCTTCTTCACAGTTTTGAGGAATGTAAGAAAGCATGTCTTTAATTCCTGTAATACATTCTATTTCATTTGCATACGTTAAATGTGTAACTCCCGATTTTGTTGAGTGAGCAGATGCTCCCCCTAAATCTTCAGCACTCACCTCTTCATGCGTAACTGTTTTTACAACATTTGGCCCTGTAACAAACATGTATGAGGTATTTTCTACCATCATAATAAAATCTGTTAATGCCGGAGAGTAAACTGCTCCACCTGCACAGGGTCCCATTATAGCAGAAAGTTGAGGAATAACTCCACTGGCCATTGTGTTCTTATAAAAGATATCAGCATATCCACCTAAACTCACTACTCCTTCTTGAATACGGGCTCCACCAGAATCATTTAATCCAATAACGGGCGCACCATTTTTCATGGCCATATCCATTATTTTACAAATTTTCTCAGCATGCGCTTCAGCTAATGAACCTCCTAAAACGGTAAAATCTTGAGAAAAAACATAAACCAATCTACCGTTTATGTTTCCATATCCAGTAACTACGCCATCTCCTAAAAACTTCGTTTTATCTAAACCAAAGTTGGTTGAACGGTGGGTAACCAACATTCCCATTTCCTGAAAAGACCCTTCATCCAACAAGAAATGAATACGCTCACGAGCAGTTAATTTCCCTTTTTTATGTTGAGATTCAATTCTTTTCTCTCCCCCACCTAATTTGGCCTCTTCTATTTTAGCATCAAGCTGATTAAATTTCTCTTGCATCTGTTTATTATATTACTTAACGTATGTTACATGTAACTCGCTTATAAAAATTCCTTTTTTGATTAAAAAAAATTATCGTGCTCGTTTCATAATTACCATTTCTAATAGAAAGTAAAAATAAAAAAAAATGACTGTAATTAAGGATTTGAAATTGTAAATTAACTCACAGGCTGACGAGAAAGAAATTGCAATAAAAAAAACAGCAATAAAAAATAGATTAAAAGTTCGTTTAAACGATCAAAATGTAAGAGTTTGAAGTTACTAAGCTCTTTTTAATTTTCTTTCTAAAAACACTAAATCGTCAATTTCAATTGTAACGCTTTCACTAATAAGAATAGCGCGCTCCATCATTGCTTTTAATTCCCTCACATTCCCTGGCCATGAGTAATGCATCATTTGATTTATAACCTCTGAGCTAAACTCTTTAACAGATGTTTTTTGTTGAGCACAGAAAGACTTTACAAAATATTTCGCAAGAATAATAATATCATTTTCACGATATTTCAAAGCCGGCAAATCAATTATAAACCCTTGTAATCTAAAGTATAAATCTTCCCTAAACCGTCCTTCTTGCACTTCTTGCCAAAGATTCTTATTAGTTGCTGTTATTACTCTGCAACTTAAATCTATATTTTTATTTCCGCCTAATCTATTTAGTTTACGCTCTTGTAAAACACGTAATAATTTGGTTTGAAGACTCATGTCCATTTCTCCTATTTCATCTAAAAATAAAGTCCCTTTATTTGCCTCTTCAAACTTACCTATTCGCTTTCCATTAGCTCCAGTAAATGCGCCTTTCTCATGGCCAAACAATTCACTTTCAATTAAATCTTCAGGAATTGCAGCAACATTTACCGCTACAAAAGGTCTTCTTTTTCTATCAGAATTGTAATGTAACGCTTGTGCTACCATTTCTTTTCCCGTACCATTATCACCTGTAATTAAAACAGGCATATCAACATTCTCTACCTTTTGCATTAAGCGAAAGAGCTTGTTCATTACTAGGCTATCTCCAATAATATTTTGATAGCGATCATTCTTCACTATTACGCTATCTTTTAGTGTCTCTAACTCCCGTTGTATCGCTAAATTCTTGCTCAGTTCTTTAATGTTTTGAACCAGCTCAACTGTTGCGCTTCCATTCTTTACTATATACCGCTGAGCACCAGCCTCATAGGCAGATACTACAACATGAATATCTTCTTGACCTGAAAGAATTATTGGGGTAACTGATTTATCTAATCGGTTTAATTCTGTTAAGATCTCTAGGCCATTGCTGTCTGGTAAATTGTAATCAATAATGGCTATATCTGGTTGAAAATCTAATGACTTAAAAAAATCAGCCGCATTACTAACGGATTTAAATTCAATGTTTTTCTCTCTTTTGAAGACTTCGCCCACTAATAATGAAAATAGACTATCATCATCTACCATTAATACTCTAATTATAAAATTATTCTCCATAACTATATATTGTTGAATTTACCTCTGCAAAAACTTGTTCACTTAACTCAATTATGTTTTTCATTAATGCCTGAACTACAGCGTTATTATTAACGAATGATTCTGTTAATATTTTTTCTAAAAGATCTCCCATCCTTTTTGCTCCAACGGTAATAAAGGAGCTTTTTAATTTATGCGCTAACTGTTTTACCTTTCCCCAAGTCTCATTAATCATACACCCAATTAATTCCTTGATTAACTGAGGTGTATTCTTTATAAAACTTTGAAGAACTATATTAATAGTCTCTTTATTCCCATCAAAGGTTATTTCTAAATAATTTAAATCTATAGAACTCTTTGTTTTCATATCTATCTCTTAACTACTTTACAACTTGTTAAACTCTCTCCATTTACCAAGTTAAGTATATACGTGCCCAGTAATAGACCATTTTCATCTTTATAGACATACTCCGTAACGCCCTTATTTAAGTGCATTCGACCAACATCTACTATCGTTCCATTTATATTAAACATTGTAAATTCAGCTATTCCAGCATTTTCAGATTCAATACTAAGTGTGAATTGAATGCTAAATGGATTAGGCGTTACACCTCTTATTTTCAACCCTTCACCAGAAGATTTACTATTAATTGTTTTTGGAGAGAAGTATTTAAATTCATCGTCAAAATCAGTTTGTTTCAGCCTGTAATAACTTACTCCTTCAAGTAAATTATCATCTATATATGTATATTCTTGAAGCGAGTTACTATTTCCAGCTCCAGTTACTTCGCCAACAAACTCAAAGTTTATAGCATCTGTAGATTTTTCAATTGTAAAAAAATTATTATTAATTTCTGTTGCTGTAGACCATAATACTTCAACGTTAGCTTCAACTATTTGAACTGAGAAATCAATTAGATCTACCGGTAAAGGAGATGCATTAAACACAATTGAAAAAAACGTTTCTACTGAATTCTGATTAGTATATGCTGTAGCAAGCCAATCTGCAGACAGAGCATTATTCGATAATCGGATTTCATCATATTCTCCCTCATAATAAATACCATTTCTTCCCCCATTAAATGTTGACGCTTCCGATCCTTCTCCAATAAATCCATAACGAGTAGCTCCAGAACCTAAAGCAGCTCCTTGGTGTGGGTTAGTTTTGGTTCCCATTAAAACCCCATCAACATATATAAGTTTATCTGTTCCGTCATAAACTGCAGCAACGTAGTGCCAATTTCCATCATTATATTGCCCAATACTCCCTACATAAAAATCATCAATACCAGCCCCTCTAGTTGCAAAACCTATCTGTCCATTTCCATGGACAAATACATTAAAATACTCAGATCTATCAAAATCAAGCATAGACCAATTACCTGACCAACTACTATTATTATAAGTCGTCTTAAACCAACCTGTTACTGTCAAACTCGGAATTGACCCTGATGCGTTGTACTTTTTATCTTTAATTGCAAAGTAGTCGTTAGTTCCATTAAAGCTAGTTGCTTTACCAATCTTTCCAACTGTTAAACTAGCTCCATTTAAATTTCCATATGATTGGGCATCGTTGCTTCCAGCCCCATCTTTTAAATCTCCATTTGAAGGATTATTAGACATGTGCCAAACACCATCATAGATACTACTCCATACATTTTGAGTCGAAAGGTTCGTAGTAATTGCAGTGTTTCCATAATACAGCTTCAAATCAGTATTACTAGTTGCAGATAAGACAGGTATCCTTACCCATGCAATATATTCACCTGTAGCCGGATTAAATGATTCTAGTTCATGATCCAATAGATTATCGTTCATATCTGCAAAAACAATATCAAACCCGTTAATACTTTCAACTTTACCTCCATTGCTTATTGATTTTAAGTCAGTATTTGTAACTTTAATAAGCATCGGAAAATCACTTAAATCACTTTGTCCAGAAACCTTTGTATGGTCAATTGATATTACTGCTTCCCAAGTATAACCTAAACTATTAGCAGCGAATACTTCTGTTGGATTTCCTATAACTCCAAAAAAGGTTAATCCAGTATAAATAACACCACTTAACAAACTACTAACTACAACTGTATATATTAAAATCTTCTTTAGGTTTAATTTAGTAGCTGGTTTTGGCGTTAAAGAAAATTTATTTTTCATATTTAATATTTAATAACTGCCAATATCTTAAAACCTTACACCCTAAAAAACAGTTAAATCACTTATTTAGAATAAGTATAAATACCTATCTATTGGCTGTAAATACTTAAAAACTGAGCAAAAACATCAATCTTTCGACACGCTCTATTTACACACATAGAACCATTGATAGTCAGCTAATTAAGATGCTATAAAAATATTTTATATTTTTACTGCTACGTTAAATTATTTTGCTACGTTTGCCGCCAGAAAATAAAAATAAAAACTATGCTTTTTGACTTTAAAGAAATTGTAACTGCCTCAATGATTTTGTTTGCTGTAATCGATATTGTTGGATCCATTCCAATTATTATCGAGTTAAGACAAAAAGTTGGACATATTGAATCTGAAAAAGCTAGTGTTGTGGCATTAATCATTATGGTTGTTTTCCTATTTGTAGGAGAATCAATTTTAGAATTAATTGGCATTGATGTTAATTCATTTGCCATTGCGGGGTCATTTATTCTATTTTTCCTTGCTTTAGAAATGATCTTAGGAATCCGATTATATAAGGATGATGCGCCTCAAACTGCATCAATTGTACCCTTAGCATTTCCTTTAATTGCTGGTGCTGGAACAATGACTGCTTTATTATCTTTACGAGCAGAATATGCTGTTCAAAACATCATAGTTGCCATTTTTGTTAACATGGTCTTGGTATATATCGTATTAAAATCATCTGCATATCTTGAAAGGAAAATTGGTGCAGGAGGCCTAGCTGTTTTACGTAAAATATTTGGGGTAATTTTATTAGCAATTGCTGTCAAACTATTTAGAACAAATTTAGGGGTATAATTCTTGCTAGTTTTTCTTCCTATCTCGTACAATTTACATATTTTCGATTTCCGAAATGAAGAAATTACTCTTATATAGCCTTTTTGTTTTTGCTTGCTTAAGCAGTCTAACAACTGTTGCATCAATTAAAACTAAAATTGATACAACGAATAAGGATTCTTACTATTTTGTTTCGAACAGAAACAATACCAATGGCAAATATACAATGTATAAAGCCCGAGAAAATCAAAGCGGAATTTCTTCTTGCTTGATTAAAGGTAATTTTGAAGTAGAAGATTTTACAGATATGCGCCAGGCAGAGATTGTTGTTTACAATCTTGCAACAGATGAGCTAGTAGGAATCTATAATACTAACGCTGTAACAGGAAATTACTTAATGATTCTAGAGTTAAACGTTAAGTATGAATTTGAAATTACGGCATACAATCACCCTCCTTTTATTAAAACAGTTGAAATACCAAATTTTGCAAGTACAGATATTTCAGAAGCAATCTCTACCCAAAAGATTTATTTAAAAATGCAAGGTGACAACATTGAGTTTGATCTAACCACAAAAATAATTGAAGAAACTGAACCTACATTATTCCTGTTAACAGTTTATAATGATGATGAAAAACAGTTAAAACAGCACATTGAGTTGTATCAAGGAAAAAATATGCCCGAAATAGTTCCTGGCAAAACAAGAATAAATGAGACTGATTTTGGAGATGTTAAAGAATTAATAAAATCTCAAGTAAGGGAAAAAAACAAACAGTTGGAAGTTGCAAATAAAGCGTTTCAACGAAAAGATCATTTAAATACTATTGCGTTGTACTCTACATTGTTGGAAGAAGACAATGAAAATAGCATGTACAATTACCGAAAAGGAGTTGCAGTATTTTATGCAGATGAAAACAAACTAAATGCTTTACCATATCTAAAAAAAGCGCTAACGAGTACAGAAACTCCTGCAAATGCTTATTACTTAATTGGTCAATCATATCATTTATCTGGAGTATTTTCAAAAGCCATTAACAGCTACAAAAGCTTCCAGTCTAAATCGACTCCTGAAGGAATAAAAGGCATTGACATTCCACACCTAATTGATAATTGTACCAACGGGAACAAGCTAATTGGTAAGCAGTTTGATATGCACCTAATCAATAAAACCGCTATTGTCAATAACGAAATTATTGATGCTTACCCCTCAAATTTACTTGGGGAAAAGATGAAAGAAAAAACAGCATTCTTCAAGTCTTCATTAGATAAAAAGAAAACTGAAAAGATATTAATGTTTGAAACAGACTATAGTGAAACTATTCAACCTAGTTATGGTGTAGAAGAAAAGCGTAAAGACAAAGATCTTTATATTAATTTAAAAAAAGGAAAGGATTTTTGGGGAATTCCACATTCATTAGGAAACAAAATAAATACCCCTTACGATGAAGAATATCCTTATGTAACACCAGACGGAAAAACAATGTATTTTTCTTCAAAAGGACATAACAGTGTTGGTGGTTATGATATTTTTATTTCTACAAGAAAATCACATAAAGACTACTGGGGTGAAGCAAAAAATTTGGGATACCCTATTAATTCTCCTTATGATGATATTATATATGTACCAGGTTTAGATGGTAAAACTGCAAAATTCTCATCCAACAGAAGAAGTTTAGATGGCAGTTATAGTTTGTATGAAATAGAAACACCAAAGAAACCAGAGCTTACTTCTTTAATCAGCGGACACTTTATGACAACAGATTCTTTTCCAGTTTTTGATGCTACTATAGCTATCTACAATACGAACAGTAATGAGTTTGTGGGACTATTTAAGACCAACCCAATCAATGGGAATTACACTGTTAACTTAATGCCAGAGATCAAGTACAAATATATCCTAAACTGCCCTGGATTTAAGGAGCATACAGCCTTTATTACACTTCCCTTAAAAACAGAATTTTTTACTTTCAGACAAGATATTAAATTAAAAAAAGAAGCTTCTTTTGAGATTTTAAAAGTGGATAATTTCTTCAGGAAACAAGAATCAGAGAATGCTCCGGAATACTC
>CEWR01005850.1_pt1 | contig 10159 bp, 10 predicted proteins | sample 356321 | NCBI WGS metagenome assembly CEWR01 (sample SAMEA2621551, study PRJEB7988) | marine metagenome | biome: marine biome (ENVO:00000447); feature: mesopelagic zone (ENVO:00000213); material: "saline water (ENVO:00002010), including plankton (ENVO:xxxxxxxx)" | depth 790 m
GAGATAGAAAATGGATATTCCTTAGCTGTTAAGGATAGTTTGTATGGCTATTTAAATGTTAAAGGAGAGGTCGTTGTAGATATTTCATTTTCATATTCTGAAGGAGTAGTTAATTGGGGGGTATTTGATAAGCAAGGTTATGCTCGTGTTATTGTTAATGAAAAGTTTGGTTTGATTGACACTATTGGGAAGCGTTTTGTTCCGGCATTATTTGAAGATGTTGGACACGTTTCTTCTGAAATGATAGCAATAAAAAGATATGGTAAATGGGGGTATTGTGATTATAAAACCAAACTAAAAATTCCATATAATTTTGATTATGCAGCACAGTTTATTGGTGATTATGCTCTTGTGAAAAAAGAAGGATTGTTTGGGTTAATTGATAAAAAAGGATCGTATGTAATTGAAGCAGTCTATGATGAAATGACTCGGTTTAAGGAGGGTATCTTATTGGTTAAAGAAGATGGTTTGTATGGTTTAATTAAATTTGATAAAACACTTATACTACCTTCTGAATACGATAAAATTGAATTTTCAAAAGATAAAAAAATGTTAAAACTTCATTCTGAAAATGGGTTTAAATATAAATTAGTTAATCTTGTTTTTGCCGAGTAATGGATCTGCTCAAAAAATATATATCTGAAAAATTAGAACAGGATCTTCCTGGAAAGTTAGCGCAATTAGAAGCGATACCTTATCGAAAAAAAGATTACGGTTCTTTTAATCTGGATAACGCAAAAAAGAGTGCTGTTTTAATCCTGTTTTTTTTAAAAGAAAAGGAGCCGCATATTGTTTTGATCCAGCGCCCGGTTTATAATGGTGCTCATAGTGGTCAAATTGCTTTCCCCGGAGGAAAAGTAGAGGAGTCGGATAAGGATATTATTCATACAGCATTGCGAGAGTCTAATGAAGAGGTTGGAGTTTTAATCGAAGATGTTGACGTGGTTGGGCGTTTAACTGATATGTATATTCCAGTAAGTAATTTTTTAGTGACACCAGTTGTTGGTTTTGTAAATTATATGCCAATATTCATACCTGATGAAAGAGAAGTTGCTGAGATTATCGATTTAAAATTAACCGATTTAACTAGGGTTAGTGAGCTTGAATCTGCCAAGGTTAATTTCGCGAAAAATAAGGTTGCAAATGTGCCTTGTTTCAATTTTAATGGAAAAATTGTTTGGGGAGCAACTGCTGTAATGTTAAATGAGTTGAGGTGGATTTTAAAAAATCATTCAAAATCTTTGTAAAGTAAATATTGCTTTCTTATTTTTTTAAAGTTTACCAAGTCTTGTTGCCAAGATTCGTAAATTTCTTCTTCAGGAGTTCCTGATTCTAACTGCTTTTTTAATTGATCTGTTCCTGAAAGGAGTAGGAACATCTGAGTAAAGAAGCCTTCTTTTATAGGGTGATTTTTATAAATGTCAATCAACCAAAATAAGTTGATTCCTCCTTTTGTTTTAATATAATTAGCCCCAAATTCAGATAAATTATAGCCCTTACAACTCTGTCCTTCTAGTTTTGGTGATTTTGCTCCATCCATACTTTTTGGGATAAAAGAATATTTATCGGAATCTATTAACGGATGCCCTACAACTTGAAATGGTGTTGTTGTTCCTCGCCCAATACTAATAGGCGTTCCTTCAAATAAGCATAAAGATGCATATAGGTATATTGAACTCATGTTTGGCAAGTTCGGGGATGGCTTTATTGGGAGTTTGTAATAAGTGTTATGATCATAATTCTCAGCTTTAATTACAGTTAAATCACATTTTACATTATTGGCTAACCATCCTTGTTTATTAACCATTTTGGCATATTCGCCAATAGTCATTCCATGTGCGATTGGAACAGGATGCAATCCTACAAAAGATTTATACTTTTTTTCTAAAATAGGTCCATCTACAAAATGACCATTAGGATTAGGCCTGTCTAAAATAATAATTTTTTTATTGTTTTCTGCACATGCTTCCATAACATAACTCATTGTAGATATGTAGGTGTAAAACCGAACGCCAACATCTTGAATGTCAAAAATTAGAACATCTAAATCTTCTATTTGTTTTGGAAAAGGTTTTTTATTTTTTCCATAAAGAGAAATAATAGGTAAGCCTGTTGTAGTATCAATATCAGAATTTACTTTTTCTCCTGCATCTGCTTTGCCTCTAAAACCATGTTCAGGACTAAAAACACGAACAATATTTACTTTTAATTCAATTAAAGAATCCACCAAATGAGTTTTATTTATCATCGAAGTGTGATTGGCAACAATACCCACTTTTTTACCTTTTAAGAGTTTGATGTACTCCTCCGTTCTTGCTGCGCCAACAATAACTGGTAACACCTTTTTTTGTTCTGATCGTACAATTTTAACTTCGTTTTTTGGAGCATCATCCGATGCTTGTCCGGAGCAGCTAAAACAAAGTAAACTGATAATGATAATAGTTGTAATTTGGCCTAAATTCATAGTTTATGAATTGTTATTTTTGTTTAAAAATCGGTAAGCTGTAAAGATAATAAATTTGAACCTCGAATATTTCATATCAAAAAATATAGTTAAAGGGGATAGTCGTTCCAAAAAAATAACAAAACCAATTATTAGGATTTCAATTATTGCTATTGCATTAGGCTTAATTGTAATGATTGTTGCTTTGAGCATCGTGGGTGGTTTTCAGAGAGAAATACGTAATAAGGTAATTGGTTTTGGTAGTCATGTCCAAATAACCAGTTATGACTCTCAGAATACATACGAGGCTAGTCCTATAAACATTAGACAAGATTTTTACCCAAGTTTAGATACTGTTTCAGGAATAAAGCATATTCAAGTATTTGCAAATAAAGCAGGGATAATAAAAACTAAAGATGAAATCTGCGGAGTTGTAGTGAAAGGTGTAGGTAGCGATTTTGATTGGACATTTTTTAATCAAAAAATTATTAAAGGAAGCTCGTTTGTCGTTGATGATGAACAAACTAAAAAAGATATTTTACTTTCAAGTCATATTGCTGCTCAAATGAAATTGAGCATAGGGGATAAAGTGTTCTTATATTTTATTCAACAAAACGGGCAATTAAGACCAAAAGACTTCATTGTAAAAGGCATTTATCAAACTGGATTAGAACAGTTTGATAACTTGTATGTAATTGCAGACATTGCTCATATTCAAAAAAGGAATGGGTGGACAAAAGATCAAATAGGTGGTTTTGAAGTGTTGATTGATGATTATGATGATTTAGATGAAATTGGGAACTATGTGTATGAAAATATCGGTTATGATTTACACTCTTCGCCAATTAAAGAGTTGTATCCAGATATTTTTATTTGGTTGAACCTGCAAGACTATAATGTTAACATTATTATTATTTTGATGATAATTGTTGCGGTAATTAATATTGTTTCGGCTTTGCTTATTTTGATTTTAGAACGAACCAACATGATTGGAATTTTAAAAGCTTTAGGTATGCCCAATTGGAATGTTAGAAAAATATTTTTGTACAACGCAATTTACTTAATTGTAAAAGGATTGATTTGGGGTAATTTTGTTGGAATAAGTCTTTGTTTATTACAGCAATATTTCGGATTTCTAACCTTGCCAGAAGAGTCCTATTACGTTTCCGTAGTTCCTATTGAGTTAGATTTAATGAATGTTTTGTATTTAAATATAGGCATATTAATTATTTGTGTGTTGATGCTTGTAATCCCATCTTATGTAATAACTAAGATTTCTCCGGTAAAGGCAATTCGATTTGACTAATTTAGGTTGGTAATTATTACATTTGTATAAATTTTATTCCAATTGATATGAAATACTATAATAATATTCTTGAGACAATAGGAAATACACCTTTAGTCAAATTAAACAATGTCTGTAAAGATGTTAAAGCGTTGGTTTTAGCTAAAGTTGAAACAACTAATCCAGGAAATTCAGTTAAGGATAGAATGGCAGTTCAAATGATTGATGATGCTGAAGCAGATGGAAGATTAAAACCAGGCGGTACTATTATTGAAGGTACTTCAGGAAATACAGGGATGGGATTGGCATTAGTTGCAATTATTAGAGGGTACAAATTAATTTGTGTATTAAGTGATAAGCAATCAAAAGAAAAGATGGATATTTTAAGGGCAGTTGGTGCTGAGGTGCATGTTTGTCCAACAAATGTTGCTCCAGAAGATCCACGATCTTATTATTCAGTATCTAAAAGCTTGGCTAAAACTACTCCAAACTCTTGGTATGTTAATCAATATGATAATCCATCAAATGCAAAAGGACACTATTTAAGTACTGGTCCAGAAGTTTGGGAACAAACTGAAGGTAAGATTACTCACTTTGTTGTTGGTGTTGGAACAGGAGGAACAATTTCAGGCGTTGGCAAATACCTAAAAGAAAAGAATCCAAACATTAAATTGTGGGGAATTGATACTTATGGTTCTGTATTTAAAAAGTATCACGAAACTGGTATTTTTGATCAGAACGAAATTTATCCCTACATAACAGAAGGAATTGGCGAAGATATTTTACCTGAGAATGTAAATTTTGATATTATTGATAAGTTTGAAAAAGTAACAGATAAAGATGCTGCAGTTTGGCAAAGAAAAATTGCTAAAGAAGAAGGAATATTTGTTGGTAATTCTGCTGGGTCAGCTGTAAAAGGATTATTACAGTTAAAAGATGAGTTAACCGAAGATGACATAGTAGTTGTTTTATTCCATGATCATGGAAGTCGTTACGTTGGTAAAATGTTTAATGATGATTGGATGAGAGAAAGAGGTTTTTTGGATGAAGAAAAAACCAATGGTTTAGATTTAATTAAAGATCATGCTGGTAAACACTTAGTTACAGTTAGTCAAGATGATCCAGTTTCCCAAGCTATTTTATTAATGAATCAATATGGGGTTTCTCAAATTCCTGTTGCAGGAAACAAAGAGTTTGTAGGTTCATTGACAGATAATCGTTTGTTTGCAGCTTTATTAGAAAATCCAGAATTGAAAGAATTACCAGTCAAAACAATTATGGAAAGTGCATTTCCTGTTGTTTTAGGTGATACTTCGATTGAAGATATTTCAAAACAATTTCAATCTGGAGCTAAAGCTGTTATGGTGAATTATGATGGAGATAAACATCATATTATTACTCAGCAGGATATGATTAAAGCAATAGCTTAGTCTTTTAAACGAGGGATTGGTTTTGACCGAGAACCTTAGGTGATTGGAATCAAAATTAGTGGCTTTTTGTTAAGAGTGTAAAATGAAATAATCAATTTAATGTTCGTTGATAACGATAATATTATTGAATATGGAATTAGTAAAAACACCAGTCCCACGTTATTATACTGTAATATTCTCATCTATTAAAAATAGGGAGAGTAATACTTATGATAACATGTCTAAAAAATGGTTGAATTAGTAGATAATCAATCAGGATTTTCAGGTTTTGAAAGCGCTCAAGAAGAAATAGGGATTACCATTTCTTATTGGGAGAGTTTAGACTATATTCAGAAATGGAAAATGGATATAAGTCATTTGGATGCTCAAATAAAAGGAAAAACAGATTTGTACAAGAGTTATGTAGTGCGAATTTCCAAGGTTGAGAGAGAGTATGGTTTTGATGATTTATAATTTTAATTATCTAAAATACAATTGTTTGTGATTTTTTTTAGATTAAAAATGAAACATTATTTAAACTATTGCGTTTCTTTACTTAGCCTATTTATATTTATTATTAAAACGAAAGATTATGAGCACAGCGATAAAAGATACTACAGTTCTTATTGAGAAAGAAGAGATTACTGAGTTTTCATTCCCAAAGGGAGACGTTTTATCAACTGAAGAAGAGAGAACAGAAAGAGAGGCTCGAATATTGAGGGGTACACGTTTAGGAAATAGCATGAAGAGAAAAGTGAAAATTATTTTTGAAGATATTGAAGGGTTAAAAAAAGTAGAGACTACTATCTGGGGTTTTACTGATAAAAATGTAATACTTAAGAAAACAACGATTATACCAATTAGATGTATTCATGAAGTGAAATTCTTTTAGTTAGCTATTATAAATAATGTAAAAGCCGAAGCCTTAAAGCTTCGGTTTTTTTGTTAAGAATACAATTTTGGTCTTAACATAGACTATTCTATAGGATATAAATACCTATTTTTGGATTCCTAAAAACGTATAATATTAAGATAGTTATGAAATTATTTAAGAAATATATGATGTTGCCATTGGCTTCACTATTTCTGTTTGTTACAAATGTATCAGCACAAATGGAGTTTCCAGAAGACAAAGTAGGTTGGAAGTTTACTATTGAACAAGATGGTTCTGATGCAGTTATTGTAGGTAAGATTACCTGTGTTGAACATTGGCATGTTTACGCGGCTAATTTACCTGAAGGTTCTTTTTTATTGCCCACTGAAATTGAGCCTGAAAAGTCTGATAACTATACTGTTGCAGGAAAAGTAATAGAACCCAAACCAGAGTTTTATCATGATGAGGCGGCTGATGAAGATATTTTTCAGCATTCCAAGAGTTTTACTTTAAAACGTAAGATCAAAATTACAAGTGAAAAAGATTTTACTTTAAAAGGAAGGTTTTCATTTCAAACTTGCGATGAGAGTCATTGTTTACCTCCTTTTGATACAGATTTTGAATTAAAAGTAAAAGGTGTATTAGCTGATGTTGAGACTAGTATTGTTGGAATTGGAAATGTTGATTTAGGTGATGATAATTTAAGTGTAGAAAGTGACATGCAATTCCCTGAAGATAAAGTGGATTGGAAGTTTAGTATTGAGAAAGATGGTTGTAATGTTATGCTTGTAGCTGAAATTACTTGTGATGAGCATTGGCATGTTTCTGCAGCAAATTTACCAGAAGGATCACTGCAAGGGCCAACATGGATTGATCCAAATGAATCTAAGAATTATAAAACTGTTGGAGTAGTAGTTGAGCCTAAGCCAGAATTTTTCCATGATGAGGAAGCTGATGAGGATATCTATCAACATTCCAAGACTTTTATTATAAAGCAAAAAATTGAAATTACGAGTAAAGATGATTTTGTTCTAAAAGGGAAGTTTGGTTTTGTTACGTGTAATGAGCAAGGGTTTTGTTTGCCACCACATGAATCAGATTTTGAGATTAAAATAGAAGGGTGCGCTGATGCAGAAGCTCAAGGAGGAAGTAGTGATGATGAGAGTGATAATAAATCAGTTTGGACAATTTTCTTTCTAGCATTTGGAAGTGGTTTAGCAGCATTGTTAACACCATGTGTATTCCCTATGATTCCGATGACTGTTAGTTTCTTTACGAAACAAAGTAAATCGAAAGCACAAGGTATTAGAAATGCAATTTTTTATGGTATTTCTATAATAGTTATCTATGTTTTATTAGGAGGTGTAGTTACCGGATTTGTTCCGCCAGATGTTATTAATGAAATTTCTACAGGTGTAGGGATGAATATCTTTTTCTTTATCCTTTTAGTAATATTTGCAGTATCTTTTATGGGAGCTTTCGAAATTACATTGCCCAGTTCTTGGATTAACTCTGCAGATAAGGCTTCAGATAAGGGAGGATATGTAGGTATTTTCTTTATGGCTTTAGTTTTGGCATTAGTATCGTTCTCTTGTACGGGACCTATTGTTGGAACTTTATTAGTTGAGTCAGCAACAATTGGAGGTATTGTTCCTATAATTGGAATGTTTGGTTTCTCTTTAGCTTTGGCATTGCCATTTGCTCTGTTTGCGGCTTTTCCAGGATGGATGAACTCATTGCCTAAATCTGGAGGTTGGTTAACAACTGTAAAGGTGTTTTTAGGATTTTTAGAGTTGGCATTAGCATTTAAATTCTTATCTAATGCAGATTTAGTTGTTCAGGGGCATTATTTAGAAAGAGAGCTGTTCTTAGCGATTTGGATAGGAGTGTTTGGAGTGTTAGCAATGTATTTGTTTGGCTTTATTCAATTGCCGCATGATAGTCCAATAGCAAATCTTTCTGTAGGACGAGTATTATTAGGAGTCGCTACTGTTATTTTTGTGGTGTATTTAATTCCAGGACTATGGGGAGCTCCTTTAAAATTAATTAGTGGTTTTCCACCACCAATGTCGTATAGCGAATCACCGCATGGAGTTGGATACTCTGCTGGTGGAGGGTCATCTGCCGTGTTAGATCATGGACCCGAAGGAACACATTTAGGAGCGCAAAGTTTATATTTGTTTCATGATTTAGATGAAGGGCTTGCTTATGCAAAGAAAGTTGGTAAGCCAGCATTTTTAGACTTTACAGGATGGGCTTGTGTCAATTGTAGAAAAATGGAAGAAAATGTTTGGGGAACTGAAGGGGTTCTAGACATAATGAGAAATGATGTAGTTATCATTTCTCTTTACGTTGATGAAAAGGCAGAATTACCTACAGAAGAACAAGTCGAAGTTGAGTATGCCCCAGGAAAAACTAGAATATTAAGAACCCTAGGGAATAAATGGAGTACTCTTCAAACAACTAAATATAAAACCAATACGCAGCCTTACTATATTATGTTGGGGCCAAATGGAGAAGATCTGGATAATGGATCTGCTGATTATGAGCATCACGGTAATAGAGATGACTTTAAAACTTGGTTAGATGAAGGATTAAAGCTTTATAAAGAGGCGAAATAAAATTTTAGAAATTACTTTAAAGGGTTGTCTTAATTGATAACCCTTTTTAATTTATCAAATTATTGAACAACACAAAGCCTATCATTGTAGCAATTACACCTAAAACGATCCAATAGCTTTTTTTAAAAAGATGTGGATTCTTTTTTTTATCCTTCATAAATTGAATTGCTATTATAACAATAAATGAAATTATAAAAATAATAGCGAATATTTTTTGACCAGGTGAAAACATAGTTAGAATTTGAAGTGAACAAAAATACGACCAAAATTCTTACTGTCTTTGTCAATTCTGTGGTATTTGTTTTTGATATGAGATTGTTGTAAGAAGCGAATAACCTTCTTTTTTAGCTGCCCAGAACCTTTGCCCGGAATAATCTCTATAAGCTTTATTTTCTTCTCAATAGCTTCTTCTATAATGTCATTTAAAGCTCCATCTATTAAATTAGACTTATTGTATATTTCGTGAAGGTCAAGTTTTAATTTACTCATAAAATAGTTTGAAACGGACAAAATTTTTTTTGTCCTATCAATAGGAGTTTTATTAAATGGTTTTAAAAATTACCCAGCAGAAGATTCCGTAACCATCCAATTTTCATTTTGCCTTTTCATGTTTACATTAATTGCAATTTTGTCTGTTTTTCTGAAGTTCGCTTTAATTTGAACAGTATCCTCGGTAAACTCCATTATTTCAAAAACAAAATAGCTATCTAAATTCTTTTTAGATATTGATTTAAATGTTTCTAACTGAGCTGGAGTCATAATTTTGACTCTTTTGTTAAATTTAAAAACGATTAAATTATCTGGTATTTTATCATCATTCAAGATGATTAATGGGGTTTCGCCTGCTTTTTCAGATTCATTAAAATGTTGTTTTAAAGCGTGTAAATCAATAGTCTTTTGGATAACAGTATTAATGTCTCTTGAGCTTTGAGCTAAAAAAACCATTGGAAAAATAATGGTTAAGAATAGAACGATTTTTTTCATGATTAAAGGTTTTAGAACAGTTCAAATATACGTAAATATTCATTTTATTGTTACAACTAAACGATAGATAGATCTAAATATTAGATAAAGTATAATATTTATAAGTTATTTAATTGCTTTTGTCTGATTAATAATTTTTTCAGTGTTTTTCTATCTCAGAATTTGGGTTCTGCTACAAATTGTAATTAAAGGGAATAGTTGTTTTATTTTCTTGTTTGTTAGTGACTTAAAGTTATAGAAAAAAGGGTTAGACGAATATAAACAATAGCTCAGAATTTGGGGTTAATGTTTAGTAAATATATAAAAGGGACTAAATTTCTGTTCCTATTTTATATTTCTGAATCCACAAAATTGATTAGTTCCAAATAAAACAATGTAAAATCTTTTTGTAGATTAAATTCTTGTTCTTTAAGAATAAGGTGAGCCTCATGCATATTATTAGGATATTTTGTTCTTTTAGACATTCCTGTTAAGGCTTTTTTTATACCCTCAATTTTGCGATAATTATATAGCCAGTTAGATTTTGCCATAAAGGGAAGTCGA